>Ga0307509_10004488_pt1 | contig 20068 bp, 8 predicted proteins | sample 10_EM_MG_FD_202245 | JGI IMG/M metagenome (GOLD analysis project Ga0307509, IMG submission 202245) | Populus trichocarpa ectomycorrhiza microbial communities from riparian zone in the Pacific Northwest, United States - 10_EM | ecosystem: Host-associated > Plants > Roots > Unclassified | place...
CGGTTTTGTTTTGGCCATATCGTTAAAGATGCATGTCATTTCTTGTACCGTAGAAACAATGAACATATGATTTAAAAAAAAAAAAAAAAAAAAAAAAAAGCATAGGTTCTTCTCCCTCTTCGGAGCCTTTTTGCTCCCACCCGACGTCTTCCAACACTTTCCCACCCACTCCCCCCAATTCTTCCTTCCTACTCCTCCTAAACTCCGGTCTTCTATTTCATTTTAGACTTGGGCTTGGCGCATGGAGCCATTGTGTTATGTATAATACTATTCCTGGGGAAGAAGCGTTTGGTAACAGGGATTCGTAGGATCTATGGCTAAAGATTAGTGCGTATCTGAGCACCGATACAAATTCAAGAAGGTTGACATCGGGTACTTCTTGCTCGGGACGATTAAAAAAATATTTACTCCCCCTAGCTCTTTTCCTCTCATGGTGTTTGGTAGAGGGGTGATGCTGTTGTATCGAGATACCCGGGATTGTGGCTTCATATCTTACCCTGTCCAAAGGGTTTCATTTTTGCCTCCATGTACATACTGTTTCGCATAATATTATACCTCACTTTCTTACACCTTTGGAACTAGAATTATAACCTCTCATACCCACCTGCAACAAGTTAGCCATTGTGTGCCCTGTGGAAGAGCGGGGCGCGTAGGAGAAACATGCTGATAGTGTGGGATTCCTCGGTAGATCAAATTTCTTCTAATGCGGAAATAAAACCTGCCAAGGTCTACTATGATACCGAGAAATCCTGGGGATAGGGTTTATAATTTTTCAATTTTGCGCTCCGTCCAGCATGTACCAATACAAATAGAGCGCAATAAAGGTTGGAAACCTAATTTACACCCCAATGAGAGAAAAATGTTTAATGTAAAAATATATATCTCTATCCGGAATATATTCCATAGTTGGCTGGGAGGCAAGAATGGCCATAAAACTTCCTGAAGTGTGCTGTAGGATATACATGTTAGCGGATATGTGGCCGGGAGAGATACCGTTATAGGGCATGTCGCATTGTGGTTTCCAGTGGTTGGGCGCCTTGTCGTGGGTTGTTCTCACATCCTATGCCGCTTGGCATAGGATATTCCCTTCATGGTTTTGTTGATGTCAAGGGTACGAGGTATCGGGTATTTGGTTTCATTGTTTTTTTCATACCCTATGTCACTACACATCAGTGTTCCCAAGCGTCCAGTCCGTCCGTCTTTCGCCTAGGACGGGACGGACGCCAAGTTTGAGACCTTTGGACGGGGCGGACGCCCAGTTACAGTCCGTCCTGACCTTTGGACGGGACGGACGGCCGGGCCCTATAGGTGTCTTAGTTTATGTTTCATTTTCGAATTTCATGAGCATTATGTCAGTATTATTAAGAAGTGAAACATTTTTATTCTAATGTAGAGAAGCTCAGGCTCTACTATCATGTATCAAATTTCGCTATCAATCAACTAAAGAAAATAAAAGAGTAAATACGGCACCGAAAGGGCAACAGTGGGCGAGGGAACAATGATAGCGAGCAAGGTAGTTCTATTCTCTGCGTAATTGGCTTGCTTGCTTTGCCTGGCTTACTCGCTAAACTGATGGAGATAACGGGTGTATAAATGACGGTAGGTAACCTACAGGTGACGCCCGTCCTTACTCAGGACGGTAGGTACCTATAGGTGACGGCAGGTACCTGCAGGTGACGCCCGTCTTTATTCAGGACGCCAAGTACCTACAGGTGACGGCAGGTGACGGCAGGTACCTGCGGGTGACGCCCGTCCTTACTCAGGACGGCGGGTATTTACAAATGACGCCCGTCCTTACTTAGGACGGCCGGCCCTGCAGGTGACGCCCGTCAACCTACAGGACGGCGTTCATTAGACGAGACGGACGCCGTCCCCGCCGTCCTTACCCACACCGCCCGGGACGGACGGGACTATTGGACGCCAGGGCCCTGGCGTCCGGACGGGACGGTTGGGAACACTGCTACGCATACGGGAGTTGGCGCACAGGCAGGGCACAGGGTTTAGGAACATGGTGGGTGAAGGGAGATCAGGATAGTTTTAGATTGTTATTGTTAGTTGGGTGGGGAGATATATCCCCCGGTCTTTCCTTGGCTGGGGAGGGGGTAGCCGTCTGGACGTTCCTTCCTCCGTCATCCACCGCTCCACTTAGAGTCTTTTCCGATTGCACCATTGCGCCCCCCCTTCGTGTTTTCCTTTAGGCCTCATTAGTTTCAGAAATGCGCTTGGAAATCGGGCATGTGTTTTGGCTTCCGGAATATGTGTTTGCGGAAAGCATTCCGAATACAGGAATGTGCGACAGTTTTGGAACTATGAATCCGTGGGAAGAAAGGCAGGAACGCATGTAAGAAGGCCGGAGACTATGGGCCGGGGGAGTTTGTTTTCCTTGTGTTAGCCCAGAAGTCAACAAGAAGAAGGGGGGACTTACCTGGAATAGCATGGACATGAGTGGTGGCTCATGGGGTGTCGTTGTGGTTAATTTATACTCCTGTCATCTGTCCAGAACGGTGTTGCTCGTTATATTCTCATAATACTTCCCTTGATGTTTGTCTAGCTTCGGAAATGCATTGAGGATTCGGGTATATGGCTTCGGCTTCGAGAGTTTTGTTTAGACGTTCGGGAAAGCATTCCTTGTGCAGGAATGCAGCCGTCGGAAGGAAAGCCGAAAGGCTGTAAGGCGAGCCGGAAGGGATGTAAAAGGGTTTTACACCCCAAGGGAACATATGCGGTTGCTGTGATCAGTGAGGTTTCTTTTCCTTTTGTTAACACAGGAGTGATGATAGGGAAATGGGAGACTCACATGGAGTAAGTTAGCATGGGGGTGCCTGCTGGCTCATGGGGGGATATGGTGTCATCGTTGGTATATACTCCTGCCTTCGCCGGTTAGTTAGTTGGAGCATCGAGCATCGTGAAGCCGTTGAGCGTGAGTCTATGGTTGTTGAATGAAAAGACTTTCCCCGCACTTGAGTGTGCGATCGTTTTCGCGATGAGTTGCTTGGCGTTTCGTTTCGTTTCACTGCTCGTCACTCGTCGTATTTCGTTGTCGCTATCGTCGTCGATCAACGTTTATTATCATCATCATTAGCTAGTTGTTATTGAAGAGAAAGAGTGTGCTGTTGTTGAATGAGGTGTTGTTCCCCGCTCCTGGGTTGTGCGATCGTTTTCCTGTGTGAACTCTTGGCGTTTCGTCGTTTCGTTTTGTTGCCGCTGCAGTATTCCGTTGTCGCTATCGATCTATATCGGAAAGAAACCATCGCTGCGAAACCTCCTTCTCTATAACGTCTGGTCGGCGCTTCTTTCTCCCACCCCTCTCGTAGGATTTGTAGTATGAGCTGGGATTCTATGCTGGACATCACAATTAGCTTTCAATACCTTTCCCCCACTCTTGCCTACACAATGGGCTGCTACCCGAATTACGGTCATAGGACGTCACTCGTTATTGTGAATTGCCTCCAGAGAGGATGAAGCTAGTCCGATGGAGCCGGCGACCAACGGCGGGACCGCAAACAGCAAACCAAACATCGGGATCAAAACTGTTAAACCCCTTCTACCGAGGTTATTACGTCGCCTCTGACACTAGGAACAGCTTTATTGCTTTTTTAGTACCTTTGGAGTCATTTCTTGTGCTGTCAAGCTGTAGCTAGCGGCTGCCACTCCCAGGCATTTGATCTCGGCACAAGCAGGCAAATAAGAATTTGCCGGAGCCGGTCCGGTGGAGCTTGCCAACGCTTGAAATCTCCTCTAGGACCTACTCTATTAGTAAGAGGCTTTATTTTGTCACCTGCTTTGTAAGCATTTCAATTAAGCCAAGGGCGCCTGCTTCACCCAAGTCTAGCCTACAATTGGGCCCCAGCAAATATTTAAAATCTCACGGTAGGATGAAATATTCACGAGTGATCCTCCGCATCCAGCACCCCTTTCCCCAGGAATGGATGATTCGCAACCCTTATGAAAACGGGAAAAAAAGTAATAGGACCTCTTATTGTGTGGACTAGGCTGTTCATTAAGACGGCGTTCTTGTGACTTAAATATGGCACACAGTGAAGCTGTTCTAAAATAGCAATAGTTTATAAGGTAATGGTTAAATGATTGCTCGCGCTCCTATCTAAAACAGACACCTTGGGCCAATATCTTAAGGTAGTCCCAGCTTTGCCCGGCTTAGCCGGAGAAGTCAATCAGCATCCGCGATACACTCCTGTATTATTATACAACCCTTACCATCACCGAACTTGGCTCAATATGGGCGCATTACAAAGTGGGAACCCAGGATCAATTCTGAGCGGTGAACCCTGCTAGTATCGCATATCGCCGCCCATTACCGATGATAATTCAATAAATAATGTTCACGGTAACTCGAATATGAATCTTGCGAGTTCCAAATAGCTATAATCAGACCATTAATCTAGGAATGAATGAAGAGTCTTTCCAGATCCAGATGTTTCCCCCATGGTTGAAGCTCAATTAGTGTTTGTTACAGGGCCTCGTCTCCTGGAAATGGAGCAAAAATAATGTTATCTCGTTCACACGGAAAAACAAACACTCATTTTTTTCACGATTAAGCGAATTAACCCATCTTATTTTTGCCCCGTTACTTGCAAATGGAGTCCCGTAAGGAACTCCAAGCCCACTACAAGCCCAGTGATTCCAAGCGGCTATCCATTCCGGGTTTGGGTACTGTCGGGCTTGCCAAAGCTTTTTCAGGGACGACCACGGGGGACAATAAGAAAGCAGCTTCTTAAAGCAAAAAAGCAGGGTCAAGTCTAGATCACAGGCCGAAGTTTTTTGAGCCCTACTTTGAAGAAGCTTGTTATTAAACCAGAGTTATTGATCAAAACAAATTATTTCTCTAATAAATCCACCGGAGGAAAGTGGTAGAGAGATCATAAAAAAAATAATAGTAGTAAGGGGCTCGAGGTAGTATCGGGTAGGAATAGAATGAACATGGGGGATATGGCTACTGATCTGATGATAACATCGATTTGTCTTAAGCGAAACCTAGAGCCGGGTATTTATTTCTCACATTCCGAGTGATTGGCGATGAAAAGGCATAAAAGCTGGCCTAGCAGTCTAAATTGAAATTTTGAATGCCTACACAGCTTCGGCCTTGGTTGCCCCAAAATCTAGTCTGACGGTTGCCTGGACACCCCAGGGCTTCGGCAGCCATCCAGAACCTCCGCCGGACCGACCCATACTTTCCAAACCACCACCAGAGTAGCGGGACGACCCTGGGTCCTGGCCAGCCCTTCAAGGTCACGGCACACCCTTTTCAGCCTAACGCAAGTTTTCTCAAGACATATTGAATGTAACTTATCCATAGTTTGAGTTTTTATGCAGATATGCGTCGCTGCCTCCCACTAGCGTCAAGTGAAATTTGAGGCAGCTTTGCTTTCGTACCGTCGGAGACCTTGCACGACATGCGGCAGAATACCCAAAACTACACGCATGAGTCGCTGTTTCTGTCATTGCTTTTGACATTTGTGACCGGATTTATTTTGTAAAAAGGTTTTGAGGACCTTAGGAAAAGAATTGATCTAAAACGAGAATTTTACTGCAGAGTGGATTATTTTCAGACATTTATTCATTTCTCATGCTGCTTTCAACAGATAAGTACCTAGTTAAACCCCCGTACAGATGCCCACAAGAGAACGCAGTTTCCCGGATGGCCTCTGACTATACTGTGCGGGATTGTGTGGTGACTTCGGGTAAACTTACAGGACTCGGTTATCCAGGCAGGCCTGCAGATAACCTGCAGATGTACGTCCAGACCGCCCGGGTCAAAGCGCAACAGGTCTGGGCTTTGCAGGCCACACCCCCGACATATCGAACCTGATTAGGATATTTTCGGAAATCGTCAAATATACCGCACCGGATAGCAGCTGTGATGGATAGCACGCGCAATGTCTTCTCTTTATTCTTGCTTGCTAATCTAGTGGTAAAAACAGAAGAAATACATATCAAAACTAAACCAAGCTCTGATCCTTCTATCTATCACCCTACCATCTCTCCGCTTTCTTTCCCGCATGTTCCATATCCCAAAACAGAAACAAAAGCAAGAAACATTCTGGGTAATCTCTGCGCCGGTGAACAAAATGAAATGCATCACAAAGACTCCCGCCCTCTCTCTTGCGCCTTGGCCCAATGCCCAACTCCTTCTACCTTCATTCTCCATATAAGTCATCCGTGCCTTTAAACAGTCCATGCTCCTTCCCCCTCTATCAATGGAAACATATTTTCCAAGCTTCCGCATCTTCATAAAACCCAAGAAACTATAGCATGCCGAGCAGAATTTAGTGATTTCCAGCAGTAAAATATTTTATGTAAAGGTAATGGATAGCTTTAGATACACATAAATATTCTCAAAATGCCTGCAGATATCTGGAGATGCCTGTTTTAGACGTGGATCAACTGCGACAGTGGAACGAAGCAGCGACTAGAAAATGCAACTCCGAGAGTTCTCACGCAAAAACGATCGCGCACTGACGAGCGGAGAAATTCACACCATTTAATCAGGGCTCGCTCACAACAACTAACTAGCTGCAAAAACAGAAGTACATATCAACCACAAAAACCCCTATTCCCCTATGAACCACCACACATGCACATGTAAATCTCCCCTTCCCCTTTACTCACGCCCAAGCTAAATTAAAAAGGCAAACTTCCACTGTTGATACCCTCCCGACATATGGCATTCCCAAAGCCGAAGCATATCCAAAACCACAAACAGGCGCGTTCCCAGGAGCTATCCGAATAACAAAGAAAGTATTGTGAGAGCATGCCGAATATTATGCCATAAGTTAGTTTCCAACAAAAGATCCTTGGATCATTCAAAGTCACACCTTATCACTCGAAATCCTGGGAATATCTCAACTCCGGCCAGGCCCGGTCAGATAAGCCCTTAAAGCCGGGCTATGGCCCACAGTCCGGCCCGGCCCGTCACCGAAGAAAAAAAACCCAGCCGGAGTAGCCGCTTGCGAAACACTGAATTATACGGGAGCCGGTATGGACACCGATTCAAAGGTCCACGCCCAGGGCTAACTAGCACGGTCACGGAAAGGACCAAGCTGGAATGGTGATAGAATGAGATGGGAATTCAAGTTTTGATATGTTTCCTTTTTGGGCCTCATAGAGAAAGGCTGCCACACCACTGGTGATGCTGAGATTTATCGCAAAATAATATATTAAGCAGAACGAATACCGCTAAAGAATGGTTTAACCCACGGTATTCCCCCGTCTTGATCCCCCCATTTCGCCGGGGTGGCCCAATGCGAGAATGAGTGAGGTTGATTAGGCATATCCTTCATAACTTATACCTTACAAAACGTGTCGCTCAGCTTTTAAGTGGCTTCCTATTCACTACACCCTGCCCCGCACCACAATACCCGATCAATGACATATATAATAAAAACATGATCTAAGCCAAGAAGGAAATTCTGAAGAAAGGGATGGAAAAAGGAAAGATCCTATCATGCGGGAGAGATAATGTATAAGCATAGACAAGCAAGCGCTTGCGAAGGGGTAGCATATCAAATAGTAACCTATAAGATCTAAGCAAAACTCGATCATGACAAAATGGGTACAAAAGAAGAGAGAAGATGAAAGACATATTATACAGAATAAAGGTGTTTTCCTGGGACAAGTGCACTCCCAAGAACCGTTGAGGTATTGGAGTTTAGGCAAACGGAGAGGAAAACAAAAGCAGGGGGAGAACGTCCACGTGGTTGGAGCGGGTAGACCAGGTGGCTCTGGAGAGATTCGGGGAGGGGGCTGGAGGCGCGCCGGGAGGGAGTACGTATATGGGAGCGATAGCGAAAGAGATGCGAGTAGGGGAGCATAACAAGAGTGTAGGAAGATCGCTTTTTGAGACTAACGAGGAGAGAGAGGGGCTGCTAGGGGTGGGAGGAGTGGTACAGCATGCCTGGCAGGCGGATAGAGGCTGTAAGGAGTAGTGTTCGACCACGATAGTCTGGCTGGTCGAGATTAATACCATTCGGTGGGAGTGGTAGATCCACCACCCCTTATGCCCACTGAAAGAGGAACGCTGGAGTCGTTAGTTGGCTTATCGCGATCGTTGCTTCAGTAGCTTCACCACCCCCCGGTGCCCTTTGCGAGAAGCCCACATGAGTGGTGTTAGGCCATCCTTGTCTGACTTATAGGGATTGACACCGTTCTGTACGAGCAGAAGTTTCACCACCCCTTCATGCCCACGGCCAGAAGCAGCCCAGAGTGGTGTTTTTCCATCCACGTCTGGCTTGTCAGGATTGATACCCTTCTGTGCGAGCAGTAGCCTCACCACCCCCTCATGCCCATCGCAAGAAGCGGCCCAGAGTGGTGTTCGGCCACCCTTGTTTGGCTTATCGGGATTGACACCGTTCCGTGCGAGCAGTAGTTTCACCACCCCCTCATGTCCTTTGTAAGAAGCAACCCCGAGTGGAGTATTGCCACCCGTGTCCGGCTTGTCAGGATTGACACCCTTCTGTACGAGTAATAGTTTGACCACCCCCTCGTGCCCATGGTAAGAGGCCTCCCAGAGTGGGGTACTGCCATGCACGTCTGGCTTGTCAGGATTGATACCCTTATGTGCGAGGAGTAGTTTAACCACCCGCTCATCCCCATGGCGAGAAGCCCCCCAGAGTGGGGTACTGCCATGCCCGTCTGGTTTGTCAGGATTGATACCCTTTTGTGCGAGTAGAAGCTTCACCACCGCCTCATGTCCATTGCCAGAAGCGGTCCAGAGCGGTGTCCTGCCATCATTGCTTGGCTTATCAGGATTGATACCCTTCTGTGTGAGCAGTAGTTTCACCACCCCATCATGTCCATTCGAAGAAGAGGTCCAGAGTGGCGTTTGGCCATCTTTGTTTGGCATATCGGGATTGACACCGCTCCGTGCGAGCAGTAGTTTCACCACCCCCTCATGCCCTTTGTAAGAAGCGACCGCGAGTTGTGTATTGCCATTCGGGTCTGGCTTGTCAGGATTGATACCCTTCTGTGCGAGCAGTAGTTTCACCACCCCCTCATGCCCATTAGCAGAAGCCGCCCAGAGTGGTGTCCGGCCATCTTTGTTTACTTTATCGGGATGGACACCGTTCCGTGCGAGCAGTAGTTTCACCACCCCCTCATGCCCTTTGTAAGAAGCGACCGCGAGCGGGGTATTACCATTCGGGTCTGGATTGTCAGGATTGATACCCTTCTGCGCGAGCAGTAGTTTCACCACCCCCTCATGCCCATTCGAAGAAGCGGTCCAGAGTGGTGTTCGGCCAGCTTTGTTTGGCTTATCGGGATTGACACCGTTCCGTGCGAGCAGTAGTTTCACCACCCCCTCATGCCCTTTGTAAGAAGCGACCGCGAGTTGTGTATTGCCATTCGGGTCTGGCTTGTCAGGATTGATACCCTTCTGTGCGAGCAGTAGTTTTACCACCCCCTCATGCCCATTCGCAGAAGCCGCCCAGAGTGGTGTCCGGCCATCTTTGTTTACTTTATCGGGACTGACACCGTTCCGTGCGAGCAGTAGTTTCACCACCCCCTCATGCCCTTTGTAAGAAGCGACCGCGAGCGGGGTATTACCATTCGGGTCTGGATTGTCAGGATTGATACCCTTCTGTGAGAGCAGTAGTTTCACCACCCCCTCATGCCCATTCGAAGATGCGGTCCAGAGTGGTGTCCGGCGATCTTTGTTTACCTTATCGGGATTGACACCGTTCCGTGCGAGCAGTAGTTTCACCACCCCCTCATGCCCTTTGTACGAAGCGACCGCGAGTGGGGTATTGCCATCCGGGTTTGGCTTGTCAGGATCGATACCCTGCTGTGCGAGCAGTAATTTCACCACCCCCTCATGCCCATTCGAAGAAGCGGCCCAGAGTGGTGTTCGGCCATCTTTGTTTACTTTATCGGGATGGACACCGTTCCGTGCGAGCAGTAGTTTCACCACCCCCTGACGCCCAGTGTAAGAAGCGACCCAGAGTGGGGTTTTGCCAACCACGTCTGTCTTGTCAGGATTGACACCCTTCTGTGAGAGCAATAGTTTTACCACCCCCTCATGCCCGTTTGAAGAAGCGGCCCAGAGTGGCGTTCGGCCATCTTTGTTTGGCTTATCGGGATCGACACCGTTCCGTGCGAGCAGTAGTTTCACCACCCCCTCATGCCTTTTGTAAGAAGCAACCCCAAGTGGGGTTATACCACCCGCGTCTGGATTGTCAGGATTGATACCCTTCTGTGCCAGCAGTAGTTTCACCACCCCCTCATGCCCACTGGAAGAAGCGGCCCAGAGTGGTGTCCTGCCAGCTTTGTTTGGCTTATCGGGATTGATACCGTTCAGTGCGAGCAGTAGTTTCACCACCCCCTCATGCCCATGGAAAGAAGCGGCCCCGAGTGGGGTTGTGCCATCGGCGTCTGGCTTGTCAGGGCTGATACCCTTCTGTGCGAACAGCAGTTTCACCAACTCCTCATGCCCATCGCAAGAAGCGGCCCAGAGTGGTGTCCTGCCAGCTTTGTTTGGCTTATCGGGATTGACACCGTTCCGTGCGAGCAGTAGTTTCACCACCCCCTCATGCCCTTTGTAAGAAGCGACCGCGAGTGGGGTATTGCCAACCGCGTCCGGCTTGTCAGGATTGATACCCTTCTGTGCGAGCAGTAGTTTCACCACCCCCTCATGCCCATTGTAAGAAGCAACCCCGAGTGGAGTTGTGCCACCCGCGTCTGGTTTGTCAGGATTGATACCTTTCTGTGCAAACAGTAGCTTCACCAACTCCTCATGCCCACCGCAAGAAGCGGCCCAGAGTGGTGTTCGACCATCTTTGTTTGGCTTATCGGGATTGACACCGTTCCGTCCGAGCAGTAGTTTCACCACTCCCTCATGCCCCTGGAAAGAAGCGGCCCAGAGTGGGGTTGTGCCATCCGCGTCTAGCTTGTCAAGATTGACACCCTTCTGTTCGAGCAGTAGTTTCACAGCTCCTTTATTTCCTTGTCGCGCAGCCCACCTTAGTGCTGTAAAACCCATACAGTCTTTTTGATTGATATCACAGCCTTGCCTCCGTATCAAATCAGCCACGGCATCATCAATTCCGAAGTAAGATGCACAGTGCAAACTGGGCCATAGATGATGGGGAAGTGGACAATTATGTAAACGGTTTATTTGTTGGACAAGTATGGTAGCATATATATGGTTTCCACCACTGTTTAAGAGCTTCAGTGCAAGTGATTTCGAGCGACCTGAGAGTTCCGCTTTCGCGTGGGTTCCCCAATACAAAGAAGAATAATTGAGAAACGGCATGTCTCCAAGGTTGGGAACTCTATTGGCCGGGAGGCCCCGAACAAGGTTGTGATTTAGATAGCTCAAGCAGATCTGCCCAAGTATTTTATGGGCATCAGGAAAGATACCAGACCGGGAGAGGTATTCTTGAAGAGTATAGTGGATTAGCCGGACTGTCGATGTCTCTGCGTCAACCACAACAAGCCCTAAGCATGACCCTAGCACAATATCCTGTCGTCGGATATTCTCGGGGTCTAGATCCGTCGACTGCATGTCTACTGCAAGAGCATGGCAGAGTTCGTCCATCCGTAAGGGCCGCTCCGCGTGCGACACCCACATCAGCACCTGCATCCCAAGTCGCGAACGGTCCCCCTTCTGCTCCCTTATCCGCTGCAGTGTCTGGGCATACACAGTGTCGAGGCACACGCCCGTCGTCGCTACCTTTTGCACCATCTGCTTTCTGCTCGCTAATGAGGTCTCGCCCAATATTGCATCAATATTCAAGGCAACGAGCAGAAACCTGCGCACAATACCAATTAGGGGCTGAAATTTGCAATAGAAGTACTACTACTCACATTTCCGAATCCTTTTCCAATATTGTTTTCACGATATTCTTTTTCAGATCCTCTGTCATCAAGTTTGGGTCTTGATCGAGGTCCATCTTCCGTCTTAGGTATTGAGTTATATCTCCTTGGTCGGCCAAGATGTGAATGGCATAGGCCCCTTTGGTGAGATAGTTATCGAGTTCCACACGAATGTACGTCCTCCCTGTAAGAAATAGCCGCACATTCGGTGCTTCTTGAACAATTTGTCGTAAGGCAGGAAGGAACTCCAACCGATTTTGTGGAAGCACCTCGTCCACCGCGTCGACACAAAGGTATACTTCCTCGATGGAACCGATCACCTTGATGAATAATTTCACCATGTCTGGCAACTGCAGACCATCGCCACCTTCCTGTTTCGACTCGTCAAAGGCGCCTTTAACCACGCTTGGTATCCTCGGTGCTGTCGAAGCGGCCTGCCGAACCAGACTCCCTATCATATTCACTACTGATTGGTCCTTCTGTGCCTGGTAATCGCAATAGAGAAATACGACCGCGATATTCCGTCCCCGGATTTGTTCCCGCAGGGTGTCTATCACTAAAGAACTGATTTTATTTCTTGTCAACGTCATCCAATAGTTTAGGAGAATAAACTTCTACCTTATATACGTCTTGCCAACCCCTTGGCCTCCATAGCACAACAATGTACGATTCACCGACCCTCCCTGGCTCCCGCACCATGACTCGAACTCACTCCTCCGCAGAACCCATTCCCCAACACCACCAAGCCGGAATTTTCTCACATCCTGATGCCTTATGAGGGGTTTTAGTGGTGACAGCCATTCTTGGATCCGCAACGACTCTTCCTCTATTGTCACGTTGACGGTGTTATTATAGCTGTTTGACACATTCCCGACGTTCGAGTTCGAGTCACCATAAATCGTGTTGGTCATGCGATGGTCAGGACACCTGTTAGACGCCCGGTGCTCCAATACGTGGAGGATGCTTGATCCTTCGTTCCCGGTCGATAATGTAGTCATAGCGGATAAAGTTGGTTATAGGTGAGGAGACAGTTGAGCAGTAGGGTATTTTATCGAAGATGTCGATGGAGTCCTCGTTTAGTTGACCATGGAAAAGTGGGGCTCGCTCTGTTTATATTTTCGCTTTTTGTGTCACATGCAAGCCCCAGCCAATCATTTCCACCCCAAGACCGTGGATTTCCCATCTCTCTGTCCCCGCTAGCAGACTCCCGTTGGATAAAGCCTTTCCAAACTAGCTTATGATTGATTTACTAAAGGCTCCCCGAGAATGATACCGCTATTGCATCGCCGAGCTCCCTTTAATCATCCTGCATTCTCTGGTCCTCTTTAGGGTTCCCCTGTAAGTGCACTTGAGACCCGCATTGAGGAAACCTAGCCTCTAGGAAATTATTTGAAGGTGTTTGTGTGAACCCATTTTGTGCGGTTCACTGTACCCCGGACCGTCACCACAACTTACATACAGTACTGTACGGTACTCAACATCTCACGAGTTTGGTTGTTGACCAATTATACTCGTAAGCAATTACCTTTTCACTTTTTTGCAGCACCTGTGTGCGAGCCAAGAATCAGTAACTTAGGGCCCATTTACCTATAGACGGTGGAAGGTGGGTAAGGGGAATTGATGGGTGCGTGTTTACCTAACATACTGTCTACCATAGTTTAGTATGAAAAATTTGATTTACTAACATCAGGTGTGCAACCATGAGACTTTCAAGTCTCAACAGGACTCTGTAACCGAGATATCGGACCGACCAGCAATGCCCCCTTGCAAACGCAAAATCGGAATTGAGTCCTTGAACTCGTCCTGGATTATGAGAGAAGGAACGGCTGATTGTGCAAGGAAAACAGCTGATTGGTAACTATTCTGGCGAATGCTGGCATGATGGATGGGTGGGATTCCGTCAGTGCAATAGGCGGAGGTTGCAAAATGACGTGTTGAGCTGCGTACTGTTTTGACCGTCTAGCAGCTAGAATATAGGACGGCGGAAAATTAGGTAAACAGTTTTACCACGTCTATCAGAACAAGATGTCGGTTGAGACGCCACCGTCTAATTTTACCACCAAAATGTCAGAACTACGGTAGACGGTTAGGTAAACGGGCGCCTTATTATTGTTCCATATTAAGAGCCCGTTTACCTATCCGTCACGTTTAGAGATTTTGGTGAGGAAGCTAGACGGTTGCGTTTCAACCGGAATTGAGTTCCGATAGACGGTCCAAATTGTTTACACAATTTTCTAGCGTTCTAAATTCTTGGTGCTAGACGGTCAAAACAAGACGCAGCCCACAGGTGCTTTTGCATCGACCGTCTATCAATACCACCACCTTGCCACCCATCTGCCATGCTCCCAATCATAAGAATAACCACCAATTAGCCCTATTTTCTGTAAACAATTAGTGACTCACTCTCTCGTAATCCAGGCTAAGTTTAAAGACACAAATCCCCTTTCGCATTTGAGAGGAGGTATTGTTGGTTGGTTCGATATCTCGGTTGCAGAGGGGTTTTCACAGTTGAGAGCACCCTTGACGATAGTTAATCGACTAAACTATGGTAGACGGCATACCGTATTAGGTAAACACATACCTCTCTATTCGCCTTCCACACCTTCCACCGTCTAGCCTACCTTTACGGTGGGCAACGTCTCCGGTTGCTAGACGGCCGTCTGTAGGTAAACGCACCCTAAAAAAAACGGAACGCGCCCGGGTAACTATCAGAATTAGATAAACAACTCGCTAAAAGAGAATAGCCGTTAGGATGGTAAAAGTTTTTCCGATTGCCATTACTTTGGCCCGCCCGGTATCTGCGACAATATTTTAGAGTAAGGGTGGGACCTTCCGATCACCATAAGTTAGAGCCATTCTGCCTCCTATCAATTTCGCAATACTCGTACTGGCACGGTATTCCGCACCATCGCTAGTGTCCGGCGTTGCAACCCATCTGCAAGTTTAGCCAATGTGGTTGGCTGAACCTTAGTCCAGATTTAAATATTGACTAGGATTTGGGTGAACGGCTCATGCCAGGCGCTCGCTATGGCGTGGAATACTGTATCGGCAGGGCCTGTCGAGAATTATGCATCGACCCATATCAAACGAGAGTTTACAAGCAGGACCACAAAACAAAATAGTGTTCACAGGCAGTCAGGCCACCTGCAGATAACCTGCAGATGTACTCGAGCACAGTCCAACCCGGCCAGGCCAAAGTGCAACTACTCGTACGAGTACCGGTACGAGTAGTCGAGGCTTCGTGGATGCCTGGTGGTAGTCGAGTAGTCACATAGGCAGGCTTTCGGCATATTCCACTTTATTAGTAAATATTTTATTTATAGGTGATAGATATCTGAAGATGCCCAAAGATATCAGGAGATGCCTGTTTTCGACCTGGATCAACCGCGACAGCTGAACGAAAAGGCCACTAGAAAACGAAGCGCCAAGAGTTCTCACACCAAAAATTTCACACCCTCAGGAGCGGGGAATTCAATAATCTTTTTTTAAACTATAAAGTTAGGAAGCCACTACTCGTCCAGGCTTGCGCAACCCTGCAGCATAACGACCCAGAGGTAAGCCACTGGAAACTCAAATTGCCTACTCCGCGGTACATCTAGAAAGTACCACCTTCCCGGCACTTAGAAACGCACCACAAGAACCAGAATGCCCGGCCGGAATACAACAATCAGCTATGATAAAGTACAAAAGAAATCCACCCCCCGCACCCTCTAGAGGATAGAATATTAGCCATTACAAAGCCCACAACCAGACCGGTCACGAAACCAGATAAAGGAAAAGTCCATGCCGCCCATTCGCCCAATCTGGTCTTCAATCAGTTATCGTATGATACCTAGAGCGCCCCAGCCACATGACAAGCGGTAGCCACATGACAGCCACACAAGGTATGAGTTTAGCCACAAAGGACTCGCGCCTCCATAAGACACCACCAAAACTATGGTATCATACTTGTAAAATCCCCCAAGCCAGCTCCCCCTCTCCTGCATCCCAAGGCGCTTCAACAAAGCGGCTGCATGCAACCGCAAATCAATTGAAAAACTAGAAAAAACGGCCGCGTAGTGCCTCCAGAGGGCAAGTCCCCAAGTCCAGCCGCCAGGATTAAAAAAGAGAATCAACCATATACTTCTTCATAGAAACAGACAACACAGGCCCAAATCACAAAGGCATACACCCATTGTGAGATATGCTTCAAAGGTGGTGATTGGGTGATCCCCCTGCACCTGCCTAAAACTGACGCGTCATAAGAGTCGTGAATGAGTAGAAGCGAGGAAGTTCAGTGCACTCAACAACCACCCGCTGACAACAACTAACTAACTGCAAAAAACAGAAGTACTGTATGATACCTTACATATCAACCAAAAAAATCCTCCTATCCCTCCATCAGCCACCTCACACTCCCTTCCACTTTGCTCGCCCCCGAGCTAACAAAATAAAAGTCAAACACCCACTGATCTAGCCACCCGGCATACCGGTATGGCATTCATGTGCTCTGCTCTTTCACGCTTTTCCAACAGCTTTCCCGGCAGCTACACCGTTCCAAAACTCTCACACATTCCAGTATTTGAAATGCCCTCCCGAAAACTCGAATACACCCCCGAAACCAAAGTAGATTCAAAGCGAACAAGCGTGTTCATGGAAGCTATCCGAATAACAAAGGAAGTAAGAGAGCATGCCGAGCATTATGCCATGATTTCCAACAAAAAGTCCTCTTATCCTATCAAAATCACATCTTATCACTCTAAAGCCCCTCAGATATCAGTGTCCAGAATTGAAAGTTTTTTTGTCTTGTGGTGGAAAGTTGTTAATTAAGTTCTCTAGCTTGTTAAGTGGAACGGTAACTGTATACAGATACCCGATCATCATTACGCAAGCCATGATACGCAATACTAACATCCGAGCACACATTCACATAAGTAATAGTGATTGGGAAGCTCTAGCAATTCACCCATACCTCAACTCAGATGGCCATTCCTTAATCTGCAGCCTGGCCAGGCCCGGTCGGAGAGGCCCATAAAGCCGAACTATGACCCACAGTCATGCTCGGCTTTCCACAACAAAAAAGCCCAGGCCAGCATAAAAAGCACTTTCTAATCCTAATCAAAATATTCAAGAGGCGGGCATTACACATAGCCTATCCAGGGGGGGGGGGTCAAACTTAAGTTCTTAAATACACAATCAACCTCCCAGAGTAAAGATAGTTCATATTCTCAGAGGATAGCTAATGAATAGCCCAACCGTCGAGCGCGATAACTAGACTAAACCTAGGCTAAAATTATAAGGTAAGCATAATCGAGAACCTCAATCGTTCATCCTCTTAAAACTAACCAAACAAGCACACAGTGAGTCTATACATTATAAAAAATAAAATCTTCTCAATCACTACATTGCTTCCTACGCCTGTCGGTCTCTCTCCGTTCACGACCCTATCTGCCCGCGCACTCCCGTAATGATATAACAAAGGAGAGACATAGCCATAAACCCTTCAACTAATTATTTTAGCTCCAGAACAAATAAAATCATTAAAGATGTTATCCTTGTCCTTCAACAGCATGCCTTCCTTATCTCTAGCACCTATCCGCTTCCGTCAGCTCTAACACCTGTATGCTACTGAAGGCTCATCTTGGTGTCTTTTGTCCCGCCACACTCCAACCTTCGTAGGTCGGCTACTTTACAAACCCAAATGGTAGGATCGTGGGCTATTTAGTTGAGAATTACGAAGTTTAGAGAAGGGGGGAAAGCTCAGCAAAGAAATAAGAAAAAAGCAGGTCAGCCCTGGGGGAGATAGAAAAAATGTGATGTGCCGACGATTAAAGGGAGGCTAGACGGTCGGTGGGGTATGATACTAATTGAAATGGGTCAAATATACGTCACCGAATAACACTGGGATGGAATAGATAGCACGCAAAAGTCTTCTCGTCGTCGTCTCTTTCTAAACTAGTGGTAAGGACAGAAGTATATATCAAAAAACAAAACCATCGTCTGATCCTTCTATCGATCACCACATATCTCTACTTTCTCTCCTCCGTGCTTCAAGACAAAAGAAAGAAACATTCTGCGTAATCTCTGAACAAAAGAAATCCATCTCAAAAACTTCCTTTCTCCTCCGCCTTTGATCTAATGCCTTAGCTCTTATTCTTCCTTCATCTCCTTTCATCATCGTGCTTTTCTTTGACCATGTATGCTCTTTCTCATCCAACAACAAAAACATATTTCCCGTGCTTCTGCCTTGCATGTAACAAAAGAAACTAAAAACATGACGAACAGGATTAACTGATTTCTAACAGATACAAGTATTGGTAGATGATGGCTACCTACCGTAGCGTAACATCTAAATTTAGTGTCGGGTGAGATTTCCAAAGGGAGCTCTAAGGCAACCTCACATCTTGACCGTCAAGTGACAAAAACCCAGGACGGTAGAAAACGAGGTAAACACCCCTGCACAGTCTATCGGAACGACACCGTGCAGTTTTATTACCCAAATTTTAGGAACAGGCCATCAGGTAAACTGGTACTAAGGGTAAAAAACGGTATAAATAAAGCGCAAGGAACACATTTCAATCCTTCCATGAAACACTTCCTAGACTACCTTCTAGAATCAACCACATCCTTCTACATAAAATGCATCACGGAGTTAATTTACCGTACAGTATCTCAATTCATCCACGCAACCCAGAATAGTTAAGTGTGGTACTTTCTTGGTCGTGATGAATGACTAAACGCTCACCCCCCCCCCCGGAAGGTGGTGCAGGGCCTAAGATAGGCTCCACTGCGGGTTAGGGCTGCAAACCTCGCTTGTGGAACCTACGAAGGTACAGCCCATAAGTATTGTATATTCCACAGGTAGGGGGGTGATGCGCTTGCAAGGAGCTGATGCACTAGCAGGGTCCAGGGTGATGGATTAGGCATAGTGGCATTAGGTGTGGGTGTGGGCCTTGGCCTGCCTGATTGTAAATAATTTCTATTATCTATCGTGATAAATACATACTTAATATTTTGTAAAGAGGCCGTTTGCCTCAATGACCGCTTGACATCTTTCTGGCATACTTTCTATCAGCTCCCTATACTCATGCTGCCCAACACTGTCCCAAGCTTGTTTGACTGCTGCCCTTAATCTATCATATGTCATATTTTCAGGAAAATTATCTTGTAGATAATTTTTCATAATATGCCATACTTTTTCGATAGGATTTAAGTCAGGAGAGAATGCAGGCCAGTGAATAACCTGCATACCTCTTTCTTGGAGATCCAGTGCTGGGTTACCAGCTGAATGCCCCGGTGCCCCATCCTGCATAAGATTTAGAGAAATTTGTTGTATTACGGCGGTAGTTGTCACTCGCTTCCTGATAACCTTGCACGGAAGGCAGACAGGTGTGGTGTGTCACTGGTACTACGCTTTCTGTTTTGGGCAAGTCGTGTGGTAAGAAGGTAATCATGGTGGTGAACAATGATGTAATAGAGTACGTATGTCAGAAGTCATGTCAATAGCGCATTCGGTGTCTATAAGTAGAGGCAGCTTCTCCCCATTGCCGGGAGAAGAGAGGAAATAAGCAAGGAAAAACAACAGGTTATGAGCCCGGAGGCTTTCTACCAATTCAAAGACCATTCAACCAACCCTCCAATTGCAATATAATCTCATTATTGTTTTTTTATATTTCTTGTTCTCTCTCATCCGTCGGAGATGCTCAAACAAGACCTCTCCACTTCCTCTGCCATCAATGCAGAAAGCGGCATCTGCAGCATCCAAGGCCAGACCATGTATCGCTCCAAGTATGGTGAATTCCCTAAGCTCAATCACTTGAACTACTCCCAGTGGCGCAAGCACATGGAGGTTACCCTACATGCAGAAGATGCATTTGAGCTCACAATGGGAAATGAAAACGCTCCGCCCGATAACCAACGAGTTCAGCTCACCGAATACCGTCGTCGCAAAGGCAAAGCTATAGCTCTTATATTTGGATCCTGCACTACGAGTGCCCAACAGTACCTCCAAGGACTAACAGACCCTGAAGAGATGTGGACTCTCTTGGGTGAGAATCTAAACACTGTTGCCTCAAGGGCTGGGCGCATGTCAGCCCTCCGGCAATTTTCCCGAGCACGTCCAGTCCCCGGGAAACCGATCGCTGAGTACATATCTACCTTACTGTACTTCAGGGATATATTGTCTGGAACGGAAGAGCCTATTACAGAGTCAGCGTTCATTTCTCATGTGCTCATGACTCTGCCAGCGTCCTTCGATACCTTT
>Ga0307509_10004489_pt1 | contig 20061 bp, 23 predicted proteins | sample 10_EM_MG_FD_202245 | JGI IMG/M metagenome (GOLD analysis project Ga0307509, IMG submission 202245) | Populus trichocarpa ectomycorrhiza microbial communities from riparian zone in the Pacific Northwest, United States - 10_EM | ecosystem: Host-associated > Plants > Roots > Unclassified | place...
TGTGATCGCCAGATCTCTTCCGCCCTGATTCAGCACGGGTAGTTTCCGATTTTTAATATACCCCCCGAGTACAGCACAGTATTATATTTGTGATTTCGCCTTCGGATTCGGATTCGGATCACCCCCCCCCCGCCCCCCCGCCCCCCCGCCCCCCCGCGAACCACCGCGTCAGCATACGGTACAGTTATGGTAGGTTTCGTTTTTCTCCCAGCGGGTTAACGGAATTGCGAGGAAAAAAAAACCAGTTACATAAATGAGATCTGACAACGGGTGGAGGGACTTATAGGCTATATATGCCATGTCAGGAAGGTGCTAATAATTATTCTCGAGGGCTTTTTATATTTCTGAATCCCGAGATTATAAGCCTGACGGAGATAGTCAAGGTGTGAGAAGGTGGTGGGGGGAAAGGGGGGGGCTATCTTGGAAGGAAGGAAGGAAGGAAGGAAAGGGTCCAACTCCGCCTACTGGTAATGGTACTATGATATGCTGGGCGCAGGGTGGGTGGCCTCGGGACTTGTTGAGAGACTGGATGTCTGTGTGGAGTGCGTGAGGGAGTTTCTCTCTTTTCTTTTTTTTTGGTCCGGGGGGGAGGGGGCTGGGGGTGATCTTCGGTCGGCTTTTGATGGATCAGCGGAGGGGGGGTGGGAAGAGGGATGGAAGGATGGATGGAAGGATGGGAAGGCAAAAATCGTATGAGGGGTGGTTGGAATGATCGACGACGTGGGTTGGTTGGTCGGAGAGGAGAGTGTGGTACGAGTGAGGGATTGTGATAGGTGCTTGGATTGACTTTTACTTGACTTCGCCTGACGACTAGACTTGATTTGAAGCGGGGGTGAGGATGTGTGCCATGTGCTCTAGTCCGGGTATGACGCCGGTATGGATACTCTACGGTTGACTCTATTGATTAGTCTACTGACAGGGGAATTTAGCCCCGGGGTTGAAAACGTTTATGCAAAGTTTCTCGAGTTGAAGGACTTTGGCGCATAACAAATCTCGCAGATCTCTTATCGAAACCCGGCGCCCGAAAAAAAAGGACTCCGGGGCTTGATGATTCGATGGATGTATTCCGGTTGCTTGCGCGGTTATGCATAGTGAGTACCGCGGTAAAAAAATTCGGGTAAGGCCCGATATGAATGGGCTGATAAATCAAAGTCATGACGCTTCAAGTCGTACAAATCAGGACTTCCGTCACAAGATGTGGTGTAGGCTAAGAGTAGATAGATAGCCAATCCTTACAAGTCATTGGGAAAAGGCAAGGTTTAGGCCCTTCCAATGTTTAGCTGCTCATCTAATTTCGTAATCTGACATTGCTTGTTGGAGGATATAGTACGGTATTGTTTCCAACCAGACCCTTCTATTCAAAACCTTACTCGGGCCAATCAGTGAAGATCAGAGATTACTCATTCCACCTCTTCGACCGGTGGAATTCCCGGTTTATCCATGTTTCTCAGGCATTCGTCCTTCCAGTTCTGCGGCGCCATCTTCTCGACGATTTCCTTGAATGCGGCCTTCGCTATGTGTTAGCAAGGATAAAATGCAGGTTTGTTGCTTGTGCGTTAGGCATCCATACCAATGTGCAGAAGCTCTCATCCCCTTCAAGATGCCTTCCGATCCCCTTGCAGCCCTTGACATAAACCGGTTTATCGTTGTACCTCAACCTCACATACCACCCTTCCTCCTTGTTCTTGACACCGAAGGGTTTCGAGAATGTATACCGGTTCTTGTTATGCCCCTTCTCCCGGAACATCTCAAAAGCGATAGAGCTGGTGAATGGCGGCCATTTATTGTCGAATCCTCCAAGGCTGGCCAATAGCCCGGCAATGGTGGTGTCGTGACATCCCATCAGCCCGATTTTCAATCGACTATCGTTACTCGTATCGCCTTTAATAGAAGCTAACATCCTGTCTTTAATATCTCCTAAGAGCGAACCGACGCCTAATCTTCGGTACTCTGATGATTGGCTATATCCACGATACCATTCATCTACGGTGATATCATCCATGATCTCTCTTGTCCGCGGCTCATAGAACTCATTCGGGAGTTTCGTAGCCTCCCCATGAGCTAACGTCGTATTTATACTATCCGTTATTCCGCACAGCTGTGGATGCCCGTCAACAGCGATCTTCCCGTCCACCCATTTCCCAATACGGGATTGCAGGTACTGAATCTCCGGGGACTCATTCCATTTCTCTGCAGAAAGTTTGGCAAATGCGAGCGATAGCTGGTGGAAGCGTTTGCAATTTGAATTGTTAGGGAATATGTTCTCTTCAGCGAAGGATCTTGTATAGATCGTGAGCGGGGGACCCGTGAGAGATCTGTTTGTGGATGGATAAAGGCCTGTGAAAACTTGCTCAAGTGATTCAAGGGCTCGGGGTATAGGCGAAGCCCTATACCAGTGTCGTGATTAAAGTTAGTTTGTTCTTTATCGGGATTCATTCCTTTAGACTTGTAAATACCGTAGATAATATTCGGACTGGTTTCCGAGATTTGCGGGAAGGAATCCGAGTTGGTGAATATACAAATAGCGTAATCTCTGCCCGAGCTGTAGTGTGGTTTCCCTTCCACGGTCTGTCAGTTCCCCCGGTAAACTATTTTTTGGAATTGCCGGGGCCAACGACCGACAGCATCCAGGTTTGTTAGCCCTTTGTTCGTTGGAATTGAGATCACGCTGGCTATGTTAAGCAGGCAGACTGACCAAATATTATCTTTCTCACCACCTGGGCCCATGGCTAACACATTTTCCCCTTTCTTTCCGGAGGTCTCCATCCGACGTTGGAAAGTGAGAAAGGACCAATCCGGCCTAGGCTCCATTACCGCAGCTTTGAATCGGGAAGCAGCCTGACAATAAGGCCAAACTATACAGCATCAATACTGGATTCATACGGTAGGTGGGGCAATGAGGTGTGCTTACAAGGTGCCAGCCCAGCATTCTGGAAACGCGGGACAACAGGTGTCCGTTCACCTAGACCCCCCGATAAAAATTAACTTGATCAGTCCAACGCACTTTCAGGAGTGTGGTCTGTACCATGCCGGAATACAACCTGAACAAGGTGTAATTGTAGGTTTGAAGGATACAGGGCAGCAAGTTCGTCTGGAGAGTAAGGAGGGCGAGGGTCTAGACTTGCCATGGCTAGGGAGATATAGTAGTACTAGATTCACTACCGTACTGTAAGCGGTTGGAAATGTATTGGGAGTGAATGGGGATGGAAGAAGGTCTAAATGGCTCTCACAAGAAATGATATAGCAGATTCACTACCGTCCAGCCGTCTCTCTATTAGGGTCTTGGTGGCTGTATGAAGTCTTGAGGGAATGCTTGTAACAACTATTATGATACGTGGCTATTATTACAAGGCGATTGGGACGGTCCACCGAGCAGGCCCTCCACCCGAACAGATGCTGATTGGTGGAGTGGTGGTTAGAACAGTACCCACAGTTCATCCGGGTAACCCGCTTGAAAGTTTCTTGTTCGGGTTTAGCAGCTCGGGTGAGGGGTCTGTGACGCTCTATCACCTAGACTAGGAGGGGGGTCAACGAACACGGGGGTTCAACGAACATACCAAGCAAAATCACTGTTAGGATAGAGAACCTGGATAGGGATGCTTCCTGTATGTACGAAATAATGGTATTAATTAGCCAAGGCACTTTTAGTGTATTGTTCGCTGAGCCCCCGTGTTCGTTAACCCCCCTCCTAATCTACGATATTGCCGGTAATATCATACAAGTATCAAGACGTTGGAAAATTGGTGCCAACAAAGCTTAATAAGCAACGTTTTCTTCAATAACCAAAATTTCACAGGATGTGTAGTTTAAACTTCAGACCTAAGCAACATTACGGTAGCCGTGTGACCACACTTACCGTAAATTTACCCCAATACCGTAGTCACGAGGGAGACTGAGTTGGAGGGCCAAACAACCTCCTTAGTCATCCACGTCCTTGAAATTGACGGGGGAGGCATGGACTTTTCAACGCTTTGCCACTGTAGGGAATAGTTGTATTATGATCATGGGCTCGAGGACAGTTGACACCGGAATATGTAATATGTTTACGAGGTTATCACGGCCGAGTGCTCGAAAGCGCAGTTCCCTGTATGATACATACCGTTTTCAACATACCGTACGATACTAATTATCGACAAGCCTCAAACCCTTGAAGTGTTTCTCATGGACTCAGCCTAGCCCAGGCTTGGCTTTCTATAATATCTCAATTGAAACCAGAGCATCGGTTACCCTGTCTAATTTTTTTCAACCCCACCATGCATGCAAGAGACGACTAGAGCCTGCGAAGAGCAAATTCCTCACAAATGGCTTCTGCGTTACGGGTTTGGAACTTCCACCCCAATAATGTCAATTTACCGTAGGCTAATCGTGTTTGGGATAGGGGACGGCTTCTTCAATATGTCGGCCATGCTTGAGGCTCCTCCGAACCCCACCACAGCCCCGGCTAAGCTTGGTCTCTAGTCAGCGATTATTCCACACAAGTCCCAGATGGCGGGCATTCGGAGAAGCATATCCAAATACACCTTCCACCCTCAGTGAGGCCGCAACCCCTCCAGAAGGGCTCCCAGAAGGCGCTCCGCATATCCGACCCTTGTTCAACTTGCCCAGTACCAGACAATCCTCTCTCAGATTATCTCGTCAGGACCTAGCACGCCTTGAGAAGCACCTGGAAGATAGAGACCTACCTGGGGGATACGCTACGTGGCTAGAGATCTCTGACCCAAAGTACCGAAATGGTGAACCGGCTTCAGAACAGGTTACGGATGAGGCCATAAAACCTGTCGTTGAATTGCTTTCGGAAGGATTGATCGAGGAGGGGCCTCAGCACCGTGAGCTGCCGCCGGCTGCAGAATTTCTCGAGACATTGAGGTCTATGGCTCTAGCCACTGACAGCCAGTATCGCCTACTGCTTACTAGTATGCTGCGACAAGGCAAAAGTCCCGAGCTGGTTGCACCCGTGCTTGATAGTGCTGTTCAGTACTACAAGGAAGACCACTTCAAAACTGGTGCTCGCCGACAGACAGTTGAGGGGGGGGAAGAAACGAGCGACATAGACCGAGACATGCTGTGGTCTTCTCTCCGATTGGGCTTTCGACTTTCCAACAGCCCTTCTGCTATTGCTTCGACCCTATATCTCTCCTTTCTTCATACGATGGAGGTTGCGACTCAACATCACAAGGATTTGGAGAGAACCTTGTTCAGTTTTTCTCAGCTCCCCAACGCCGTGTTTCTTGGGAAATATATGGCACATCATTATTTTGAGGAAGAAATGCAAATGCGGCTCGTGAAACTAGCGGAGGAATTTGAATTTAGAAAGTTACTCGCAGTGCCCACACTACTCCAGAGAGCGACCGCTCAATACAAGGAGGGAGGGCGGTTAAAGGAATATTACGACTCTCTCAGAACCCAAGCTAAAGATTTCCAGGTCCCGTTCTCAGAGGAGAACTTTATGGTTTTTGTCATGGCTTTCATGGCCCTGGTAGAAAGGGAAGTCGCAATTGAGGTCTGGAACGACATGGCAAGAAGCGGGATTTTCCCTAAGCCACGTTCGTGGAACACGCTACTCACTGAAGCCGGAAAACTCCAGGACCAAGATCGGTCTTGTCTTCAGGCTGTTTGGAAAATCATCATTACTAGCGGAGTTATTCCCGACGTCGTTTTGTGGACAACGCGTATTCACGCGTTGCTCATGGCCGACCGCACAAAAGAAGGAATGAAAATCTTGAAGGACATGCAAGACTCTGGGCTCAAGCCAACCACCGCTACCATCAACGCCGTACTCGACGGGTTACTGAAACATCAGCACATGGACGAGGCCAAAAAAACACTCCAGGTCGCGACTAGAATGAAAATCAAGTCGGATTTGACGACTTATAATACGATGTTACGGGCACTTCTTCGATCGAAGAAGTTTAACGAGGCAATTTCACTGCTACAAGAAATGCAAGCTGCGGGGATAGATGCCGACATATTCACTGCGACAACAGTGTTGGATGGGCTGTACAAAAATTCCCCCACCAAGCCGGACTTGACCAAAGTCGGGAATCTCCTAGAGTACATGGAAGCCGCGGGCGTGCGGGCGAACGAAGTGACCTTTACCACTATCATTGAGGGGCTACTGGGAGCCGGTAATGAGCAAGCGGCGCAGGACGTTTGGAAGATTATGGAATTGAAGGGATTGAAGCCTACATCTGCGACCTACACCACCGTCATCAGATATGCATTCTCGAAGGGAGATCTTCACGGCGTCGAGAAGCTGTGGCAGCAAGTCGAAGCCAATCGCGTTCCCAAGGATCAGAAACTTTGGTCCCGTCTCGCCGTTGGGTACGCTCAGATGGGAGAAGTGGAACGACTAAGGTCGGTGATGGCAGCTATGGAGGGGGAAAATAGGACTTTACCATTGACAGCATATACGTTGATTATGAAAGCGCTGGAAAGGGAGGGGCTGTATAACGACGTCAAAGAGATTTTCAAAGATGCATTAGAGAAGGATATGATATCTAGTGATGGCAGTGCGAGGGGATCTGCAGAGAGGATATTCTGGCAGACTCTGGAAAAGATGGCTGAAGGCACTGTTTTGATGGATCTGAAAGCCCAAGGGTTGGTCACTGTATAACTTTTCTTCTTTCTCTCCTTAGTTCCCAAAGGAGGTATCATAGTATGTTATATCCCGATAGATTGTAGATATTTCGTTGGTGTCTGTAGTTTGCTATAACCTCATGAGCTTTCTGTTTTCCTACCCTTCCTCACGAGGCATGCTGCTACAGGGTTAGGGTTTTGGCCTGATCCGAAAACGGTTGTCGAGCAAATTCGAAGCCACTTCCCTGTAGGCAACCGCCTCCGATAAAAACCGTCGCGTCTTCCCTCCATTCCCTACACCCACACATCGACAGCCATAATGACACCATCACCCCACAACAGCTCCCAAACCAGAGTTCCAACATCCCCCTCCGAAGAACCCAACCCGACAGCCCTCCTCCTAAATACAGCCAGCGAGGAAGATTACAACTCAGCGGAAGACGAAGACTTCGACCCTGCCGCCTTCCCGCAACGTACCGCAGAGGAGTCAGAACCATCAGACTCAGAACCGGAGCAGTCGACAACAAAACCCAAACAGAAGCGAAAACGCCGTAGGGGATCATCTTCGTCGGAAGGTAGTTACGGAGATGTATCCGGTGGAGAGGGCGGGTTGATAAAGACTCGGGCGCAGCGATTAAAAGAGTCCACCGAGAAGGAGAAGCTCGGGGGAGTTCTAGGCGGGGATGCGGGAGCGGCGACAACAGATGTGGATGAGTTATGGCGACAGATGAATTCTAAGCCGATCCCGAAAGGGAGGAGTCCTCTTCCGGAAACAAAGCAGCAGCGGGGGGTGCCGGATGAGGAGAAGAAGAGCGACAAGGGAGACGGGGTGAGGGTAGGTACGAACGCACTTGGCGAAGAAACAATAACAATTTCCCGAACATACACATTCGCTGGTGACGTTGTCACGGAAGCGAAAACGGTTCCCAAATCCTCACAAGAAGCGCAGACGTATTTATCTACACTACCTTCCGCATCTTCTGCTCCTACTTCTTCCTCCTCTTCCGCCCCCTCCGCCCAGACCAATGGTTTACCACCCCGCCGCCCACCGCCTAAGAAGCGCGCCTCGGCATTCGATTCCGCCGCTGCAGCACGAAAGCCCGCTACACCAGCCCCCGCGCCGAAACTAAATACTTTGGAAAAGAGTCGTCTGGATTGGGCCGGGTTTGTGGATAAGGAGGGAATTGGAGATGAGCTGAAGAAGCACACCTCTGGAGATAAGTCTTATTTGGACCGGCAGGCGTTCCTAGGGAGGGTGGATGAGAAGAGGGACAGGGCCTGGAAGGAGGGAAAGGGGAAGTAAGGTCGGAAAATGGAAAAACAAGGGGTTTAACGCAGATGATCGGGTAGTAAGAGGGGAAGGATTCTCTCCCTTCTTTTCCGCTTCTTATTTTGCATCTCTTATTAATGGGTTGATCGGACTGCGAGCCTTTTTATGTTTTTAAAAGGATAAAAATGGATAAAGCGAATTGCTCATTTTTTTTTTTTGAACAGAGATTAAGATATACCGGTAGATATCGGAAAAGCGCTTTTGCTGTAGAGCAGGTAGTAGAAAGAAAAGAAAAAAAGAGGCACTGAGACAGTGATATCATACACAAACCAACTTATATGGATCTCTTCCCACAATAACTCGGCGTATCAAATACCTGGTTCAAAACCTAGAATGAACTCCACAAGCTTTAGTGCTTCCTTATGGCTGAAATGGAAATTAGACCTGTGATTCGTTCGCTGATACTCTAACCAACATGTCCACACCACACCCTACGAAACCGTTTTCCCACCCAATTATCCATTAGTGCTAATAGTTGTATCCATGAAGCATTAAAGCATTGCCATCACGCACGACCCTATCAATCTCCATGCCCATTCCTATAATACCCGCTTAAGCAAACCCTCTTATCAGTGTTTTTTTATTTCTTTCAAAAATGGAAGGGAATTGGCCCAATGGCGCACATGGAAACCCGTCCCCTAGTAGGTATATAATTTATCACAGTATGATAGTTCAAATTTGAAGAGTAGGACCGAATGACCTTATCCAATTGGTTAATACCGGTAGTCTAAGCTAAAAATAAAAAAAAAGACGAGCGATTTGGGTTTCCCCCTCTAAAAAAACATTTAGGATATGATACCACTTCCCAATTTACCTACCACTCCCTCACTCCCCCCCCCTCTGCTGTTCCGGTAGGTGGTGGTATGTTGTCGTACATCATTCGCCATGATTTTAGGAAAGGTTATTCCCAAACTGTCATCAAATTTATTTTAACAGAAATGCCTGGTCCATCTTCGGGGTGGGTGAGTGCAGGCGATCGCGAGCAGTGGAGAGAAGAAGATTTGCTGCTAAAGGGGTTTGAAGCGGAAAGATATTAGCAGCTGTTTTTGCATTACCCGCAGGGCTTTTCAAACATTGCCGTGGTAACGATTGTTTGGCAAACGAGGAGGAGGAGGAGGAGGAGGAGGAGGAGAAGCACGTACCAAAAAGGCCGAAGGGTGAAGAAGAAGAAGGGAATAGTCAGGATTAGACTATGAGTATTAGAAAAGCAGCCCTATCGCAGAGAGGTCAGAATTTGGCAGAAGTAAAAATCATAATGGGAAACGGTGATGGGGAGGAGTCCAAACACGATACAAAGGACTGAAATCAGAGGCATGTCGAGCTAGTAGGTGTCAGTGGTCCGAAGAAGACAACTGTGATGGAGGTCTAGTTTGGTAAGGAAAAAAAAACTTACATGTGTTGGATGTTCGATGCTATGAGAGGGATGAGGATGATGATGGTAATGCACAGAGAAAAGGAAGGCAGCCGAGACTTAAATACAGTTTGTGGTGGGTGGGTTCTCTATCACACGCACAAACACCGGAAAATACTAGTCACTCTCGGCATGGTGATAGTCCCATTCGCGCTCACCAGTGTGCCATTACCTGACAGACGATGGGGTTACTCCTTCGAACTGAAGGTATGATATCATACCGTGCGCAAAGTAAACCCAAACCATCACTCCCCATGACTCTCCCCTCCTCCTAAAAACAGCATAATCCAAGATTTCGAAACATGAGTACAAGTCAACACATTCATAAAGCCTAAGACATCACTTTATATTCCGAATGCACTCTAGGAAATGGCGGGACGGTGAATACTCAGGGTGGCCAAGTAGTGAGGGAAGCAGCGCAGAGTTGTCGGGTAAGGAGGTGGTAAGGGAATGTGGTAGTCTAGTCTAGCTCATCTCTTAACGCTTCTCGAGAGAGAGCTTGTACAGACTAAGTTAATCGGACCTGCCTTGTCTCTACAAATGCTTCTCAAGCTAATATTAAGAATGACAGTTGGTTGTAGCAATTTTCAAGTTATCCTAGCATACCGGTAGTGCAAAGCTACGGTATTTATCGACCATATCCAAGTGTCTCATATCGATATCTTTACGGGTAAGTTAGCCATCACGTTAGATTTAGTCCTATATCTGCTGGCAAAATGCCTCGGGAAGGTATTCCTCTCGTGTCTGATCATTGCTTTTAGTTCCTCTCCTCCCGGCTGTCTTTTTCCTTTTATTTTCTAGTTTGGGCTAGTCCGACCCCTCAAGACAACTCCTGGTGTCTATGTCCTATTTTACTGTTCCCGGCCCCCTTGGATTTTTGTGTCCATCTCTGTATCTTTCTAGTCTCACACCTCTTCCCTAGCTGGTCAACCCAGTCGAGAGGCTAAGGTCACGCAATATCACTCGTAGCCACAATGAGACGATGTTTGAATCCAAAAAAAAACAGTATTAATTCTTTAAACTCTAAATTACAGGCGAATAAACAAAACAAAACATTGGTACTCAAGGGTAGATAGCGCGGGATATAAGAAGTATTAAGTATGCAGTATCCTGTTATCAAAAACTCAAGAAGAAACAAAACTAAACAGAGACAAGGCAAAACAAGCAGAAACAAAAGGCATAACCAAAATAATCAAAAGAGTATAAAACAGTCTATAACAAAAGTGTCAGAATAATACTTTACCACTAATACTCACGGGCTAGAAAACAAGTTTCTCCTCCTAGCCCTCCCCCTCCCCCTCCCTTCAAACGGCTCCTCCTCCTCCTCCTCCTCTACCACCACCAACTGCGGGACACTAGCCCCAAGGCCCTCTCTCATAATCCCCCCAACAGCAGAGCTCTCACCCCCCGCACTCCCCCGTTGCCTAAACAACGGAAGGCTTGTATTCCTCTGCTGCATGTCGACCAGCGACTGCCTGCGGGAAATCTCAAGCACCCTTCCTCCATCCCCATTAACCCGGCCGTCCCTCCCGCGTGAGAAGTACCTAACCCTGTGACCAGAAATGGACCTGGCCGCATCTTCCTCCGTCACTGGTGTCTCTGCAAGCGTGAGAGCTAACCCTTGGGATCCGGACTGCTCGATTCCACTCCCGCTACTTCCCAGCAGGCGCTGCGGTGGCGGGCGGGGGAGTATTCTCACCGAGGGTCTACGCGGAGCAGCTATTCCGGTGATCCCTTCGGAGACTTCATCAGAGATATCAGCGGGGTCTTGCTGGTACTCTAGATTTAGCAGGGCCCCCGAGACTTCTTGCTGCTCAGAGCCCATGGGTCGGGTTTCTAGAGAAGAGATTGTACTGGTGGAGGTAGTTGGGAGCCGTGGGGGTCGGCGGTTTCTTGGTCTTCTAGTGGGCGTTCCGTGGTCGGGTTGCTGCGCTCCATGTAAGCTAGAGGGTACCGAGGTGGATACGAAGTGCCAGTCTGTGGGTGTTCTAGAGCGAGGGTTGTCCGGGGTGACGGGGGGGGCGGCGGCGGTGGCTATGGGAGTGGGTCGCCTGACAACGGGGTCTTCGACACCTGTTATGATGATCACAGGGTTGGGCATGCGTTCATTCGGGTCCACGAATGTGTGCGGGAGTAGTTGGGGTCGGCCAGTTCTTGGCCTTCTTATGGTTGTGCTGCCGGTTTGTTGCTCCCTGTTCGGGCTCGGGGGTGTTGGGGTGGATCCTAGTTGCCAATGGACGGGTGGTCTGGACTGGTGGGGATGGGGGGTGTCTTGGGTGGCCGGGGCAACTAGTGCGGCAGTGGGGCTGAGAGTAGGTGGCCTGGCAGGAGAGTCTTCGATCCTTATTGTGGGTATCAAGGGATCTGGTGCACGCTCTCCTCCTACAAAGCGGGATTGTGTAAGCCTCCGACGCTGAGGCTGTCCCTCATTGTCTGGGGCTGAGAATCGCACAGTGCGATGCTGGGGTGGTAGTGGTGGTAGCGGTAGCGATGGTGGTGGTGGTAGCGGTGGTAGCGGTAGCGATGGTGGTGATGGTGGTGATGGTGGTGTATCCGGCCGGCCGAGAAAACGAGGCCAAGATCGCGGCGGAGAAGGGCTTCGGCTTCTTACTCTTCTAGCATCGCTGGAAGTAGTTACAGGCCTACCCCAGCTGGCTGGAAAAATTGCCGGAAACTCTACACTGCCGGGTGAGCTGGCCTCTGGAATCTCATCGCCACCCTCGGTTGATTCTTCACCTTCACCTTCTCCGCCCACTAAAGCAGGCAAGAACTCTAGTTGAGTGATAGGTTGTGATGCACCGCTTGTCATTGTTGCGCTCAGGCCTCCCAAGAAGCCTTCAGTAGTCGCCAACGCGGAATTACGCACGCTGGTTCCCTCAGACCTCCCCTGCTCTCTCGCCAGCCGGGTGAGTTGCTGATGCAGACGGGAGATTCCAGAGTTGGGCACGCCAGGTTCTGGGAGATTCCCTGTCCGTCTACCCCATACGAACGGCAGCAGCGTAAATTGTCCGCCTGCCACTTCAGCCAGGTGGCTAACCGGTGTGGTAGGCGGATCGCCCGTCTGGTGCCTACTTGCCCTACGGCGGAAGGCCTCCGCTGCTGCAACCTCGCCTGACGAAGGTGGTAGGGGTATTGGGTCGTCGGTAGCCCTAGGGGTTCTCCTATCGCGGATGGTCCGGAAAATCGCTAGACCCTCCGGGGCCGAGTGATGGCTGTCAGAGCTTGAGCTGGTGTCCAGGTCGTCGTCGTTGTAGTCGTCTAGAATGACCCAGGGTGTGTCAATGCCAATCAGAGGTCTCGTGTTAACGATCATTCTTGTCTCCCTCCTCGGCCGCTCCTGCTGAGCAACCTCCGTTGCTGCGCCAATCATATCCCCACCGGTAATGCTCAACACGAGAGGAGTCGTGGAGAAGAAGCGTTGGAGGTTATGCCCTGGGGCGGCGATCAAAATCCACAGCGCCCCAAGCGTGCAAGTTACCGTTGAAAGACTCATGCCGAGGGAATCCCGGAGCGTCAGAATGAAGTACACGGGTGTTAGGATGAGAATTACCGTAGCCACAGCTCTCACACTAGCCGTCCCCATCCTCCTCACTCTCCGAGGGAGATATCGAGATGTGCATACACACATTAGGACGGTGATGAGGATGTCGAATTCAAGGTTGAAAATGGGGTGGAAGGATTCCGGAAGAGCTTTGGTAAAAATGAGAAAATCTGCGAGATATGGCACCCGGTTACCGATCCCAAGCCTCCTAAGGACGTGGAGTATCGTGCACATCATCAGCAGTACGTTGAGAGGATCGCTCATTTCCCCGAGCGGCATAAGAGTGAATGATAGGCTGGCGCATATGAGCACCTCAAGATCCAGTATCACCACCAAGGCGCGGAAGGAGGAAATTTTGGTTTTCCGATATAAGGCCTCGACTGTTGCGTCCAAGAGAAGCGCCACTGCAAGAATGTCCAGTACTGTTAGAGAAATGTATCCAGAAAGGAAGCGTAGTGGGATGTCTATAAGGAAGGTTAGCAGGAAGGGAAATTGCAGCAAAGGGGGCCCCTGGCCGCGCTGGAGGTATTGTTGCAGCATGGCGGGATACTTGAGATACTGCAGTACTATATTGTAAGTAAATGTGTGGGTTGATAGCGATTATCCGGATCTTTTTCTCGGGATTTGTTGGATTTGAATAACAATTTGGTCCCTCGGGGAGAGTCGCTAATATTAAGGATATTACAGGAAAGCAGTTGAACTTCTCGAGCATATTATATGCAAACCCTTTCATCACTGATACCAACACACTTCCTATCATGAAAATGATCAGAGGAATCAAGTTGCCAAATATCGTACAATCAATCGTTACCACTTGAAACAATGAAACACTAAACACCCTCTTGTTATCACGTGAACCCACCGGCCATTAAGGAACTCAGCTGAAGGCAGCTTGCTACCTGCACCAACCAACCCCAACCCCAACCTCCCTTCTTCCAGCTTCCCAAACCTCATCAGGCCCCACAACTGAGCACGCTTCCCCTCGTGCGAACCCCAGGCAATCAAGCCCGAACATCTTAACCCTCTGCCCTTCCACCTCCCCCCTCAAAACCCTAAACACCAACTCCCGAATCTCCAACAATGCCGAAATGCCATCCAGCCCCATCAGCTCCGAATGTCCAGGTACCACCAAGGGCACACATCCTACCTCCTCAACCCTTTTTTCCATGAACGCGACCAGCCTACCCAGCGACGCCAGATAGTCCGCAATACTCGCTTCCCTGGGAAAGAAATTCGACACAATCCCCCTGCAAATAAAGTCCCCCGTGAATAGCGTATTCTCCGCCTCGTCCCACAAGGTTATCGAATCCGGCGTATGTCCCGGGGTCTGCATAACCACCATCCCACCACTACTTGCTCCTGTCCCAAGAGGAAACCTACACCCATCCTCCAACCAGATCCCAACTTTGTGCTCCGGGTACGGCATGCCAACTGCGTCGTTTAGGCTACTCCTTCCGGCCGGCTGCGCAAGTATGAATTCTGGCGCCCTGGCCGACGCCCCGATGAGTGCGTCGGGGAACCATACCGTGCCGCCAATATGGTCGTAATGGTGGTGAGTTATCGCGATCTCGTAGGGGAGGCGCCCGCCCGGGTTGATCAAGCGGTCCCGGGTACGGTTATAGGGCCACGGCTGCGGGACACATTCCAGAAACGTGCGGAGGGAGGGGAGATAGTGGGGTGGCGGAGGGTTGTAAGGGGGGTAGAAGCCACCAAGGCCCGTGTCAATGATTAGGAGTTTGTGGGGATAGCGCTTCAATATTATGTTCGGGGTCTCGCCGGTAGCATCCCGTTCAGTTATTAGCAGGGTGGTGGAGTTCAAAGGGTGGGCTTTGAAGGGGGTTATGGCTTTTGAGGTAGTAATCTTTAGGCGCATTTTTACGGTGTCCTTGTTAGAAGGAGGATCGGGGAGGGGGGGGATAATACAATAATATTACATACGACAGTTCAGTTTAGAAGAGCCCTTTAAGGGATTAGGCGTTTGTTTTTCTACTTCCACCGGGAATCGTGGGGGGGTCTGACGATAATACCTCACGCGAGCGGGGAACTCCGTGACCCTAACTGGCATAACCCTGTTCGACTTTCTTATCTATCATAACATTCCTATCTGGACAGCGACTTCCCTATCGCAAATCAAGAGGCTCCTTTCGTTAGCCCATACAGTTCTTATATGATATCATAGTTATAATATGAACTATCTTAGGGCATACAGTAGAAGAGGAGGGGCTCCCATAACCACCTAAAATCCTACAACCTCACCACATTACCCTTTTTCACTACTAGGCTCCTCCCCCAAAGCCTCTAGGAACTGCCCCTCTAGTGAAACTATCCTGGTTGATACTCGCCATGATGTGGCCCCCGTGTGATTGGCCTCCAGAATCCCACTGGCTACCCACATTCCCTCCCCAGCTCCCACGGCCAAAACCCAGCTCAGTATTTTTCCAACTTGGGATCCAAGCTAAGAGTAAATAACACACTCTCTCGTTGAGGATATAACTTATGAATCCGTTGCAACGGAGACGCAGGCTTGGCATGCAATTATAAATCAAATAACCACCATTTTGTGGTTTGAGGGTTTATCTCTTAGTTTTCATTGTACAATTTGATCCAGATAAAAGAATATTCTGAATCACTTTTATTGAAATTGAGCACACCTTCATATCCGCCTCTGTATTTACAACCTTATATCTCCTCTAAATTTATTGAAATATGAGAACCACAGGCAGCCTGAAAAATCCCTGCTGTCATAGCTCACTCTATATAGACACTCAAAATACATGAAACCTAATTCCACTTGTAGATATACAATCTGTTAGGCGGGAGCCTATCTCAAACTTGCAGGATAACTCAGGCCGATAATCTTTATAATGGACGGAGATAGTCCAGGAAGGCTCAATAATTTTAAAGGTAGGTAAAGTGATAAAAGATTTTTCTAGTGTAAAACTTATGATATTGATAAGATCTCTTCTCCGTTGCTTGATAATGTTCAAATAGCTCGGGAGGCACCTCGATATTTATATGCTGCATCTGGGTGGTCGCAGGCTATATCTAGTTCTCACACTAACTAAGTACCTGCCAACAAACTTCCACTTTTTCTGAAAGAGTGAATACCATTTGTCCCTGACAATTTCTGTTATCTCACTCAACTTCCGAATCGCAACACCATGAATTTTCCTGACGGTGCTCCCACACATCAGTCCATTGGTTACGATCCTTCTTCGTTGGCATGGAGTCTTGCTGTCACAAATCGTGACTAAGCAAGGCAGATTTCACATGACTAATAGTTATTAGTCATAAGGTATGTTTATGTTTTACGCTATGCAGTCAGTTGACTCATAGTTGTCACATGACGCGCACTTGCGTGTCATTGTTATGATATGATTGGTTGATGTTTCTATGACTCACGATTGTGAGTCATAATGATGTAATGACTTTCACGCGTGACTCACATTATGAGTCACGAGTTCCACGCAGGTGACGCGATTGGCGCACCTGATATGTTTTATGATTTATGATTGGTTTACGGCATGTTGCGCAGTGACTCATAGGAGTCATCTGATGGATTTCGGGCATGACTCATTATGAGTCATAGGACCGCGTGACTCGAGTTATGAGTCACCAGGGTTAGGGTTGTTGGCGTGAAGAGTTTATATAAGAAGGAGACTCGGTCACAGTAGTTAGCACGCTTCCGCTCCCCTCTTTCCCCCCCCTCATATTTCTCAACACCACGTCGTTCTGCATACGATCTCCTCTCCCATACTTTTCGTCCTCACTGTTGGGCCTCGCATCCCCACCCCCACCTCCAGACATTGCCTCCCATCAGGGCAGCCCCTCGAGAATCGGCACTCCTGCCCCTCTCTCTCCCCTCCCAACCACTGGAAATCTCGACCACTTGGTCTCGCTTTTCCACCAGACTGCTGCTGACCTTGGGCTTCCCGCTGCGGGTTTCCCCCCCATCACTCCTGCGAATATTTCCACCCTCTCCATCGGGGAACAAATGCTCCTCCCTCTACTCTGCACCTCCCTTCAATCGAGCGTCCACATCGCGACGGCCCTTGAGAGTCTCTCAACTGAAATCCACGACCTATCCCCCCAGGTTGCCAACCTGGACTTCTCACGGCAACCCCCTAACCTCGCCCCACTCCAGGCATCTCTCCGTGACATTGCCTCCCGCCTTCCTTCAACTGCTCAGACCTCCTTCCCTCCCCAACGCCCTAGCGCTCCGCAACAGGCCACACACCCCCCTACTGGGTCTCGTTCGACCCCGACAAGCGGCACCAACCCCTCTCGCCAAGAGAAAGGGAAGGAAAGAGCTCCTCCGGCTCCGCCCTCACCCCCAGCCAATACGGTCTGGCCCTCCCCCTCAGCTGACCCGCATCTCCCGAGATACGACATGTCAACTTCCCCTCCCACACTATACGGCAACCCTGAGGCGTTTGCCAAGAAATACCCCCACACCGGGGAGGCGGAAGAGTTCGCCAAGGGAAAATACCCCCCCGGCCCTTCTTGGACCCCCGGCCATCTGGACCCCGGCTGGCGTCCCCCCACCACCATGGCCCCCAAGGCCACCCCCACCTACGCTCAAGCCGCCGCACCCCCTGCTAAAGAAAAGAAGGGTCGTCAGGCGAAAGGTCCTGCCTCGGCTTCCTCTGTTGCGGTGGCGTCGGGTGAGGTTTTTATGAAATCTCCCCCTCCCCTTCCCCAAGCTGTCCGCAGATTCTTCGCCTCCAGAACCACCTTCGAACCTCACCCAGAAGCGCTTAAGATAGCAGCCCATTTCCCGGACATCGCTGCCTCTGTCCTCAGAGAGGCTAATTGCTCCCTTCCTCTTTCCTTCACTTGCACGGTCAACGACAAGGGCTCAGTGTCACTGCTCGGTACCGACCTTCACACCCCCGCCTCCGCTTATACCCCCTACTTCGCTCCCCTCACCTCAAGATTGAACAAAGCCTTTCCGATAGGCAACTCTCCTTGGGATATTTTCAAACCCGCCCCAAACGAAACACAACTGTTGATTCACTCAGTTCCTCTTGCCTTCCTCCCCTCGGACGATGACCAACTCTTCCCCTCTCTTCATGAGTCCATCCGCAATGCCAGGGGAGTCTCCATTCTCTCGGCGCGCTACCTTAACCCAAACACGGAATCTCGTGAGCAGAAGAACGCCACCTCCGTGGTTGTTACAGTGGCCCCGCCCGACGCTTACGCTATCCTCCCCTCCATCAACCTCTTCTCCCGGAACCGCAGAGTCGAACAAATGTTCTCCTCCTCTAAAAACTCCCAGTGCAAGAAATGCTGGAAGTTCGGCCATATCCCTACCCGCTGTCCCAGCTTGCTTCCAGTCTGTCCCTTCTGCTCGCTCGCCCATACCAAGGCGGAGCATCGCTGCCCTAACCCTTCCTGCCCTAAGGGTGGCAATCTCCGACCTGTCCTTGCCTGCTGTCCATCCTCGGTGGCATGCTGCCCTAACTGCCAAGAAGAGCACTCTGCGCGCAGCAGGGATTGCCCCTCCCGCCCGAAGCCCACTCCCGACACACCAAAGGTGCCATCTCGACAGACGCAGGACAGCATGGATCTCGCTGAAGACCAGGCTGGCCCTTCGACGATCCTTCCCTCAACACCAGGTGCCCCTCCCCACACCCCGAGTGCCCCTGTACTCCCACGCGATGCTCCTCCACCTAGGCAGAGAGCCCAGCGCACCATCACCGTCACCGATCTCGCCCCAAGAGAGAGCGGTGATGAATCCCTAGATTCCGACTCCTCTGAGGGCTCTGCCCAATAATGGAGAATTTTTTCACTCGCTACACTGACAGCGGTGCTGTCTTCCCGTCCTTTCCAATCGTTCAACATAACTGCCTTGGGAGCTGGGATGTTTTTCTCTCACTCTTTCACAGCTTTACCGTCCTGCCTCACCCTCCTTTGCTTGTGGCCATTCAAGACCCCCCCTCCAGACGATCAGTCCTTCCAACGTTCCCAGGATTCATGTCCTTCGCCCCACCCCCACCTGGCCGCCCACGGGTGGCCATCTATGTTTCTCGCACTCTGAATCACCACCTGTCCTGCTCAACCGTTTTTCACGAATCTTCGGACATGATTTCGGTTGACGTTTTTTCTCCAGAGGGCCTTTTTGGATCCCCCCACCGCTCCCTCAGGATCACTTCGGTGTACCTTCTCCCCACTAACAGCCCTCCTTACCGCTCTGTTTCGCCTGAGCGTGTTTTTTCTTTTCTCTCCTAGCCTCACCTGGTTTTAGGTGACTTTAATCTCCATCATCCCCTTGCAGACCCCGGCCGCTCCCTATCCGAAAGGGAGTTTATCATCTCTACACGCTACTTCGATGCCGCTTTTGACGTACCGTACCATCTTCTCAACACCCCTGGGGTTTACACCCGTTTCCCATTTGACACCACCTCGCGACCCTCTGTCTTGGATCTGGCCTTCGCGAATACCGCCCTCTCCTCTCTTGTCTCATCATGGGACACCCCCCTCCCCTCCACTGGCTCGGACCACCTTCCATGTGTGGTAACGCTAAGGCCACCCGAGGTTATGCTACCCCCCCCACTCCGCACTGGGCCCTCCTTGACCTACCTGCGGTAGGAAAGGCGCTAGATACTTTCACCACACTTCCCTGCCCAGCGAGGCCCACGCCCAACTCCCTGAGTAGATGGTTTGACATCTTCTCGACCCGCCTTACCTCCCTCCTCACCTCCCATGCCCCAAGCAAGCGCCCGTGCCCCCGCTCGAAGCCATGGTGGTCCCCCCGCCTGTCGTCCCTTAGAAGGGAATATCACAGATTCGCAAGGTTGTCCCGACTTGATCCCTCCCCCCTCAACTGGAGCAATGTCAAGAGTTCGAGAAGAACTTATTTCAAGGCCATCGCCTCGGCCAAGAAAGCACACTGGTCGGACTTCCTGTCCTCGGCCACTCAACGCTCAGTCTGGACGGCTGTCACAAATCGTGACTAAGCAAGGCAGATTTCACATGACTAGTAGTTACTAGTCATAAGGTATGTTTATGTTTCACGCTATGCAGTCAGTTGACTCATAGTTCTCACATGACTCGCACTTGCGTGTCATCGTTATGTTATGATTGGTTGATGTTTCTATGACTCACGATTGTGAGTCATAATGATGTAATGACTTTTGCGCGTGACTCACTTTATGAGTCACGAGTTCCACGCAGGTGACGCGCTTTGCGCACCTGATATGT
>Ga0307509_10004490_pt1 | contig 20060 bp, 19 predicted proteins | sample 10_EM_MG_FD_202245 | JGI IMG/M metagenome (GOLD analysis project Ga0307509, IMG submission 202245) | Populus trichocarpa ectomycorrhiza microbial communities from riparian zone in the Pacific Northwest, United States - 10_EM | ecosystem: Host-associated > Plants > Roots > Unclassified | place...
AAAAAAAAAAGGTACAAAGACAGCATTCAGCTTTAACGCTATGGCCAACAAAAACCCTATCCTCCTCACCCCAGGAAACATCCAAACCCCCAAGTCCCTCTGGTATGAGACCAACCGCACATCTCGCTCATCGCCCAGCCAAATCCTACGAACATACACGTACATACGAAGGAAGTAGAAAGGAAAGAAGCAAGCAGGAAGGAGAGGAGAACCCTTAGCGACATCTACGAAAAAAGCCAAGAGGGCAAACAAAAGTAAGGTATGAACCCCTGACAAAGGAAAATTACGTCTGATAAGTGACGTATATCAGCCTGAGCTAGGAAATGAATGTATGGACCTGCACACCGGAGCGGTGCCGGGGGACAAAGCGGTGCCCGATGGCAGGATAAAACGGTGTATGGAGGCGACTCTGGTGAGGGGTCGCCGGAGGGTGTGCCAAGGCGGCATTAGCGACGGCCAGAAGGACGGGCGTAACCGAGGCGGGTTTTTGTATAGCGACTGAAGATCGACCACGGGAAGGGAGCAGTAAGGTGCCAGCTGAGCGGGTGGGAAGGGGGGGGGGTGTGTGTAGCTGTAACCGAGCAACGGGACGAAGACCAGGAGGGTGGAGGGAGGGGGATGTGAGGAGGAAGGACAGTCCGAACACTTGAGACGACCGACTAGAGTGACTGCGGCCGATGCTTTTCCGAATGCGAAACGAAAGACGAGGTGCTGAAGTTACTAACCGAAGTGTTCCCCGACAGGACCACATAATCGAGACGGAAAGGTACTTCGCAAAGGGCTTGGGAAGCTCAGCGCCGACCGTGAGCGAAGAGGACAGAATGCCGACCGTGCAAAACCTAAGTGAGGTGCAAAGGAAGTGCGGGGTAAAGGGGAGAACTGAGCTTCATGAGCGGGAGTCAACGATGAACAGGAACAACCCCGTGGAGGAAGGGGTAGACCCCAGAGGGAGAGGAGGGGATGTAGCATCGCTCCCCTAGGCAGAAGCCATCAAGGGGGAGGAGAGGGGGTGGTGGTGGAATCCCACGATGATTTCCCTGGTGTTGAGATTTCAATCGCCGGAGGTGTAGGGGAGATGGTTCGTGCTCTAACTACTTTGACCGAGTCTCCTACTTATAGACTCTTCACGCCCACAACCCTAACCCTGGTGACTCATAACTTGAGTCACACGGTCTTATGACTCATAATGAGTCATGCCCGAAATCCATCAGATGACTCCTATGAGTCACTGCGCAACATGCCGTAAACCAATCATAAAACATAAAACGTGTCAGGTGCGCAAAGCGCATCACCTGTGTGGAACTCGTGACTCATAATGTGAGTCACGCGCAAAAGTCATTACATCATTATGACTCACAATCATGAGTCATAGAAACATCAACCAATCATAACATAACGATGACACGCAAGTGCGAGTCATGTGAGATCTATGAGTCAACTGACTGCATAGCGTGAAACATAAACATACCTTATGACTAATAACTATTAGTCATGTGATATCTGCCTTGCTTAGTCACGATTTGTGACAGTTTATTTGTAACTAGCTATGGGAAAATCCATGGTATCGACCCTGAGGTATGACCTAAAAACCCAATAACAAAAGAAACTTAAACATTCCTATAATAACAATTTAAGATAAAAAAACATCACAGTATTTCTAACACTAATTGGGAAAACAATTTAACATATCATGAAGCCAAATCAGCATTTCTCGTAGAAGGAAAAACCCCTCCCCTCACAGGGAAGTTAATTCTGTTGTCCATCACATATGAAACTAAATCCTTAACTTGAGCCAGCCCCTTCTCTCCTCTCTTCCACATCTCCGAACTCGGAGGTATATCAAAATAATCCAGCCGGTACCCCTATCTAATGCCAGCCAGTGCAGGGCATTTCACAACATGTTCTAAAGTTTCCGGTTCAGTTATTCACTAGCAGTATGTAATGTCCCTATCTTGGTTTGACCAGTCTGTCTGTGAATTAAGATCACTTTTATGTCCCCTCATCTGGTGGATCCTTCTAGCCTGAAACTTCTGTAGAGTCATAAAACTCCAGCAGTCCTGAAATAAGGGCCTATAATTTTAGTAGTCTTGATAATCACAACCCACCCACTTCTTTCAAATTGTTTTCCTAACTCCCTCCTTGGACTTGACGTAAGACTCCGCATCTTCTAGTGTGACGTATGCGAGCTTGGGCGGTTTCATTTGTATCCCAAGGTTCGGGAAGACAGCTACAGCACTATCCGCCACCTCATCTATTCGCAATCTAACTTGTTGGGTGGTGGTAGTCATGGAGGCTCAAGTCTTGAGCCTCATAATCCTTCTATTTACGTCAAAAGCCTGCCTCCGGTTCATTTCTACCCTGAAATCCTGATTTGTAGAGAAAGTACTTGGAAGCATCACTGTCGCAATATTATTCTTTGGTAGTGGTATGACAAGCTAGACTGCCATCATGCTTTTCTGTTGGAAATTGGTCCTCTGGGTAGAGGAATTGTGAGAGAAATGGTTAGACTTCCTTCTCACTATTGCGCATAAGAGCTTGTACGAGGATGTGTGTATTTCTTGTCATGGGTGAAGTGATAGCGATTGGGTATTCATATACCGTTCTTGTTTCGCTTAGCTAGCTAGAAACTCAATAAACAATCATCCGCTGCACAGCCAAAAACATCCAATACGTAACAGATTATAAGCCCAGTCAGCTACCTTGATGCCTTTATGAAATAAGAAAATACTGTTCTCTTTTAGACTCTTCTTTACTAAAAGGTTTAACATGTCTTTCTGCTCTTCCATATTCTTCTTCTTCATACTGCCGCTTCCCAGCTCTGCTTCCCACTTCTCCTTCGTATAGCAAAAACAGCATACACCATGTCCTCCTTCTCAAGTGTCCTAACCAACCTTGAGAAGGGAACTTACTGGTGTAAGTACAGTGAGACAGCTAAACTCAACCACCTAAACTATAGTTAATGGTATAGTGATATAGAGTTCTTCCTACAGGCTGAGTAAGCCCTGTCGAATGTTCTAAGAGAGGAAGTTCGCCCGCAAGGGCCCAACACCAACTCAAATGACTTCAACAAGCGGGCTGGCATTGGTGCGGCTATCATTCACGTCTCTGGTGAGCCTTTTCTCAAAGCCTATCTTCATGGCCTGAGAGACACACAAGTTCTCATCAGCGAAACATTACCTTGCGTCAGATACGGTGCCGTTGCGTCCTGAGGCACATGATATTGAATCTGTGTCCCATGCATCCTGTTCGTCCTGAGTGGCCTGGCAAAGCCAGGTTAAATTCCATGCGTCCAGAGTTTCCTCGCAATGCTGGCTCACATCCTCTGCCACCCGGGTCTTACTGTGAGCTTGTTTGCATCAGGATGGGAGGTTGCCTCATAGCAGTGTCCTGAATACCCCCAGGTACCGGTTTAATTTACTTCAATCTGCTGATGGATGCAGCCTATTATCCTGTCTTCATTGTGTCGACTGGCATCATGAGTAGTAGCACTTTTTTTTTAAATGATATCTTCCACGGGCTGGTCATATACAACTGATCATCCGCCCTTGTAGTTTATGGATCTGGTGTTTCTACTCTATAGCTTGTTTATTCATCAGTAGATTATATACAAGTACCACGGAAAAAGTGAGTGCATGCAAGCCTTGGCACACCCGGAAAAACACTGTTAATATTATGATTACACAATGCCGCCCAAAAACCAATAGACTCCAAACAACAAAAGTAAATGATATGATATAGTAGAAAATAATGTACAAATTACCACCTAGAAGGACCCCCATGACGCCGAATTACCTTGAGCACATGGATTGGCATGGAGTCAATAAATCTATCCAGCTTCTCTTGCGCAATCCCATTCCATTCTTCTTGGGCTGCCCGGACTAGGCCAGCAATTCCTCTAGGTCGGCGCTGTGGTGTTCGGAATCGAATTTTTAGTCGGCGCTTTAGAGTCCACCAGACGTTCTCGATGGGATTAAGATCAGGACTATAGCCCGGCCAGTCAGAGCATGTAATCCCATTGCCAACTTAAACTGGCCACTATATCCCGAGATATGGACCTTAGAGCCATCTTCAACCAATGAATAGCCCTCTGTAGACCCTCCTGCTGCTTCCCATATCAGTAGAAAGCCACGTCTCAAGACCTTCTCACAGTATTGTTGTGAATCTATGCTCCCACGAGCATTAGGCCACTGGTACTCAGCTGGGGGTCTTTGTCAGATATGGATAAGCTGACTCCGCCGGCAATGTCCAATTGCAGCCCAAAAAATAGTAGAGTCTCTTTCCCCGAAGATAGCGATCATGGAGCTCCGTTCCTGGCTTTCGCCAGACTCTCTCATAGCCCCCCTCAACACCAATCTCTACCTTTGCCTTATCGGAATAGAAGTATTTCCTCCTGTCCTCCACAGTCCAGTGCCGGCGCTGCCGGCACCATAGCAACCTTTTCCGCTTTGCCGATGTGTTAAGAAATGGTTTGCGACGTGGAATTCTCAGATGGAAGTCTAGTTTGTGCAGTGCTTTTTGTATCGTTTGCGGATGACACCTGAGCATAGACTCGTTGGTGATCTCGACTAATGTCGCTCGAGGATTATTCTCCACTACCCTATTGAGCCGTCTAAGCTCTCTTGGACCAATTTTTTGTGGTCTTCCAGGCCGAGCTCCATGTTTTACCATTCTCCTCGCTTTCCATTTTCGAATAACTTTCCTGATACCTAACTTTGACATGGCTATGCGCCCGGCAATCTAATCATAGGAATACCCTTTAGCATCAAGCTGAATAACCTCAATGCGCTCTAATTTTGGGTGCTCTCGCCACCTTCCATCATGAGTGTGTGGCATTTTGTGGGTAAATGCGGGGTAGCGATAATGGGGTTGTTGTTGCATTGGAACTGAGCATGTGTACTCACTTATTCGATGGCACTTGTACTACTATACTCACACTAGGTTCCTCCTTCAATCAATCCCCAACACAAAATAGCATCGCAGACGCCTTCTGATATCTGGATTCCTTAATATACCTCGTTAAATGTTCTCAAGTCGATACAGCTATTGGCAATCCAGTGCCGATACCCCTCTGGGATAAGGTGCTTCAGGCCGAGAATTGTCCCTATGTCTACTACAGTAAACTGCTGAGCATCCTCCTTCATTTTTACGGTAACAAGGCTATGTACGTCTGATATACACCCTGAGTTCACTGCGCTCACAAACAGAAGGCCAGTGAGGTGGTGCACTCGATCCTCGCATCTGTAGTCTCTGATTTTGAAGAGTGCAATGAGCTTGGCTGGAAGAGAGCCCCAGAGCGCACCTTACATGTCTTCTGTTCCGGCTCACACCCAAACCCAATCATTGCGACTCCCGTGGTTCCTAAAGCTGAGAGCGCCCATGCATCGTGCATGGTAGATGTTGTATATTTCTGTTTCTTGGAAGGCAAGGACTGGAATTTCTAGTTGTGTCAGTAGCTCAACTGGAAGTGATTTGAGTATCTCAAGGTCTACGGGAAGACAGTGCTCTGGCTGCAGATTATGCCAGCTAGAGAGGATCAATCCACGACATATAATCTGAATGGAAATCTTCAAAACCTGACTAAAATCAGCCATGTTGGAAACATCATCCTGGCGTCCCTTCAGTATCCTCCTACGAATGTCAGGTACTATTGTGGTGCTAGTTGTATCCAACTGTTCCAGCACATCTGGAGAGAGATCAACACCGCAACGTTGCAGAGATTCCAGATTTAATCGCCTCATTCGGATACCATGTTGTCGACTATAGCTCTGCACATTTTGCCATAAGGCATCATTTTTATTCGATTGCCACCATCCAGCCTTGATTTGGGTCTTATGCGCTAGCTTGCTGAACTCGGTTGAATATATCAGATTATTGCCAAACTGGCATATATGATCACAAAAGTGACTGAGACAATGTATCTTGATGAAGTTGAAATGCGATTCACAAAAGTTCAAGTCCATGCCTTGCTCGGTTTCTTCTTCCCTTTCTGCGTCGCTGATCTGGCGCTGTTTCAAGGGTGCAATGCACTCCCTTGTCTTAGGACTATCATGTCGCAGCTCCCTTCATAGCTCATCGATCTTCGCATGTATGTATTTAGTTACTTGAAACTCTAAAAAGATATCCTTCATCTTGTGAAACGTGTCTAGATAGTCTTCCACATAGCTGCTTGAATAACCCAAGATACACTGTATGGAGCATGTCTAGTTTGTGTAAATCTGACGGCAAAACCTGGTTTAGCCCGTAAAAAACATTTTGACCCAATCTAATACCACGACTTTTAGGCGTGATGGGGCCGTAGTCAGTTCCTCCGATCCAATTTTGAAATTCATAATAGTGATATATTGCGTAATCTCTAACTCGATAGACTTTCATGTTGATGCCTAATTTGACCTCAGGCATCTCGCATCTAGGACAGATGTTGGATTTTATTCCATGCAGCGCAACATTTTCCATGTGGTCCGCAATCCACGAGGCCAGGATTGGGAAGCACCTCCGAACCTTCCAATCAGCACTGTCAATTGGTACACCATCACAAGCTTCATGTTGTAGAGGCGCAAAGATGAGTTTGAATATGTCTCGTAGGGTTTCAGCGATGATTTGTCTGTGGTGTTGATCTGCTTTGAAGGACTTTGATAGTTATAGGGGAGTGAGCATAAATGCAAGAAGCAGAACTGCCATTGATATGGGGCTGTTGCGCCTGCCGGAGGGAAGATTTCCAAGCATGATATAGACAGGCAATGCTTTCTTGTTGTCGGAGAAGTTTGTAAGATGCGTCAGATCAGACATCTCTATGATCGGAACAAGTGTCGCACCTGGCAGTAGTGTCTCCTGGTTTCAGTCAGTGATTGTTTACTTAAAAAAGGGTTATGAGACTGTACTTGAAGATTCCACCACCTGTCTACCGTGTGCATTTCTGTGTATATGTTAGGCATACCGGAAGGCTCAGCCTTCCATTAGTGAATAAAGACCTATAGTTACCCTACCTTAGGATTCTGAGTTCAAAAGGACAAGCCAACAACCCCCTCCCGCACCAGCGTTGGGACGACGCTATAATGGCTGACGCCTTCGTAGTTGCGTCCCCTCACCAAAGACATGGTTAGTGGAGCCCTTCTCGTAACCCTGTATACATCGCGGCCGCATCTCTAACTGGATCTCGTTCACAGGTTATATGAGGAAAGACCTTGGACAAGTGTATGCAAGTGGTTCAAGCCAAATCGGTCGACCTCGCATAAAGTTACTAGACACTAAGAATGAATGTCGCAAAAGTGGCACTAAGTCACAGGACATTTTTACTGACAATGGTTAAGCAATATTATTCTATACTCCACACTCCTGCGACGAGAGTTGCAGAAGTGAATGGTGTTGTTGGATGAAGTAGTTTGAGAAATCAAGCATACTTGTACTTACGTACATCATTAGTATACTTCGGATACTAATAGAACCATACAATAATGATATGACTATGTAGAGATAATAGCCATTGGAGCGATTATCGGGAGAGGTCTATCTTACGCCTTGCAGCTGTCGAGTGAAGGTAACACCTGCAATGCTGAGAGGTTCGATACCAAAGCTGGCCCCTTTGTTGGTTCTATCATTGAGACCTTTCTGCATATGTAGTGGTAGGCAAGACTGCATGTTGACGAAGATGGATCATAATGAATTGACTCATGTGTTGGAGTACCATCAGGAAATCTCATGCTGTTGCGATTTGGAAGTCAAGTGAGATAACAGAAACGTCAGGGTCAAATGGTGTTCGCACTTTCAGAAGAAGCTGGAGTTTGTTAGCAGGTACTTAGTTAGTCTGAGAACTAGATGTAGCCCGCAACTACCCAGACGCAGCATATAAATATCAAGGTGCCTCCTGAGCTATTTGAACATCATCAAGCAACGGAGAAGAGATCTTATCAATGTAAAATGTTTGCGCTACAAAATCTTGTATCATTCTACCTATCTCTATTATAGTCATTGAGCCTTCCTAGACAATCTCGTCTACGATAAAGATTATCTGCATGAGTTATCTCGCAAGTCTTTGAGATAGGCTCCCGCCTAACAGTATATCCGTTGTCAATTCGTGTCGTATTCCCTACATGCTGCGTAGATCAAGTTATATCTATAGGTGATCTGGCGCAGGAGATATCTGACGCAATCTAGAACATTAGATAGAAGAATGGCAATGTTCGCTTGCCATTATCAACCTGTCCTTCATTCTATCCAAGATATGTACTGTGAGGATCCAATGCCTGGAGGAGGTTCTCAAGCATATGCATGGAACTATACCCGGTCGATGAAGCATTACCGAAACCACTCGAGAAGTATTCATTCATTTGTGACTTAGGTACTTTACCCTCAATGAACCAAGACACTAGCTTGAAACTGTTTACACCACTAAATGGGGACCATGGGTGCTGACACAGATTGCTTTGTTCTTGCTCAAAACCCTTGACATCTCCTATAGATTCGCCAGCCCCTTCATAAAGCATCAGTTTACTGGGTAATGGACTTGCAGTTTCGTTGAGTATCACTGTATCAGACTTGTGACTGATGTCGTCGAATGTGCCGTACGCATGTCCGGTGGGATCTGGATCTGATTCATAGTCGGAATCCAGGTGGAGATGCTCCTTGTGGGGCAATATGCACCAGACTGGCTGTATTTCCGTCGGCAGAATGGACATTTGTTAGGCATAGGGCGAGATTTCACAGATTATCTTAGCCTTGTATAGTTTTGAGTTTAAGGCTATCGGGGTAATGTCAACAATGCATGTGGATCGCATGTAGGGAGGGTTAAGCGGCCCAAATAATCTAAACTGAATCAAGTATTTTGAATTGCTTAGTGTAAAGGTCATGTGGCGGAGCCTGGGATTGTTTGTTTCAGGATCTTTATAGAGACCGAGAATATTGTGTTTGAACGCAAGAGTCTTTATTCCCTTTCATTCGTTCAAGTTAAATCAGATTACGGGGGTACTCTGTATTAGAGCGTCAGATCCCGGTTCCCTAATAAATTGTTAAAAATACTTGAATCTTTCAACTGACCTAAAAGATCATAGTGTTTTATATATAATGGGAACAGATCAACACAGGAGGACCTCATACCAAGAATCATCTGCTATTCAGAACCTCTATAAGATCCACAAGATGCACATCTCTAGTCTCTCATATTTATCAAATCAATATACTCAAAAATATATTCAATATGATGCAGAATATCAATATCATTCAATATACACTGATGCCACCCGGCGGGCCGTAGCTGGCACCAGCTGGTCAGACATATCAGCTTCCTGCTAATTCTCTCACTGGAGAAATCTCATTTTGACGGTCGGACAATTGAAAAATCACTAAGCATACAAGGTCAATGGGGATCACGGTTGGTCTCCAAGGTGACACCATATACGGTACATGGCAGGATACTGTTAAGGATCAAATGTTAGCCAGGAGTTATCAGATGGATCTTTACCACTTCCCAGACGCAGAATTCCTGCAAATTGTTGCTGGCTCCCGGCAATTGAGACCTGCCTGCAATGAACATGTCACTGCATCTGCAGCGAACGACATACCTGGTATGCTGGAGGTGGACGAGGCAGTGGTCCAACTGGTTAAGGACTGTGGAAAGAAGTTGACTAATACAATCAACTTGAAAAATAAGCTATTTCTGCAGGTCCCAGGAGTCCCTCCGGTGCAGGTGATCGTCCCGAACATATTACTCCCTGCAAATGCCCCCCCTGGGAGGTAGGGGGTCTTGCAACAGCTGTACAGAATGCAGGCACTGATACCCCAAATGCTCCCACAGCCATGCACCCGGGCCAGCTCAATTCCAACCTGCCCAGGCTGCTGGTCCATACCAAATCCCTCCTCCCCGCCGAATCCCCAAGGGCCAATCCAACTTCCTTTCCCAGCGTCTGGAAATCCTGGTCCATCAAGAAGTGCTGGACAGGAGATGCCTCCCCCGGCGATACGCCCTCTCAAATTCTGGTTGCGCTTGTCTCCTAGGACACTCACAATATCAGGTGCTGCATCGGCGAATAACCCACAACAAATGTTTCCTAAGGTCCCGGTGAATAACCAGCCACTAAACAATCCTCCTCAGACGGCCGGTGGTGCAAACCCAATCCAGGCTCCCCCGTCGAATCCCCAAGGGCCAAAACAACCTCCCTCGACAGCGTCTGCAAATGCTGGTCCGTCAGCAAACCAAATCCAGCCTCCCCAGGCAAATCCCCAAGGGGCACACCAACCTCCCTCTATGGTGTCTGCTTGTCCTGGTCCATCAGGAAGAGCAACGCAGAATAATCCTCTCCAGGTGATTGCCCCTGCGATATTAGGGTGCACTCATGGGAAGTTAGAATGCACAAAATGGGTACCCCTCTCGTGAATAACCCTCTGCAAATCCCACCAGCTGCCCCCTTAAATATCCTTGGTACGCCTGCACCAGCCAATTATGAGGCCCAGATATTTTATTATGTACTTGCTCAGCCTAATGTAAGGCAAAACGTGCCAGATCTATGTGATGTAAGGCAATTAAGTGAGTGTTTTTCGAAATTAGCCCAATGATTTGTGTGGTGACTTACTAACAAATGAGATACAGACTGGCGGGCTCTACTGTATTGCCCACAGGCCCTGCACATTGTTTGGCAATGACATCCGGTTGATAGCGACGCACCACGACCGAATTATTGCATCCCCTATTGGTACTATCCTCATATCAATGGTGTGGACTTTGCAGAGTTAAATTCATATGAGATTGGGGGCTTGTCATCGGCCATTTTAAGATGTCTACCCTTGGACAGCATTCACTACATATTCGGCGCCACAGGCGAAGGCTGGTGCGAGCTTCATGAAAACTCTACCCATGCGTTACATTATTCAAATAATATTTTCTTCCAGAGTGAGGAGGACGTACTTGGCTCTTGTAGAATCCACCTAATGAGGACCCGCTTGACGTTCTCGTGTGTTGTCATCATCCGTCAATGCCAGCTAGACCGCCTACATCACCGGAGCTGAGACACTGATACCTAATACCAAATGCTGTCTCTAATTGGGCAAACGCCTTAGCCAGACGTAATGTCAACCCGTTAGCTCAACTGAAGGGAAAAGCTATTCCCATGAATGGTACTAAGGCCCGTGAATCACAAAACCTAGAAGATTCTCCCCTTTTTCTTCTGGGATGGTCCAGCTCATCATCGGATGTTTCAGACGACTTTGATTTGCACCGTAGCAGGATTGTCAGTATGACATCTCCTGTTGACCAAGGTGGCTTTTCCACAGGACGTTGGATACCTCTCTCAATTAAACCACAGGGAATGCTGAATACACATCACATTATGAAACAGCTATAGAGTTCCACGCATGACGATAAGGCATGGAAGCGTAAGGCGCAGTTTAACGTCGATAATTGGGACGAGTGTAGGTCCAAAATAGACTGACTTGTTGCTTCTGCTAAACAATTTTTGGAAGAGGACCAACTTCAGAAGCGCCGAATGGTTTTCAAAGACGATGGTCAGGACGAGCTTCAGGTTAAGAGACTATGTTTGTCCCCGAGAGTATAATCCATATATTAGCAGCTAGATTGAGGCTGCGTGTAAAGAGACACCGAGTGTATTAGCATTTAATATCGATAGTTTTAATAGAGTATCATAATTAGACATAGAATAGATTCAATTTCTCATAGCACGTCAATCAAGTCGGAGGTGTTCATCTTCGTCAGTAGAAAGTCATGATACCCTGGGGTTGTGTTCGGTGTGTGATGCGCAGCACGGTTGGGTTGACATCTTATTCCAAGCCTTAGCCCTTTGTGGACACCAAGGCTCGCCAAGATGTATCGCAGTGTGCAACATCGCGTGGTGTCAAACTCAGATGAGGCTTAAAAGGTTCTTTGAGGATATCCGATGGGAGACTAAGCCATTGATCTATTCTCTATGTTCGGTATATACTCCCTTTGCAATTCGTTCTTCTATGGACGATCATTGTTAGTCACACCTATGATACTTTACCACGAAAGTGTCTTCTATACCCAACTCTACCCAGGGCACCTACAGTACACGCCGGACCCTAAGGGCGACAAACAAGGAAGAGCAAGAGCAGACCCAACGCTCTTGCTCTTGATGCTTATAAGAGGTTCTGTCATGCACTCCATCTACATCTTCCTGTTACCTCCAGACCCACCACACTTACCATTGTGCTTTTCGAAAGCGCCCTGATGGCCTTCGTCGGGAGAGATATTTACGTCAACTACAATCTATACCCTCTAAGCCTTACTTGATGTCCTATCAATAGCCTTAGTTGGCCAACCATTTTGTTTACCTTGGCTGCTTGATCCAATTCATTCATCCACGCATAAATGGCACCCCCAACAGAGCGAGACATCAATTACGTAAGGGAAAGTAATCAAACATCCACACCTAACTTTAGAGATCAACGTTAACTCTCTGCTTCTCAGACATCCCGTGGATTAGCCTCGCACGCCAGAAGTTCAGACCGGAATACCAAGATGACCTCTCACACGTTCTACAGGCTGTCGCCCCGCGGAAGCTGCATTGTGCGCAATCACTGTCCCCTCTGCTGTGCATAAATAGAATAGCAAACTGACAAATGTTTCATTTTTTCAAATGAACAGAGAATCAGAGCCGGTTGAGCGCGCACACTTCCAGCTAACCGTCGGGGATTTAGGGTATTTAGATCCAAAGTATCGAGTAGTCTCAATCAGTGATACTGACTGTCTAACTCAAACCAGGACTGTATATGGTGACATTGCATATGCGAACTCGTGGTGTAGATTCAAGCATCCGCGTAGCGCATCTTCCGTCTATGCTACATGGCGCGAGCAAATCAAGACTTATATTATAGCTTGCCTTCTTGACCTCGGTCACTTAACTGAATTGCAAGTTGACTCAATTGTTTTATTTGCTCGCAGCCTTTTGCCAGTCAAGAATCAAGGAGCGTATTGAGCTCATCAAAAGCCAGCACCGCACGGATGATATTGGACAGTTCATCCGTCATCTGAAAATTCTGGTCAAAGATTCAGCCAAGAAACTGCAGACGTCAAATGAGCGCCAAAAGGCTAGGCGGGAGCTTCGTGGCAACGTTGAGGAAAACCTCCAGGTAAGTATTACCAATCTTTATTCTGTTAGGCCTTACCTGACAGCAGATCCCAGTGTCTTACTCGGATTGGCACTCCCCATTTTCCCTTTGTGCTTTGAGAATGCATATTATTTGAAGGACTGGTGCGCAGCCTACCGTGCATTCATTCCTCGGCCACCCATGGTTTGTAAAAGACTCCTACAGGGGAATCCTCTGCGGGGTTCTGACTAGACCGAGCATCATGGATTTGCTCCGGGTAGTAAGAGGGCAAGATGTGGAGGAGGAAATTCGATGCCCCTGCTATCTAATTGCATCAGCAAAAGGTCATATTTCCTCCCTATACCTCCTCAGGCATGTGGGGGATCGGGGGCAAAATTATAAAACTCAAGTTTTTGCACGGATAGTCTATAGCTCTATAACCCCTGATTACGTCAAGGGCTCTAGAGCATGATTTTTTTCATCCATAATTGTGTTGCTATGTACCCTTTTCGGGATGCCCAATGTCCAATTTGCGCTGTTGCATCGTTTTTTTAAGCTTTATCAATTCCTCTCAAGTTTATCCGGCCTGAACCCCTATACCTCCAATTGTTGCATTATGGACCTCTGCCCCATGATGCATTCCTGACTCCCAACAGCCCAAACAGGCCATATCCTCTATTCTTGTTACCACTCTTTGCCCACTACCCTTCACCTGCTCCTATTCACCTACATTCACAAAATCTACAAGCCTCTCAACGGCCCAAACCTGTCGCTCTCGGTACTCTTGCTCCCTTTTCTCATCATCACTTAACTCTCCCCTTCATTCTTACCCTCACTGTCAGACCTATTTCTACCCAACAATTTCTTTGTGTATGTACTAACATTTGAACGATCTTCATTGTGTTTGCGCCGCAGTTGGTCTACTCCTTCATGATGCTTGAAATTCTCCCCTGTTCGCCTACTTCTCGACTCCACTACCCAGTGTAATTAACCCCTGGTGTTTTGATCACATCATTCGGCTCCCAAGTTCCCTTCTTTGGCCTACCTCCGTTATGCTGCTGCTACATTCCTTCGCAGTTCTGCCTCACTCTTGCTTCTTTCCTGGGTGTCTGTGAATTTTCTTCAGCTCAATTCAACCTTCTTTAGCCTTTTTATTTTACAAACGCGATTAAACTCTAACTCGAACTAGTCTATTAATAATAAATTAATTCACCCAAAAATTATATAATTTAGTTAAATAATACATAAAATCCTAAATAAGACGTCAATCGTCCCCATCCCACCTTGCTTCGAGTACCTCAACTTGTTCGCCCGCTTCAGGATCTGAATTAATATCCTTCGCATCGCTCTCCTCATCCCCTGAAACCTTCAAATCCAGATATCCTGTGGCTTCTTTGTCCTCTAGTATAGCGTGAGACTCCTGATCCTTAACAAATCTACTGTTCCGCAATATTTGCTTAATGCGTTTTTTCGTGTCGTCAATCAGCTTAGTTCTCACCTTGGGAGGTAGTTCTTACCAGGTTGCACACTGCCGAAGAGAAACATCTAAATTTGCAATTTGTATGATAGTCTTGGAACGGAGTATTTGGGCTCCTTGGAAATCCCTAACTTGGGGCTGTTTCAACTGAGAAATCTGAAGGTTGAATATATGATCCTGAACTCCAAGCCTTCAAAACATGATACATACAGGCCATCGTAAGGCATATCAGGACGTCGTTAAAACGATTAAGGAACGTTTTATCAGTCCTTCCCCGCCTTTTTCCACCCCTGAACCACTTGTGGTACAAGAGATTTGCTATCTCTGGGGTAGCAAATCGGAAACCGCATTCCTATCTGGATAAGTTCTTTGCCGTCTCATTGGGAATGATATGGGTGTTAAACTAACCTCTTGTTTACTTGGATGGCACATAAACTGATCATTTTCCAGCAAATAGGTAATTTTGGCCTTTACATTAGTCAGGGATTTATGAGCTAAGTCATAAAGGTCCTGAATTGTGCTCCTGGTCTCGGAAACCAGGTGTGACCTGGCACTAGACTGCCTGGCTTTCAACTAAATAAATCAAGTTAGCTAAATCAAGTTGACTGTGCAAAGTCTCAAATGAGACGTTATTTGGTAATTAGAAGACTTACAAAGGTCATTGCCGCCTTTCTCATCTCTATATTTTTGCAACCTAACTTGGTAGCTGCCTTTACCCAATAGCCCTCCAGAAGTGTATCGTTCTCAGCTGGCTTCACAAAGGGATTAACAAACCATGTGTGTTACCAGATCATAGTCGCAGCATTCTCAAAGACTATCCTTTTGTCACCATGTAAGGAATTGCTTTTTGTTGATAGTGAGGTGACCGGGACACCAATATTAGACGTCGGAAGGTTCAGATTTACTATACTGCATCCAGAATGGGACTGCAAAGTTTGATCCTCTTCAGGAATATAGGGTGAGAGGTGTGATGAATTAGCTCTAAGATCGCCTGAATGTAATTGTGCTGCTGGCCCTTGAGACAAATATCCCTGTGAATGTCGATTCAGAGCTGGTGATGGGGAGTCCTCCGTAGTCTTCCTGATAAGTATCTCATTGTAAAATTGGTAGATTGACTTACAAATCTCAACTGGCTTCTTACTCTGGGTGCCTCTTCCTGAAGAATGAATTTCAAAGGACGTTTTCCGGCCCTTGGGGACGTCTGGGAACATCCTTATCGTCAATTCCCATGAGTTCCTCTTCCTCAACAAATGAATTAACTTGTCGTTGTGTTTTGGGTACAGGGGTTCCAACCTCTACGAAGGATACTGAAGGTCTCAATGATAATGCCTGAGCTTGGGAGACCGCTGCTATTTAGTCAAGAATGTTGTATTTAAGGCTTCAGGGAGCTCGTCTTGGCTTTCCAAAGGCTTGACTCACCTCAACTGGTATTTCCAGCCATGGTTTGGTGTTAATATGAAGTATCTGTAGAGTGTTTGAGGAATAGTATGTATACGTGAAAGCTCTTGAATAGATAAATAATCTCCCAGCGTCCCATTGGGGATGAACGAGCTTTATGTTAGGATACGGATTTGTTAGGACCTAATGTCTGTGTCAATCATGGGTATGTACTCGGACCTTCCTATTCCCTTTTGACCTCCAAATATCTCAAAGACAACGTACACGGTTAAATGTAGGCCGGCTAGAGATTGTCTAGTCAGAATTGCCGGGACCGTATTAACTTGCTGGATCACTTGCGTGGATAGATATAACTTATAGTTTCTAAAGGATTAGATTATAGAGAATGCAGTAAGATCAAGGATAAAAGTGACGTCTGGCATCTCAAAAAAGCTCTGTTTCACTGCCTACTAATCCTAAAGAAAAGACTACTAAAAAGATTGAAATCTAAGACTACAGACTAAGATATAGGAAAGCCATACAACAGCGCTTTCAGGATTCAGAAGAGTATTATCAAGAGCTAGAAATGAAAGCAAAAAAAAGCTAAGAAAGGCAGGAGAAACAAGAACTGCCCAATCACTGTGAGAATAGGAAAGCTGTATGATGGCGCAGACAGGATTAGGAAAACAATTAGCAGATGGAGAGAGAAACCAAGCAGAACCAAAGAGGAAAGCTTGTAAAACAAAAGAAAAACTACAAGAAGGCGCAAAGAGTACGCAGCCTGGCACAAACAAGCCCCAGAAACCTCCACAATTGGAAAAAGATAAGAGTCAAACAAAGCAAGAAAAACATGTGAAACAAAAGAAAAACTACCTTAAACCTCCAAAGACCCAGCCCGGCACAAACAAGCCCAATAAAAATCCCACCTCCATCTCCATCTAAGGCACCTCACATGCACAGGGTGGGACACCCGGGGGAAGAGGGACATTTTGGACATCTTGTCCTGCATAAGAGCCCATATACCCAGCTCCCTGCTTCACACAAGTGCTGGAGATCAGTTCCCGGAAGTGATCTTGGAACCTAATAACCTTGCGATCATTGCTCTGAATTCTCTTCTGCCAGCTTGCATGAGACCTAGGAAAGGCCTTTCTGTGCTTTGTACGGCATCCAATATTGTCCTGCACATCGGAGTCGGAATCTGGCTCGGTGTAGAACTCGGCGACATCGAATTGGCCCAGATCGAGATAGCCCCTATTGTGCCCAGCAAGAGGAGTATTGGGACGAACAGGGTCGCCACCACCAGGTGGGGCAACACGTGCCTAGTGGAGGAAGCAAGCAACAGTGAGAGTACTGCTATGGGAGAGACGAAGCCAGGCATTAACTTGATTGTTGTCCAACAATTCCATCTGGTTGGCGGCATCGGGAGTGACATTCTTCCCTTGAATGTCACAAAGAATACCAATCAACTACCGGGGGTGCTCGCTGTCCTCTACATACCGACAGGCAGCTTTGCCAAGCTCCTGCAAAGTGTAGTGCCGAAGGATCACCAGCCAACTCTTGTTTGGAGTTGCATTGCCATGCATAACCCATGGGAGCTGGCGAGCCTGCCTAGCAATGGTACCCGATGTCTTAGTGAATATGATTCGTACCGGTCTCTCCTCGTGAAGGAGCGGTTGGGGACGAGCAACGGCCTTTTCCGCTCCTGATGCACCATCGGCGCCCTTTGTATCCTTCACTTGCTCAGCATCAGAATTAGGTCTGGTATTCCAACGAGATTCGGCTGCCTTCTTCAGCATATCAATGATAAGGGTATTCAGTGTAACATGAAAAGAATTATATGGGCCATTCGGCTGTGAGTTGCATTTGGCTTGAAAGCCGTGGAGGGTATTGTGTCCAATGGCCTCTGTCCTAACTTTACCCTACAAAATGTCACCAGCCTGCCTGCGAGAGACAATATTCCTCTCCTAGCACTTGTGGAGAATGAATTGGCGAATAGCGCAGTATCTCCTCCCAGCCATGGTACGTCCAGCACCATTCAGGTTGAGCTTAGTATGGAACTCGGCAGTAGTGGAACGAGGCATCCTAATAAACCAATTAGATTCTATGTGAAAAAAGAAGCAAACAGGACGTGCAGAAGGCTAACCTAAATTATGCGAGAGTGTTCTTGGCGTGCAGAAGAAGAAGGAAATTTCCAAGAAATCTAGAGAATAGTGATGAGTAACTATTCCATCTTGGGAAAGGCGCAAATGAGACGCAGGAGACAAACCTTTTATTGGGCATGGCAGCTAAACACAGGGAGCCACGATGTAACGGGGGCACCCTATAGAGAGGTGAACTCTAAGGTTGCGACCGCACCAAAATTCAAAGTAGAAGATAAAGATAGAGTAAATAATTCACGAATAATCAAAACGGTTAAACTTAATATCGTTAAGCTGGAAGCTTCATTCAATAAGTTCTCTCAAGGAAAAGTTGGTTATCGAAGTAGAATGCTAAACGCTTAAACTTAAGTAGATATCAGATTTAAGCCTTTGACATTCACCACTACTCCGACCATGTGCGAGCACCCTGTCCTGCGCAGGGCTTGTCCGAGGTCTACCCTCCATCAGGAATTATCCTGCTGGAAGTGTCGGACCAACTCGGGTACACTTAACTCCGTCAGTGGGATATGAGTTTCTGCAATGCATCTCGAATACAACCGCAGGTGGAAAAATTCTTCCCATCGAAGTCATGCCAGTGGCTAACTCTTATGACAACAACCGGAGTCAATACCTAGGTGGTGGACTCACTGACCCAGTGGCAGTTTTGTCTATACAAGCTATGCAGTCCATCATTTAATCTACTCGACTACTCAATATGATAAATTGACATACAAGCTCCCCCGGCGAGATGTAGCCGATGGTTGGCTAAGTGGGCGCTACCCATAGCCATCCTCTCGGGACACACTCTACTGTGATAAGACTCATACCTCTAGAGTCCAATAACAACCCATAGTAATGCTACAAATCAAGGGGAGAAGGTCCGGGCTGGTTACTGAGGTATTTATCTCGAAAGCACCCTGGCCTTCTGGGACTACCTGAGTACCACTAGGAAGACTACCCTACAACCCGTAGGGTATAATAGACTCCTAGATGCCCGAGAGACCACATATGGATAACCCCCATTTGGGCGGATACCCATACTCCCCTTATATATCCTGCGAACGACATTCAGTCGGACGGACGGTGACGACTTATACGGTCTTACGGCAGCTGCTCCAATGACCTCTTTTTACTAGCAAACGAGCAACTATACAGCGGTCTGCCTATGACGCGCCGTCCCAATGCTGGGGCCAGAGGGGGGTGTTAGCAAAACCCCGCCCAAGTTCAATAGCATGTTCGGGCCACCCTCATACAGGCGTGGGGCCTCCCCGCGCAGATGCCTATGCGCCCAAGAACATCTAAGAGCCCATAGAATGTGAGGCAATCGACCTCTAAGTTCTAGGATGACTTTGCCGGTGAAGGTAGGGTAACTTGGACTCCTCAGTAGGGTAACTGGGGTCCATGGGCAAAATGACCAAATTCCCAAGGTAGGGTAACTTTGCCCTTTCATGCCATTAACCTCTCCGGAAGTCCTCCAATCAACCACCAAGATCGTCTCGGAGGTCTGTGTAACATTCCCATAATTCTCTTGACCTTATGTGAATGTTCTCCGAAAGGTTACCCTGCCTAATAGAATGCCCAAGGCTATTCTACTGTTCCCTAGACCTTGCCTTTTAGGCGAACCAGCATTCTTGTATACTAAGTATACAAGACCATACCACCTCTGAGTACCTCTTGGTATACCATTTGGGCTAAGGTGGTAGTTATTGTAGCTACCTATCGTAGGGTCGTTACACACGAATGTATCTAGGAAATAGTAGTCAGCTAACGTATTGTACCTAGTTATGGGTCAACCCCTAGTAATGGGTCAGTATTTTAACTTTCAGAAAAGTATGAAAATTTACGACCACCAACACACCATTCCATTGTAGAATCTAATAGTTAGAGGTTCAAATGTCTTGCCTTTGGTGATTATCTATAAGAAAAAAAATTAGGAAAATAAAATATACTACACTGTTGAAACACAAAAGTGATAATCCATGATTCAATTACTAATTGTCTGATAAATAGAACTTACC
>Ga0307509_10004491_pt1 | contig 20058 bp, 21 predicted proteins | sample 10_EM_MG_FD_202245 | JGI IMG/M metagenome (GOLD analysis project Ga0307509, IMG submission 202245) | Populus trichocarpa ectomycorrhiza microbial communities from riparian zone in the Pacific Northwest, United States - 10_EM | ecosystem: Host-associated > Plants > Roots > Unclassified | place...
GCTAGTATACTAAGTATACTGGCCTATTCTCAGTCTGGTTACCTCTTGGTATACCATAAGGGCTTGGGTCTTGTCCACTGTAGCTACCTATCTGTACAGTCATTACAGCTTTTCTATCAATTCAACAATCCACTTCTCCCTCAAACCTTTTCTTAACTACAGATTCTGACCATATTCCTACCACCACACTAGAAATTTCTCTTTTCAGCTTCACATGGCAGATGCAAACATTTATCATCATTCTATTCTCTTGATATTTATAGTCTTAGCTCAAGTGACTCCCCATTCTGTATATCCTATACAGTCCTGAATATTTAGCACTAACCTTAACCTTTTACATTCAACTTTCCTCATTTATGGTACAACTATAACCTCGGGTGTGATACTTGTAACAATCAATGACTGATTGTGACCATAACCCGCGCTCCGTGGAGCTCTCTTGTTTGCCAGGAACTCAAGTTCCCACTCACTAATATGAGAAGGCGCCTTCCGCAACCCGACAGCCCATACACCAACATCTTATTGGTTTAAAGTAAGCTGATTGAATTGTATAAGCCCTAGGCAATAGCTTAGATGGTTGCGTGGACAGCTCATCCTCCCGGGAACCCGGGGTCCCTTTTTATACTCGCTCTTCCGGCAAACCTCTAACCCTTCTGACTCCCTTTCTTGTGTTTCCTGAGCCTCTGACTCCATTTCTTGCGTTTTCTGACCCTCTGACTACTCCGCGTGCAACTCTTCCATCTTAGGGTGATTTGCTCCTGGAGCGACAGCGGGATAAGACTTGGGAACCATCTACAGGTCTATATTGACCTCGATGTAGTAATATCGTTACATGTAGCAGGCTGAGTTCTGACTGGGAGTGGAACGCTTCTAGGACACCGAGCCCAATGCTGCTGCAAGACAATCCCATTAACTGTCGCATGAGCATGGGCACTTTGTGGATACTAGTAGCAGGTGTCTGTTTACAATTTAAGAGGATCCTCAGTTGTTGCCCCGGGTAGCGCTCATAGAGGCATCTAGCCAGGAACCTCTTGTTGTATGACAAAGCAGTGAGGGTTGAGAGCATAGAATATCGAAGTAGATTTGCCAATGGACAGGGGAGCTTGGATAGATGAAGCTGCCACTGGGCCGATGAGTTCCAATCAATATTATGTCTATAGTTAATATGTCTCTCAGGCAATAACATGTTAGTGATAGCGAGAGTCATTCGTTCCTGCGACTGTAGGTTAAGAGTCATGGAAGTGAAGACATATTATCTTTAGAGATAATTAATATGCAAGCAGTTGTACTGCCTTAGAGTGTAAAGCCAGTCAAGGCAGGTGAGTTGGACAGCTGTGAACTAAGCAGGGGGCTCGTGCAGGATCAGAATGGTTTCCAGATATCAGTAGCTTTACATTATTCTACTTAAACTCACACCAGGGATATCCTATGAGGATAATCAAGGATCTAGATCAGAGGATGTTGATGGGAGCTTCATGGATTCATGATATTAAGGTTAACCACATGATTCTATTTACGATAATCTTTATCCATTAAGCCATGCTTATATTGTAAGTCTTTAGTGTAAGTGCAATATTAAGATCTGTCTGCTAACTGGGTACCCCTGTATGAGCATACCATGCCTCTAGGTTAGTAACTTAAAGAGATGACGATTGATCTAGCCTAGAAGGGTCCTCTGTGGTCAGAAAAGCTCTTCTGAAGGATATCAGTGAAGAACTATGAAGTCAGAGGAGGAAGAAGAATGTCGCTAGTGTTAAAAGAACGGTTCAAATGATGGGAGGCGGGAGTGGATATATAACTATAAGGCATAAAGGTGGCTACTTGGGGGCCAGATGCAAGGTGTAAGGATAAGTGATAGCAGCAAAGGGTGAGTGCAGAGTAAGTCGAAGGAATACAAAACTAGGTGGGAATGCAAGCAGTATAAATATTTATAATAAATTTTGGAAAAATGACAGGTATTAAGGGGATATGGCAAGGGGAAATTCAAGAGAGGAATATGAGAGTAGTGGGGTTAAAAACATGATATAAAGATGGTAAAGGTAGAGAGAAAGCAGCACAAGAGAGAGGACATCAGGGGAGGTAGAGGAAAAGTAGGAAATGGCAGGATGGAAATGATGGAAGAAAAGAAGAGGAAAGAGAGATTGAAAAGATAGAAGAAGGGAGAGGTTAAGGGAAAAGAGGTAAAAAAAAGAAAGAGGGGCCACAAAAAGTAAGAAAGTAAGAGCAGAGAAGGAGGAGCAATGAGGAGGAGGAAAGAGGGCCAGAGGTAGAGGATGGGTAGAATAGGGAGGAAATAGAAGTAAGGATGGAGAAAATAAAGGGCCAAGAGGAAAGGTGGGTTCTAGACCTAGTAGAACAGAAACATATTGTGTGACAGTGAGTGGGTTGGTAGTAAGTGTAGTATATATAGTTTATTATATAGGTATATGGTAAATGGATTAGTGGGGGAATAAAATTGAGGAGGAAGAGCAGTATGGATTATGGAAAAAGTGGTAATCGAAAAGTGGCATTAGAGAAAAACAAGTTTTCTAGCAATATTGAAATGAATAGAGAAGAAGAGATAGAGCAGGAAGAACGTAATAAATATATAATAGTGAGACATTAAGCAAGCCGGAGGTTGATGAAATAAAATGAAATAAAATGAAATCTGCAGATCATACTGGCATAGGATAAGGGTGGCGATTGTAAAAGGGTGCATTGCACTTGTCAAGTAGAAGAAATAAGTTGAGATAAATATTGATGCAGAATTTGCGACCACAAAGAATACAGGTAGACTCAGGAGATGTAACGTTATGAAATTTGCCGGGTATAATGGAACCTATATAGCAAGGACATCCTGAAAGTGACTTTACAAAGGAAGCAAAGATAATGGGGCAATATGAGTATGGGACAATTCGGACGGCAAAGAATACAGCCCGAGTGAGATCACGAAATGTTATGAAATTAGCAAGGTATACTTGAACATATTATGCAAGGTTATTTTGAAAGTAATTTTAGGAAAGAAGCAAAAGTGATGGAGGTATACAGGTATGAAACAATTCTAAACGTAAGGAATTTAGCGAGAGACTATGGAAGAAATGTTATGAAATTCGCAGAGTATACTTGAAGATATTGAGGAAGAATAGTCTGAAAGCAACTTAACGAAGGAAGCCAAGATGATAGAGCAATGCTGGTATGGAACAATTCCGACAGCAAAGAATACAGTCTAAGTGAGATGACGAAATGTTAGGACATTCACAGGGAATACTTTAATCTATTAAATAAGGTCATTCTGAAAGTAACTTTATGAAAGAAGCGAAGGTGATGGACCTATACTGTGATGATACAATTCCTACGGAAAATGATAAAGCCTGAGTCATTTGACGAAAGGTTACAAAATTCGCAGAGTATAGTGGAAACTATTAAAATAGAACAATAGGAAATTGACTTTAGAAAAGTAGCAAAGGTGATGGAGATATGTCATGATTGTCAGATTGGAATACAAAATGGTCACAGAGGTGTGTTGGAGGTGACAAAACATGATGATGATCGGCCAGGACGCTGGGACCAATTCATCCAGGATATTCGGAAATTTCTCTTTTATAGGCTATTAATTGACCAAGCTATTCCTTGTAATCATAGAATATCACTCACCTCCGCTTGTTTGCACTAGCAGAGATTATTTTCAAAGTTGCATTTCATACAAAAAGTAAAAGCCATATAATGTTAGATGAATCATGAATGAAGAACAGATAAACAGGACTAAATTTTGTCATTATATGAGATGTAAAAAGTGCTATTAGATATACGGAATCATATACTATGACTCATATTTCTAACCTGCTATCCTTTTCTAACCTGCTATCCACACCAATTGTAGATTGAATATGGGAATAACGCAATGTTCACTCCAGAGGTAAGAAATTTGGTGATTCAAGTCCGGACACAGATGAACAATTGGATGCAGCATAAACAGCGCTTTCGTCAGGACATAATCCGGGCAAATTAGAGCTCAGATGCATTTTTGCTGATGTACCCTTCTACTTCAATGAAAAAATACAATATTGAGCAGTACTGTAGTTAACCATACAGGACCACTATTAGGTAGGATACTAAGACCTATTCAACTACGATATTCTGAACCTTTTGTTTTAATGGGTACCAGGCTGACACATCCAACCCTCATAATCAGGCAATATCACTAACATAACTATTTTGGCAATAGATAATTTATTTTCGTAGATCCAATTTTCACAAAGAGATAAAGTTGATGTCACTGTAGTTGAATATTGCAAGAAGAAAACAGATACAGAGATGAACTTGTTCATAAATAATAGGTATTAAAATGATCAATTTCATATGTTAAATCATCAAAAATTGGTCTGACAATAACCTATTACATATATTCAATTATCAAACATTGTTTACATTTGCAACCTCCTATTCTCTTGCAATATACCCTCTACATATGACATTTACCTTATAACTGCCTTGAATATCTGAGGTACTGTGTGAGCATGACGAATGCAATCAAGAATACAATTACCAACTTTGAACCATTGCAGCCATTCATAAATATACCATATGAACCTAACTATTATAACTATAACACTATTCTTTGGTGTACATATTAAAGCTTAACCTCTCTTTACTTGCAATCTCATCACAGATAATTTCTCTTTTTCTTTATATTTTCTACTAACCTTTAAAAACATGTTGCCTTTTCCAATCAATATTTGATTATCGCAGATTTTTCTTTCATGTGTCTCTATCCTCTGTCCATCTCCTGTGACTCCACCTTGCACAAGCTTTTCCTTCTTTGTTCCTTCCATCCTCTTAAAGTCAATGCCACTCTACAAGGTGTTTCACAGTACATATAATACTACTCTTTTAAGGTCAGTTATTGAAATCAAACAATCATATCAATTCTTCAAGTCAAGTACTGGGTTTTCCTTTATACAGTAGCGATTCAGCCTTTTTTATTTGAGCTTCATTTTCATATTTGATATTTTAACTAAAAATACATGCAATTCTACTCGGCTATGAAGCTCTCAGATTCAAGTTAGCTATTGAACTCTGACATTTAAGTCACTCTTGTCACTTACCTATTCAAGTTACGTTAACCAATTGATATCAACTTCACATATCTGTAACAATCCTATTGTAGAATAATATGCAACAAGCAACGACACTAGTCTATCCACTTAAGTAATCCTTCGTCTTGATATCTTACAGGTAAGGAGAATACTATCTTTACAGTTAGTGCGAGACTGGCTTGCTTGTCTAGAGTGATCCGCCGAAGGATACTATCTAGGTAGATAGTAAGATGGGTGGATTGTCGTGCTTGATAGAACTATCACAATAGTCCTATGTGCGGGCAGCCAGTCGAGACTATCACAATAGTGTCCGGGTTCGTAGAGCGTAGGCTCTTGTAGAGGATGAGTGTATGTAAAGAGAGTAAAAAGTAATCGTATTGCAATATCTTAAGTATAGAAAAGTACTTAGATGGTTGCGTGAAGATCCTCTCCCTTGGTCGTTTTTTTTTTTCTTTTTTTTTTTGTAATCATGCGTTATTTGTTTTAGGTACAAAAAGCCTTATGCAGCGCAAGCTATGAAGAGAAAAAAACGTATAGGCAACAACAACCACCCGCTTCACCTCTTCATAGGAAAAATCAAACACCCCGAAACCATAGGAAAAGCTCCTCTCACCTAGCACCTAAGATACTAATACCCCAGACACATAAGCAACCAATTCACAGAAACGTACAGGTAGAGAGACCCAAACCCTACGGCAGGCTACCCCGAACAAAAGAAAGTTTCGCTAAGTCCTCGAAACGCAGGCCTGGGTGAGACAATAGTAATCGCAGGTTGGAGGAAAACCACGGCAATGTGGACCGACATTGTAACCATAGATTGTTGGGCCTGTAATTACATTGTTTGACCAAGGCGTTGGCGGCAGTCACGGAGGCAGTGCAATACCATGGCTGGGCGTAACCAAGTAGGATCGCGACGATCGAAGAGGATAGGAAGGCGAGCGCAGGCAGCGAGCAGTAGGGTGCCAGCAGGTGAGTAGCAGTAGGGTGCTAGCCAGGGGGGAGGTGAAGCAGTAAGGTCCGAGCTAAGGGGAAAGTACCGTGCCAGGGGAAAAAACCGGGAGGGGGGAGGAGGAAGGATTGCGAACGGGCTAGCCACAGCCGACAAACGGGCCATAGCAATGGCTTTTGGGAACACAACGAGACCACGACAAGACCATGATGTTACTAACTGAGGCTTTCCCCACCAGAGGTACAAGGGCAGCAAGCCGAGGCCTACTTCGACCGAGAGTCCGACACCGTAATGCCGACCGTGCACGAAGCGACAAGGTTTCCGACAGTGCAAAATGCTAAGCGAGGTGCAAAGCAAGTGCGGGGTAAGGGGGAGAACCGAACATCATGAGCGGGATTCAACGACGAACAGGAACGAGAACCCCATGGAGCGGAGGCCAAGGCCACAGAGGAGGAGGGAGGATGGCTTAACGTCAACACCTGGGCAGTAGGCATCGTGGGAGAAGAGAGGTGGGTGGGGCAAAGTGACGATGATTTCCTGTGGTGTTGAGATTTCAATTGCGGGAGGTGGAGGAGAGATGGTTCGTGGCCTCTCCCTTGGTCGTTTCTTTTTTTGTAATCATGCGTTCATTGTTTTTAGGTACAAAAAGCCTCATGCAGCGCTAGCTATGGAGAAAACAAAACCTATAAATCCAAACAAATAACAAAAGAAAGTCACGGCACCAGTTAAATATCCACTATCGCGCAGGTTTCCCCTCCGCCGGGCCATCGGCCACATATAACAAGGAAAGTACAAACTAACAACTTAGTCGTCTAGAAAGGAAAGCCTACATAAGACAAAGGAGAGAAAACCCAACGACCCTAAACCTCAGCCAACGAAAAAACACGGAAGACCGGGGGGGGCACCCTGGGGGGTGAGAGAGGTAGCGAGGGGGAAGAGGGGGGAGTAGTGGGTGGGAACATCGTAGGGGGAAATCCCGTGGAGGTGACGCCAATGAAGGTGGCGAGTCTTTTTAGTAGCGGGAGGGATGACCAGATTGGGGCTTTGGGACCGACATCAGTAACGCTGTGGAGGAGGCGCGACCTGCTGTACTGTCTCCAGGGGCAGGATAGGATGGCGTGCTCGAAGGTTTCAGGTTCTAAGCTGCAGCGGGGGCAGGAGGTATCGGCATTGGGGGACCTCAATGTTGGGTGGGCGGCCAGGTAGCTCTTTCCGGCTCTCATCTGGTGGATTCTCGCGGCAACGAACTTGCCCAAATCCATGAAGGGCCTTGGTTGCAGCGCAGGAGGGTGTAGGTAGTACCCCGGGGTCGGGAAAAGGGAGGCCCACTCCGCGAGGAGTGCCTCTCTTACCCTTTTCTTCAGGGCTGAGTAAGTGCTGTCCATCAGGGACTGGGGCGGGAGGATGGCGGTAGGGCACACAAGGTGGGAGTTGATCATGGGCATCCTGGATAGCCCGAGGGTGAAGGGTATTGTTCGGTGAGCCACCGCGTCCACCAGTAGGTGATTCCTTATTGGTGGGGCAGGGCGGGGCGTTTTCCAGTGTAGGGGGAGATAAACGGACGACAGGCCCCTAGTTAGGGCCCACGAGGAGTCAGGCGCCCGATGTGTCGAGAGAGAAGGGAAGGAGGGGTGAAGGCGAGCCGTCGCCGGGTTAACACTAGGAGCGGAGCAGACCACCCTGAGTGCCGCCAGCCTGTGCCAGTGGGTGATCAGGAGGGAGACGGGTGGGAGGCAAGATTCCACCGAGAGTATCCCGGTGGGCGTAGCAGAGAAGCAGTTTGTGGTCCACCTTTGGACCTTTCGCCAGAAAGTATCGAGTCGGGTTGTCGTGCCCACACTAGGTGTGAACAGGTCCGCGCCGTAGAGTAGGATGGGGGCAATCAATGATGATGCGAGTCTGTGGCATAGTTAGGGGGGGAGGCCCGCACCGGGCGGACTGAGGCGTCAGACAAGGGCGAGGGCCAGACGACGCGAGAAGTCAGCAGCTGGGTCAAGGGCCGGAGTGAACCAGTACCCGAGCCACCCAACAGAGTTGCCGGGGTGAACCAGTTCCCCTTTTATTTGAATAGGTGCTAGGCACTTCGGAGAGTGCCTCTGACTGCGGGTCCTCCAATGTATCAGTTCTGTTTTCGCGACCGAAAAGGAGACGCCTAGGCGGGACGCCTTTCTTTCGACCTTGTCGAATAGATCTTGGAGCCGTCGGATGTTGCCACAGTAGGAGAGGGAGGCCACTGTTAGGGCGAAGTCGTCCACATACGAGCTCATCAGACCCCGAGGGATCCCGAAATGTAGTGGCGCCCTGTAGAGAAGAAAGAGGAGTGGGGAGATTGGGGAGCCTTGGGGGGCCCCGACCTTGACTGGGGACGGAGTTCCTGGTGCCCCTTGGAAAATCAGGGGCAGCTCCATTCACCAAGAAAGGACAAAACCCAGGAAACTAGATAGGGGGGTATCCCGCCTTCCCTCAGGATCCGGGCCAAAGTGATGTTGTCGACGTTGTCGAACCCTGCTTTTATATCCAAAAACAGGGAGGAGACCTTGAGACGGGGCCTCTGCAGGGTTCTAACGTCGTTGGTGAGAGTGAGGCACGCGTTGTAGGTGCTGAGCCCAGGGAGCGAACCGCATTGGTTGGGGTGCAACAGCCCTCGGAGCCGTGCTGGCGCAAGTAGGCGGGCTGCTATGATCCTCTCGAGGATCTTAGAAATTGTGCGGATCAGGACGATTATCCTAAAGCAAGAGGGTGATTCGTAGGAGGGCTATCCTGGCTTGTCGAGTATCACGCCATTCAAGTTTTTCGGCGATGCGGGGTGGTACCCCAGGAGGACCAGCGGGGCAAGTAAGTCAGGCCGGATTGAGGGGTTGATCTTGTTTACCTGTTTCCAGGTGGAGTAGGGTATCCCGTCTGGGCCCGGGGCCGAAGTCGGGGAGCACTTGGAGAGAGCCGCAGCTATCTCTTCTGTCGTTAGGGGGGGCGCCGATTTGTTAGGCCTGAGCCTAGGTGGTCGGGAGAAGGGTTCTTTAGGCGCGAATAAGTGGTCCAGGAGGACACTGTTCATTTGTACTGGGGTCTCAGCCCCTGGGAGGGAGGAGAAGCCCGGCTGGGCCCTCCCATAGGCGAACCTCTTGGCCGTCCAAAGGCTCTGGGGGGTGGCGGCCAGCAGGAAGGATGACCAGTGTTCGTTCTTGGCAGCTTTGATTGCCTTGAAATACCCCGCCCTGGAGGTGCCGGCAATATCACGCTTGTGGGGGGTGTCGTGCTTTCTGGCCGTCCTGGCGGCCTTGTGATACTCGCGACGGGGGATGGACAGGTGGGGGGTCCACCAAGGTTTGGAGTGATGGGAAGGTCTGGATACTGCCGTGTGTTCTTTAAGGATAGCTACCAGACGATCTAGCGATTCTGACAACCATCCGTCCAGCTGTGGGGGTGTGGGGCATGACGGTGCGTCCGGGACCTTGAAACCCCTAATGATCGGGTCTAGGGTTTTCCAGTCTGTGTCTGCCCAACGCGGGCGCGGGGGTTTTTGGTTCAGGGAGGGTGCGGCGAGGGTGATTGTTATCGGTATGTGGTCTGAACCCGTCGAGGGGAGGGAGGCTTCCCAGCTCTGAATCAGGGGAAGGAGGGGGGGGTTTGCAAAAGTGAGGCCTATGACCGATGGGCGAGCTTTGCCCACCAAGGGAAACCTTGTGTATTCACCCGGGGGGTTAAGGAGGGCGAAACCGGATTCTGGCGCTTTCTCAAAGTAGGGAGTCGAGGCCGAGATTTCCCGTTGTAAGAAGTGACGGAGAGGGTCCGAGAGTGGGTTGTGGATGTTGAGGTCCCCCAAAACTAGGATTGGGAACCCAAGATCAGGGAAAAGAACTTCTGGTAGAACGGAGTGAACTCTATGGTCAGCAGTGTTTGTGGAGTACGCGTTAATAACCCTGAATGAGTGGAAGGTGGTGCCAAAAAGAGGCTTATTGGAGGAGATGTCGAGGGCGAGGACATCGTCCACTCCCTTAAACCTGGGGAGCACCGTGTAACTGGAAAGAAAAGACAGATGAACGTAGGCTGCCACTCGTGGCTTCCTAACCTGGGGAAAAAAGGACTTGAAACCATTAAAGGAAGGAAGGTGCGCCTTATTAACAGGTGGATCCTGCAAAAGGACTATCGAAGGATAGGTGGTCGCCTCTTTAAACGACTCAAACAAGGAAAGAAAAACATTCCATCTCCCAAGGCAGTTATGTTGAACGATGGAAAGAAACGCAGGGGCAGGGGCCGGCCCTTGACCCCTGGGGGGGGGCATAGGTTGATTATTCATTACCGGGACAAACCCGACGAGCTAAAGGGGCTGGGGAGGGGCTTGGCTCCTCCAGGGGGTGCGGACCACCGAGACCGTGAGTAGTGCTAGGACGTGTTGAGGGTCCGGCTGGGGGAGGTTGCCTGGGGGTTACGAGGTCCACCTCAAGGGAACTCGTCCCGGACGGGGGAGTAGTGGGTGCTGGGCCGCCATCGACCGCCAAATCCATGGGGTCTTGACCGGCTGGGGCGGGGCCTGGCGAGCTGGTTCTTGTTGGGACATTCGGGGGAGGTCGAGCCGGACATTCCCTGAACGTGGCAGAGTGGTCGTTACCGCAGTTACAGCAATGGGGGGGCGAGGTCGGACAACAGGATGGGACTGGCTTATTGTTCCCGCTCCGGAGGCAGGTTGGATTCTGGCATCTGTGAGCCGCGCGAGTATGATAAAGCTCACAAATGGGGCACGTGGGGTGGGCAGCGGGGCCTTGTTGATGGGAGTGTCCGTATCTCCAGCAGTTCTTACACTGTGAGGTTCTGGAGGAGGAGAAGGCAAGTTCGACCTTACGTTTCTGTGAGAGGATGACGACCCCTGAAGTGAGGGCCGAAACGTCGTGGGGGTTGACCGCGATAACCACCGAAGTGGCCTGCTTGGTCTCCCTAGAATCTCTGCTAGGGTTAAGGTACCTGGCTGAGAGAATCTGGGTTGCTTTGTCGTTGAGGATTGCTTGCCGGATATATGGGAAGAGTTCCTCTTCATCCTGGGGGAGGAAACGTAGCGGGAGGCAGTGAATGGCTAGTTGAACGGCAGTGGGGGCGAGGACGAAGGTACATCAGGGGTTTTCACCTACTGGGAAGGACTGATTGGGGGCCCTGGTGAGGGAGTCGAAGTAAGGGGCGTAGGAGGCGGTGCGGGTGGCCTTGTCGGTGACGGTCAGAGAGACGGAGCCACGCGGGTTGACAGTAGCAGAGAAGCCAAGAGGGAGGAGGCAGTTCGATTCGCGGAGCAGGCGAGCGGCGATGTCAGGAAAAGTAGCGGCAATGGTGAGAGCGTCTGGGTGAGGAGAAGGGGACTGGCGAGGAGCAATGAACTGTCGTTGGGCACCTGGGAGGGAAGGCGGCCCCTTTTTAACAGGAGGGGCTGTCGTACTCGCAACAAGTTGGGGGGAGGGAGGTTTCCCAGCTTTACTTTTGCCCTTGCCGCCCGAGCCTGAGCTGGAGGCAGCTTGCGCATAGCAGGGGGAGTGGTGAAGGTCAGGGTGGAGGTGGCCTGGGGTAAAGGAGGCCACGTCGTATGCCCCCCTCCGGTATTCCCCGGCTTCGTATGAGTATGGGAAGAGCCTGGCGTACTTCTCGGGATCACTGAAAGCCTTGCCAAGCCTCGTATAGTAAAATGGTATGACATATTTAGCGTCATCAGCCGCGGCTGAGGGAGGTGTGGGTGGTGCTCGGGCCGTTTCTTTACGCTTCCTCAAAGGGGGGGGGGCGGCAGTTGGAGGGGGTTGGGGTTTTCTTTGTGGGGGGGGGGCCGGAGCCGGGGGTGCAGGGATCGCGGCTGACACACGAGGTGACAGGTCGCGTATGGATGCTTGGAGATCGGCGATCCCCGGTGCGGTTTGTTGTTCTTGGGTGTGGGGGAGGTTTGCGAGTTGAGAGGAGATGTCAGGGAGCTCCTCCCTGAAGTTCTCATTTTCCTCGGAGATGGTTGCGACCGCCAGGGTAACCCCGCTCAGCTAATGTGAGGTGGTCACCAGGCCCTGGACGAGCTGGGAGAGGAGAACGATCGTGATGGATTCGATGGGAAGGGTGCCGGCCTGCGCGTCTGGGCTGAGGTCCGGGAAATCTTCGTTGCTGAGCCTGAGGGCGCTCCTTGCCTGAGCGAGTTGCCTCATCATGAACTCGATGGGATGATCTGTCGAGGGGTTCCTGAACGTGACGGGAGGCGGTAGTTGAGGGCTGAGAGCCTGCCGAAGTCTGCGTTCCCTGGGGCGAGGTTGTGGGGGTTTGTTATGGCGACCAATGGGCGAGGAAAGGTGGGCGAGGGGTTTGGTCCGGACGCAAAGCGGGGTAGAGCTGAGTTTGTATGTCAAATGTAGGGGGGGGGAAAGAGTTTGCGAGAAGCGTGGCCTCTCCCTTGGTCGTTTTTTTTTTATTTTTTTTATTTTTTTTTTTTGTAATAAAAAAGTTATTATGTTTAAAGGTACAAAAGACTCATGCAGCGCTAGCTATGGAGATAAAAAACCTATAAGCAAACGTCATCCTGCCCGCTTCACCTCGTCATGCGAAAAATCAAACATCCCGAATCCATAGGAAAAGTCCCCCTCGCCTAGCACCTAAGATAATATCGCCAGACACGTAAGGAAACAATACATAGAAATGTACAGGTTGAGAGACCCCAACCCTTCAGCAGGCTCCCCAAAACAACAGAAACGACGGCTGCTCTAAGGCCCTTTCGGGGGACGGGCGTGAGGATAGATAATCGCGGACACGGGAAAACTCATAGGTTGAGGGCCCACCAAAAACCATGATGTACGGTCGGGCAGGTCATTACATCGTTCCTAAGCGTTGGACAAAGCCACGGAGGCAGTGCTATACCAGGACTAGGCGTAACCGAGGAGAGGCCGAACGATCGGAGGGGGAGAGGGGCGAGCGGAGCGACCGAGCAGAGGGGATGCCAGCCAACGATGACGAGCAGTAGGGTGCCAGCCGGTGAGTAGCAGTAGGGTGCCAGCCGGTGGGGGGTGAGCAGTAGGGTGCCAGCCGCGGAGTTGAAATAGCAGTAAAGTGCCAGCTTATGGGGCAGTAGGGTGCCAGCAGACGGAACCGGGAGGGGGGTAGAGGAAGGATCGCGAGCGGGCTAGCCACAACGGACTAACGGGCCATTGCCAGGGCTTTTGGGACTACAGCTAAACCGAGCGAGACCGTGATGTTACTAACCGAAGCTTTCCCCAACAGACGTACAAGCCCAGCAGAACCGAAGCCTTACTTCGACCGAGAGTCCGGACGCCGTATCGCCGACCGTGAACGAAGCGAGAAGCTTTCCGACTGTGCAAAATGCTAAGCGAGGTGCAAAGCCAGTACGGGGTAAGGGGGAGAACCGAACTTCATGAGCGGGTGTCAAGGATGAACGGGAACAAGAACCCCAAGGAGGGGAGACATGCGTGCCCCAGGAGAGGAGGAGAGATGGCTTAACGTCAACCCCTAGGCAGAAGCCATGATGGGGGAAGAGAGGTGGGTGGGGGAAAGTGACGATGATTTCCCGTGGTGTTGAGATTTCAATCGCCGGAGGTGGAGGAGACATGGTTCGTGCCTCTCCCTTGGTCGTTTTTTTTTTTTTTCTTTTTTCTTTTTTTTGTAATCAAATCTTATTATGTTTAAAGGTACAAAAGACTCATGCAGCGCTAGCTATGGAGATAAAAAACCTATAAGCAAACGTCTTCCCGCCCGCTTCACCTCGTCATAGGAAAAATCAAACCCCCCGAGACCGTAGAAGAAACCTCCCCCGCCTAGCACCTAAGACTCGCACCTCAGACACGTAGGGAAACAACTCATAGCAACGTACAGGAGAGAGACCCAAACCCTTCAGCAGGCCCCCTGGTAACACTAAGAAAAGAATCAAGGAAACGCCTAGATATAACTACTATTGCCTGCCTCTCCCTTGGTCGAAACCAAGCGCCTTATATAGGCATCTTCCCATTACCCTAACCCTGCTGACTCATCACCTCGCGTTACATAAACCTCTATGACTCATAATGAGTCATAGCGTGAAATCCATCGCTGACTCACACCTTAACTAATCAAAACTCATAAACCAAGTCATGTGCTCAAGTGAGTCACATGCCTGAAACCCATGACTAATAATATGAGTCATGTGCGAAAGTCATTACATCATATGACGTAACAATCGTGAGTCATAAAACAATTAATCAATCATAACATAACGATAACTCGCCAGTGCGCAGTCATGTGAGGACTATGAGTCAAATCACGTCATAGCGTAAAATCCAACATCCCTTTATGACTAATAAGTATTAGTCATGTGAAACCTGCCTTGCTAAGTCACAATTTGTGACAGAAGGCATGATTAAAAAAAAGAAAAGTAAAAAAAAAAGAAAAGAAAAACAACCAAGAGATTGCGTGGCTAGAGTACTGGTTCACCCCCAGCCTGTCCACACCAACACAGTTCTCGCGCCGCCTGGTGATGGCCCAAGAGGCTTTTGCCCTGGTCAGACGCCTCAGCCCTCCCGGGGCAGGCCTCGCCCACTGTCTCCGCCATAGACTTGCAACGTCACTTGTCGCACCCATCCTGCTCTATGGGGCGTATCTGTTCACGCCCAATACAGTCTCCTTCACGAGGCTCCCCACCTTCTGGCAGAAGGTACAAAGGTGGGCCACCAACTGTTTCTTGTCAACTCCCATCCGTATCGTGGCCATCGAGTCCTGCTTGCCCCCTATCCCCCTTCTTGTCTCCCTGAGGCAGAGACTAGCTGCCCGCAGGGCAGTCTGCTGCCGCCCTTTGTCAAGCCAACAACTGCATTACTACACTCCTCCTTCCACTCCCTCTCCCCAAACTGGGCCCTGGACAGCTCAAGAGCCTGCACCAAGGGCTTTTCATCAGTATACCTCCCCCTAAATTGGAATACCCCCCCGCCCCTCTCCCCCACTCCAGAACCACCTCCCAATAGACACAGAGGCCCACAGGACTATTGCTTTGACCGGCCGCCTGTCCAGGATGCCCATGATAAATGCACACCAGGTGCCCGATTTTTGGGCCCACCTCCCCCCGCAATCCCTGATGACGAGCACATATTCTGCCCTGAAAAACAGGGTCTGGGACGCGCTCATCGTGAACTGGTCTTGACTCATCCCTCCACCAACATATTACCACCATCCCCTCTCCCTGCACCCTCGGCCATTCATGGCTCTCAACCAGTTCACTGTGGGGAGAATCCAGCAGATGAGAGCCGGGAAAGGTTATCTGGGTGCCCACCCCTCCTGGAGGGCCCCTGCAGCCGACACCCCCTGCGCCCGCTGCGGCTTGGAACCTGAAACGTCTGAACACGCCATCCTCACCTGCCCAGCCAGGCAAGGCGCCCGCCCAGGTCTCCTCCACTGCGTCACTTGTGTTGGTCAGGAGGCCCCCCTCTGGTTCTCTCTCCCCCTTCTGAACCGGCTCGCCGCCTACTTCAGCGTCACCTCCACGGGTTTTCCCCCAACCATGTTTCCGCCCACCACTCCACCCTCTTCCCCACCTTGTTCTCTCTCTCCCCCCATTCGGACACCCCCTATGTTTCGAGTATTTTCCCTGTCTGAGGCTTAATAGTGGCATTCGAGGGATTTCTTTCCTGTAACTTGTGTAGGCTTTCCTTTCGTATGAGTTGTAGGACTTTCCTTTCCTTTCTGTTAGACTCGCCCTACGGCCCTACGGTGGAAAACCACCCACGAGAGTGGATATTTAACCGTGCCATGATTGTCCTTTGTTACTTGTTTGGATTTATCGGTTTTGTTCCTCCATAGCTTGTGCTGCATGAGGCTTTTTGTACCTAGAAACAATGAAAGCAAGATTACAAAAACAGAAAGTGAGAAATACATAAAACAACCATTAGATAGGCACGAACAATCTCTCCTCCACCTCTGGTGATTGAAATCTCAACACCACGAGAAATCATCCACACTTTTCCCTACCCACCTCGCTTCTCCCACCATGGCTACGGCCTGGGAGTTGACTTTAAGCCACCTTCCAACGGCTTCTGGGGCCCGTCAGCCTCCCCTTCCCGGGTTTCTTATTCCCGTTCGTTGTTGACACGCTCATGAAGTTCGCTTCTCCCCCTGACCCGGTACGTGTTTTGGACCTGGCTTAGCGTTTGCATGGTACCAGAGATTCTCGCTTCATTCACTGTTGGCGTTACGGTGTTGGACTCTATGTCAATGTAGGACTCGGCTTGCTGGGCTTATACCTCTGCTCCCGAAAGCCTCGGTTAGTAACATCGCGGTCCCGCCTCTGTCTTGTAGTCGTCACCAAAGCCCTGGCTATAGCCCGTTTGTTGGTTGTGGCTAGCTGGGCCCGCTCGCAATGCTTTCTTCATCCACCTCCCTGTTCTGTCGGCTTGCACCGTACTGCTACCGGAGCTGGCACCTTGCTGCCTCATCATGCTCCCCCGATGGTCGTGCTCCTCCTCGTTTACACCCAGTCGTGGTATTGCACTACCTCCATGCCTGGTGTCCAACACCTGGGATGGATGTTATTCGCGGCGCCACCGTATGTTCATAGTTACAAATGTCGTCTCAGAAGTCCTACGGGTTTCCCCTATTACGTGATCACATTACTCTCCCCCCCGGGCCCTGTCCATCCTTTGCAAACTAATCATTTGTTTTGTGTTAAGGTGAGCCTGCGGAAAGGTTTGGTGCACTCTCCTGTATGTCTCTATGAATTGTTTCCTTACATGTCTGGGGTATATCATCATAGATGCTAGGCGAGGGGGATTTTTCCTATGGATTCGGCTTGTTTGATTTTTCCTATGAAGAGGTGTAGCGGGCGGTTGTTGGATTTAAGGTTTTCCTTACGCCATAGCTAGCGCTGCATGCGACTTCTTGTACCATAAACAATAAATACCAGATATCAAATAAATAAAGATAAACAAAAAAACAAAAAAACAAACCGACCAAGAGATAGGATCTTCACGCAACCACCTAAGTACTTTTCTATACGAAAGATATTGCAATACGATTAAGCTTTTCTCTCTTTACATACACCCCCCTCTACCATTACCAACCATCTAAGACAGGCCACGTAGACTATTGTAATTGTCTCCGCGACAAGTTGCACAAACATAGAACTATTGTCATAGTTCCATCAAGCACGACAATCCACTCATCTTCCTATCTTAAGTGATACTATCCTTTGACAGATCACTCAAGACAAGCACGCCAGTTCCGTACTATCTGAAGAGAGAGTATTCTCCTATCCCATAAGATTGACAGACGAATGCTCGCTCAGGCCGTAGACAGGTGTCGTTGCCTCTTGCATACAAATCCCACAATCGGATTGTTACAGCATGGCCCTCTCTCTCCAAGCACTCTAAAAACCCATTGCTGCCTTGGATCCCTAGATTTTTCCACCCTGCATTTATCACTCCAAATCACTACCTGAAAATCTTCCTCTCTCTACTCTCTATGCGCTATTGCCCACTTGAGTCTCTTTGCAACATGGTCTGGCTTCAGCTTTGGTCTTGACAGTGCTAACCATTTTTTTATATTTGCTTTTCGGTGTACCCGGTCAACCGCATAGGACCTGTGATTTATTTGTGCTGAAGATCATCAAACTTGAATATTAGGACTCTGGCTTACCTGTGTCAAGTGATACATCAGGGGTATATTTATCCTCAAAGTCACTTCTATTTCGCTTTCAGTTGTCAGTGGATCTTGCTGCCTGGAAAATGGCACAGTACTCAAGGTGGCTGAGAACCCGGAGATGACCTGACTGTGGTAGGTTATCACGTGATTGGCATTCAGTTGCACTAGCAAGGAAGACCAGCGGTGGCCAACAAGCAGGACCACCTATATGATGCTTACTAAGGAGTAGAAAAATGCCATTATCATTCGCTTCTCTGTCTTGGTCAGCTCCTTGTGTCAGGTGTTAGGACTTTTCTTTGGTCTAGCAGATGTTTTATCTCCCGACCGCTTAACCATTGTGTAACTTTTGGGAACCGTATAGTGCTGAATTAGAGGTAGAGGTAGAAATGGTAATAAAAATGGAGGGTAGGATGGGCAAAAACAAGGATGGACGCGATTGCGGGAATGCTGTGCCCTGAGGCATGAATCTACCTTAGCCGGACTAGCTGACAAATCGCAAAGATGGTTTCACACAGACGGTTGCCGAAGCACCGTACTTCACCTTTCCTGCTTTACCTATATTATTGCCTCATCTTTTCTAGCAAGTAATTCAACTTGTGTATTGAAGTTTGATCTTCCATTTATCTAGCAGCATTGAGGAATTCTATACAGTTCTGTGAATTAACTATTAATAGTCACATTAGATCTCAATTATCAAGGCCAACTTATGAAACCAGTTATTCAAATCAGTTTTTCTCCATAGTGATTAAGTCATATATAGGAAATAGGTATATTACTATCCATTTATACTCACCATTCATGTTTGCTATTCAATCTAGTTAACTGATGGCCTAGCTATTGAAGCCAACTAATACGGCCTGCTATTTATATTCGCTATTCTATTCAGCTATCCAAGTAAGAATATCAATGCATCTATTACTAATATGTGAAAAATATTTATTATTCACTTAAGTAGTTTGCTCTAGCTCTTTTTCCTTTCTAATCAAAATTCTATTCAACTCTTAATGTCAGCTATTTGTAACTGATATTTCTACTACTTTTACGTACCAGATAGTATCGCTCTCCATTTGTAAAAAGATAGTTTAAGGTAAACTTGTATTGTAACCTGACTCTCCTGCCGGGATTGTTGGCCATGTCACCAGCTTCACAGTACTATACGGTGCTTGCCCTCATGCCCTTTATCCATTAGGTAATAGTCATGAATAGTGGCGTGGTAATCGCAGAAGCCGATAGCTTATTCCATCCCAACAATTAGTCTAATTCATTATCTCATTATGGCAGAGTATTCACCTCAATGCCAGAAACATGGCCATAAAGGGTAGATCTCTGGTACATTCACCCTCATAAATCCGCCAACCTGCCTGTGAGTGATGATTCTAAAGGTCACCAAAGCAATGGCACATTCCTCCACAACTAATTGGCTGATTTCTGGATCTAATGGTAGAAGCTTGTTGGGCTCAATGCCAGCTAAACAGCGGCATAGAGTCTATCTCTGTCGTATCAAAACTCATGACTCTCGCTATGCTTCTGAAAGTAATATTAGTAAAGATCCCTGACTTTGATGGCATAGTCTCAACAACTGTGATGGTGATTGTGGATTGGATTGCAGGGGATTGGTGGGCTCGACGCTGGGTATCTGGTAGCATGTGGTACATAACTGTCGTATCAAAATCTATGATTCTGGAAAATCTCCTCAAAGATATCTTTCAAATGTCAATCAACGCGATAGTGGTTTGCTCTACTACCGGTGGCTAATTCTAGATCCAGTTGCATGGGGCTATCGGGCTCGATCACAGCTACACAGCAGTATAGTGAACGTCTTGATGTTCTAATTTCCCATTTATGTTTGCATCTCGGGCAGAGGATGCGGTGGCACATATAGTAAGCAGAGCTACAGCATCTAAGGGTCACAAGATTTCTTATGAGTATGTCATTCTCAGTGAATCCACCTGTATGTAAGCAGAATGGAAGCCTACTAGTACTAAGTTTAATAGATTGAGAGTATGAAATCCATTATAACTCAGGGAATCAATATCAGAAACAGGTAAACAGGGGACCCATTGCTCATCTCAGGAACATTGGTTGTATATGTACTGAATCCGGAGGTAGTAGTCTAGGATTATGTTATGTCCTTAGAATTAGATTCTGTGCTTAGTACGTCTGGAGTTTTGGGTGCTGCGTTTGGGTACTTCCTGTGTGTTGTATGCTAGAATCATTTCACTCTGATGTGCGATTAATCTTCTCGTGTCCTGTGTATCAGACAAACAGAATGCATATAATCTAAGGTATTATTTTTGCTAATCTCACGTCAACTTCACAATTCATACCAGCCTTTCAAGTAAGCTATTTAATATGGCTATTCTGTATACCTATTAAACCTAGCAATTAACACTACCTGTTACACCTATC
>Ga0307509_10004492_pt1 | contig 20058 bp, 25 predicted proteins | sample 10_EM_MG_FD_202245 | JGI IMG/M metagenome (GOLD analysis project Ga0307509, IMG submission 202245) | Populus trichocarpa ectomycorrhiza microbial communities from riparian zone in the Pacific Northwest, United States - 10_EM | ecosystem: Host-associated > Plants > Roots > Unclassified | place...
GAGATCATCCCAGACAAGTACCCTGTGAAGATGTTCCCTCCGCACATTTTCAAACGTGGGGTACGTCCGTAATTTTAGAAGAGCTACCTCGGCCTCGTCGTCGTCCACCAAGGAGACGGTAGTGTCACATCCACGGTCGACAGCGGAAAGATAGTTGAACCTCCACAAGAATTCAGAAAGATGTCCATCTGCCAACTTGAATGCTTCTGTGTAGATGACTCCGCTACGGTCCCACCGAAGCAGGCGAACGTTGTCCTCGAACAGGACAACGGAAAATGAAAAGATGCGAAATTGAGAGCGATGAAGGGCAGACGCGTAGGCGATGAGTAGGTTACAGGTCTTGTATCCCTTGGCCCGACGGTAGTAATAATGGGCGTCATCATGATATCTCTGTAGTTTTCGGACTGTTAGAAAAGGGTCCTTGGTTCGTTTGGTTTTGATCCACAACTCGACATTTCCCCAGTCATGTTCCGCTGGCGGCTGACTCTCAGAGACTTGGTTGGGATCACGTGGAAACACCAACATGTCGGGGGGTTTGACACAGCGTTTCTTTCGGGGGGCAGAGGCAGTGTTCACAATGTGTAGGTCGGGACATAGTCCAGACGCCCGAATGGCCTCAATCTGGAGTTGGTCGTCAAGGTGTGTAGACCGAGAAAGGCGGTGAGAGGGGACCTACGAATTCATCCTCATTCTGTGAGACAGACGGCCTGGAGAATGAGAAGGTGCCTTGTGGGCGAGCGGCGGAAGCGGCTGGCACAAATTCTTGGAGGAAGACGTCCACTGGCATGGGCCCCAAGAATTTGTCGCGGATGTCGAACGCCAAATCTGGGTGAAGTTCTGGGATTGGTTCGGAGGACGACATGTGTGGGTTGCGCCACCAGAAATATATAGTCTCGAAGAACAGGGTCAGACACAGGTATCCCGTCCGGAAGTAGGCCTCGAGAATCAGACGGAATGCTGAGATTAGGGAATAGAGGGAAGTGGGCAGAGTGTGAGGGCAGTTTGATCGCGGTCTACCCTGACTCTTGTTCCAAACCACAAGGCCAGAAATTCGAGCCACGAACTGTCTCAAAAGGACACAAGTTTTCCGAAAACAATAGCGTGTGCCACGCTCTAGCCGCCGCTAAGAAAAAGCAAAGCGGACTTGCAACTTGAATTCATGTCGCGTTTGGTTGCGCGTTTGGTTGCAATTAGTAGTCGATCGGATCGATGCCGACGCGTATGATCACGTGCGTGAGAGGTGAGAGGTGTTACCTTTTGAAGCAACTTGAACTAGCTGGCGTATCGTATCCTCGGTGCTACCGTTGAAATCTGAGGCAAGGGGCAGACGGCGAAGGACGTGCATTATTCGACACTCCACGTGTACAAATGAGCTTGGCAGGGCGCTAAACCGCATCAGGCGGAGATAAATATCGTTGGGACGAAGACACCGCTTGCCAGTATAGAGGGATACCTCATGAATTGTCCCCCGAAAAGATGGTGCACCCACCCCTCATGGTCATCTGGTTACTCATGTCCCTTTCGCCAAACGCAGGAGCTTATTTCATATCGCGATTGGACCAGGATACCACCTGGGAAGCACAGCCGCCGGGGGCCACTAACATGGTACATGTAAGTAAGTGTCTTGACCCTATCCTTCAGCCACTGTTGTCCATTGGAAGCGGCCGCAAAGTCGAGGTGGATACAGTCAACTGTATAACCGGTCGTAAATATGGCAGAGATCCAGGTCAGCGTTTAGCGATGACAACTATGAGTGTTTTTGGTCGTTGATTGTCATCGACGGCGACACCTGGCAACTGAACACAAACTCGATTTCTGTTTCTTTTTTCTACTAGGACTGCGAAACAATAAAATGATATGAAACAAGGAAGGGACCAAGCATGCTGTGCGGCCGTGAAAGATCGGTTCACCATGTATAAGTTGGTACCGTCACGGTCTCGACTCTCGCTAGCACTTCCTGATATCGCCCAATATATAGTACTTCTCAATGCTCACTTCACGTATCGCATCGTTGAAAATATGAACTTATGGTTAAGCAATCTCGGCGAATCATGTATAGGAGCAGCCACTCTGAAAGCGCAGAAGATATGCGAGACCAAAGTTGCACAACTTAAATACGGGTTGTGTCAATGACGTGTCCCCTCAGCTACTCCTAATGATATCGTGATGTCATAGAATATAACGGCCGTAAGAATAAAGAGGTATTGATGAAAGATATTGGTATATGTACTAAGCCTACTGACAAGCCGCCGGGAGCCTGGGTCGACAACTCCCTTGTTCAATTAAATATGAAGTGTACAGAACGCTGAAATAATGAACAACCAAGTTAACTAGAGCGGCCGAATAATAGTGCGTCACGGCAAACCGCCCCGATCGAGAAAGGAGTACGTTAGAATGGGTCACACGTTCGGGAGGCTCAACACATCAAAGGACGGGCGATAGGAATGTCGTTAGACCCAATCTGAGACGGGTGTTGGTGTCACGGTATTCCCAGACAGAGGCGCAGCATGATCGGATTACAATTGCTGTTATACACTGATAAACATCGTCCCTGGACGGAATCTAAAAGGCATGATCAGTAAAAACAGAGCCCGCGATCCGCGGTACACAGCTTACCCGTAACTATATTAGAGAGACGTAGAATTAGCCATGGTATAGTGAAGGGTGCCCCGTTATGGCCCCGTAGATAGTCATAATAATGATAGCTATATTTTCGCGGGAGAGGCGACCGGACCGCAAACAAGAGTGTGTGAAAACGGTGTCAGGGCTATACATCTGGCTGTGGAGGAGGGACGAGAGCCAGGAGTTGCATTGCTTTGTCCTTCAATTCACGAGATCCTTGATAATTCCAAATTTGGTCCCGAGCGATGGCGTTCAGCGGGGCTGTCTGTCCGTCAAGGATATTTTGAAGTAGCAAAAAGAACTCATCCGTGATATAGGCTGGATAGTGGAAGTAGGAACTTGAAAAGATACCATCCGCTGACGTCACTGCATCAAGGAGGATTGTCTGTGTCCCGAGTGAGTGCTTGTACAAGCGCCAGTCGGATGTAATGGCCCGAAAAGTGCCGATAAAGAGCGCAGATTGGGACATTTGCGACAAAGACGTGGATAATAGTTGCTTGAGTGCACGGAAGAAGAGTTCGACTGTGAAGCCAAGCCCGCCGCCATCGCGGAGATCCTGTAGGCGCCACAACTGTCGTTGCAGCGAACGGCTGGCCCGATTGCTGGCACCGTCGATGGCTTGAAAGTACATGCCTATGTTTTCTTCAGCACCCTCTCCCTGTAGAAAGTCCCGGAGTCTTGGGGCAAGGGAACACAAACTCTGGAGTGCCTGTCCGGGTGATATTATTGGAAATTTGAGAGGATCCGTAAATAATTCCAGGACTTGACCGAAAGGGATGGGCCCTTGAGGAGGGAATCTGGATTGTATGCCAGGTAGTTGATCAGTTATTCCATGAGTGATTTGGTCCAGGTGACGCAGAAGAAAGTTGCACCGATGATCGATCAACGTCATGGGGCCGGCTTCGGTGTTAATGCGCTCTAATTGGGTGATGATGGTCCCTTTCACTACACCTTCTGTCAACACTGGTACCCGAGATAAGGCCAAGCCAAATAGACAACTGTATGCGTCAATCAAATATTCGTCCATCTTCTTAGCGTTCTTCAGGGCTTGTTCATCCGGCGTCCCTTGTTGTTGCCGATATTTTTGAAAACTGTTCACAACGTCGCTTGCCATTGTCCGTAAAAGCTCGTTGCTGCTAAGCACTGGTCGAATAGCCATGATCGAGAGGCATATCCAACGTATGACGAACGAGCGGTCCATGCCCGTCGACAACGACTCGCCCAAGTTTTCAAACCTTCCTACGTCTCCGAGCAGTCCTCCAACATCCCCAAACCAAGCAAGCTCAGCGTTGGCACAGCAGACAAGCGCTACAGTGGTCTCGACACATGCACGTGTACGCCTGCGCCACTGTTTGTCATGTGCAAAGAGACCACGGTTTTTGCACGTCTCTAACAACTGAGCCACACGCCTGCTGAGCTCATGCATGACATTCCCTCTTTGAGAACAGCTTGTGACGAAGAGAGGAGGGTCATTTAATCCACACAGCGGCGGAAGGACCGCCACCATGTCAGTAGAAGAGAGGCTCGTTTCGGCGAATGGTACCATAGAAATGTTATCCATGTTCGTGATCTCGTTCTCGTCTTCATTGACTTCGGAGATCCCTTTCCAAACCTCCAAGCCCCACTCTGCATTGAAGGAGCCTGGGATCGCCATTACGAACAGTTCCATTTCGGCTTCCTCCGTCAAGTTATCGACTAGCCATCGAATTCCCCGTTCGTCTCGCTTCTTGCGCTCTCCGGACTCTTCCATTGCAAGTTGCATCTGTCCTTGCGACCTGGTTGTGCTGACCGGCTTGGACACACCTTCGGGGCCCCGATCCTTATATGTCCGCACATGCAACCTCTGGATCAGATACCAGATGAGTCCTGAGAATGAATTCTGGTAAGGTGATTGTGGATAAATGATGGGTGCAAGCGTAGTGAAGGTGTAGAGCAGGCCGCTAAACCCGATAGGAATGGCGGTCCAGAGACCAACTGTGGTGTTGATGTGCAGTACGAAGTCGCCAAGTCCCACCAAAAATAGAAAGAGGGATACGTGGAGAAGACCAGGCACAGCTTCCGCCACCACGGGCATGTACCACCTTTCACAGCCTTCATTCAAGTATTGCCGAAGCCGGGCACTCTTCAGGGGGTCGCCGTACCGTTGGAAGACGTTCATGTAATCCCGGACCCATTGTTGGATGAGTATTGCGAGGAGAGCGGCTGAGAGGCTGAAGATGAGGGCCATGAACCAGAAAACATTCACACGCACGGCAGATGGTGGTGGGCTGAAGGCGGGGAAAGGCGGGGGTGGAGACGAAGGGATGGCAACCTGTGGGGAGATGGAGGAGATTTGCTGAGAGATCTGATTGAGCATTGCGACATTTTGCCGGAGGTAAAACACCATTTGATCTGTGGGATTCACATTCAAGTTCTGTTTGCTGTCGATTATGAACGCGGTGAGAGAAGCAGAAAATAGACCAGCCTATTGTGATGTGCATTAGTAACAGCAAATCTGTTACATGAATAGACCGAACATGAACGAACAAATATGAGGACACCATCCATGTCTTCCCTCAGAGATCGAATGCGGGCCTCGTCGTGGCTCTTAGCTTCGTCTCTATAGAGGGTCCAGAGTGCGGTGGCGCCACTGTCGAAGTCTCCTATCATGTGTATTTCTTGTTGTTCTTGGTCAGGGCTACTACTACGAGGGCTAGAGTCGACAGGTTGCTTGTCTGGAACTGCGCATCGATATTTGAGATAATCACGATATCCGATATCACAGGGTGGACACACCCGAATCACAGTCTACCTCATGCTCTGCGTCGACATGTTTATCCTCACCCTTTCCCTGTTGTTCTTGTGCTAGCGTGTGTGTGCTAGCGTCACTATGCTCAGACTGGTGGATGCTTGCTACACGAATGTTACCTGCTATTTATCGGAGGGTGAGTAATTATGAGGGGAGACACGACAGAGGTCCCACCTGCGGCTTCTGAAATAGTTGGCAGTGCCTCGGGATCAACTCCCTGGTCTGTGGAGACCGACGGAGCCCCAGTGGTGTCGATCCTCGTCTTAGAGCAAAGAGCACCCCTCTCGTCTGTCTCTCTTCCTCCCGTCTCTTCTTCGAGAACTATGAAGTTTTTTGACTTGACTGGCAGTAATGAAATTGTACAGGACGCACTAGGATCAAGTGAAGGGGGCCACTGGCATTGAGCCTCTATATCAATACCATGCGGGCGATCCGTAGATGCAGACCCCATCTTAACAAATAAAAGTAACGATGAAGTTGAGGGTCGTATGCGGTGTAGAAGACTCGGAGTGCCTACCTGCAAGCCGCTGGGGGGGGGGGGAAGGGCGGGGGAATTACTGCGGGAAGTCAATAGGATCGCTTAATGGCACAGCCCACTCAAGTCGAGGCTGAAATAGGAAGATCGTTTACGGCATGACAACTCGTACAAAATTTCGATACTTATGTCCACTACTAGTAGTCGTTGTCCTGCCTATGGCACCTTCACTGAGATCAGGAGGGAGTAAGTGGAGTCAGCCTTATGGTCAACAGTGACCCCGGCGGGATTCATCGGGGTGTGGGCTGCGCGGCAAGCAAAGCAGGGGACCAGAATCGCAGCAAAATAATGCACGTGATGCCTTCGTTTGGCAGGAGACGTCTCCGTCGCCGTCATTACCGTGTCGTTCGGGCCATAGTTTGTGAGTTAAGAATTTTTGGGAAAAAAGACGGCGCAAACTAGGCGCTTGCACGCTGTGACCAATGGACGGCTTGTTTCACTATGTGCCAAAAAATATTTCAACACAGAGAAGAGCCCTTCCTGATGATGGAGCTGTGTTGGTTAGTCCTATGGGACAAAGCTGTGCAGTAGTAGCACATACAATGTGGAATTACGTTGGGGAATGCGGTGATGGCCACTGATGGGCCTGGGGATGCCGTCATTCACGTTTTGTTTGAGGGAAAGCAGCAATTAGATAAAGATAAGATCGCATTAGATAAGAGATGATGATCACCTGGCGCGGCTTTCTCCTCGGGGGCTCAAACTTGAGGTTCCAGGAAGCTTGGACTAGCTGATAACTTACTGATAGAATGAGAATATTATTTACTGCGGAACTTTCCTGGAGACCAGGAGAGATGAATTGAACTGATAGGTAGCTCCTTTTCGACTCGTCGATTAATCGGGTTTGCGATTTGCGTACATTTTCAAGTTGTTCTTAGACATAGTATGCAAAACTGAAGAACCAATGATGACAGATGGGATGGAAGGAATCCGCTACCAAACGCCTTCCAGGGAGGAATCACACTATTAATATGGGTGACGAAGCATGCTTGTTGTCTTGTCGATGTTCACTTCATCATGGCGGTCACATGACTCACCAAATGAAACCACCCTATACTAAGGTTATCACTGTTCACTGTTCACTATACAACAGCAGACTGCAAAGAAGAATAGATCAAAGATGATGGCTACCTTTGACTATAAATACGTGAGAAAAAAAAACGAGTGACAAAAGGGGACTTGCCAAGTTCGGTCTGTATCAGTGGATGATGGATGATATTCCGTGCGGTGCACGGGGAAGTCGCGGGCGAATCAAACCTGTTCTGGGGAACCCGGTGTAGATAGTCTGATGGAAAACAAATACAGATTACGAGTGGTGCGTGGTAAAACAGTTTTACTTATACGTGATACGCAGGGAGAGGTTGAATGGGAGGGTCGAAGCTGTCACGGTCACATCCCCTCCATCTGGGACCAGCTCCGATACTTTCTTCTCTAAATTCGGGTGTGTCGCTGCCTCGAGCTGTGGTGGTGCCTGGAAGTAGATGTGTTTCGTTGGTGTCGACAGCGAAGGCTTCTTGATTTGTCTGCGGAGACATCCAATTCATGGGCAGTGGAATACTAAACAAGCGAACACGTACATGTCCTGTTTTTCGACCAGCATCTCAATGAGACGCTCAACTGTCCAGCTGGCCGGAATAGAGATCTCAAGTGCCTCCCCGCCACACACTGGACAGTCGCTGCGCCTCTCGAGTTCGAACGTATAGGAATATACGCTTTCTGTGCCAATGAGCATGAAATAATTGTTGAGGTATGCTGCTGAGCTGGTTGCGATCTTGAATGCCTCGTTGCAGCAAGATGCTGCACTAACAGTGAGCGCAAGGGCTGGCAGTGATGGAGGAACATACCGGCGATGATGGCATTGGTCGAAGCGATTGCTGGGATGATATTCTTCACGACACCTTGTGTTAGTGACCAGGTCACGCCTTCAATCTTAAACTCCTTCGCCCTTGCGAGAGCGGTGTCGTACAGCCATTGGATATGCTCAGGGTCATCCGTATCGAGCTTCATCTCTGCATAAGGGTGGTAGCAAAATCAACTACGTGTTGGAACGGATATAATCCGTACCTCCTTTCAGTCTCGGCCATTCTAGGACGGATGCCCATTCTATGCAGTGTTCAGGAAGACGTGGTGTGTTTGCGATTGTGCAGATTGGGAATGTGGTGGGCTTGTTAAGCATATCGAGAGAGCATTCATAGCATGATGTCACTGTGGGTAGAATGACACGCGCTTGCCCCTTGAAACCTTGGGACCGGTCAGGGATGGCTTAATGACGAAGGGTGGAATAGGGACCTTCTGTGCCACCATCGATTAGCGGCTTTAAGCTCTCTGGGTTGTCCGGATCCACGAGGTTCACGAGTGTTGCATTGATCCAACGTCGTGCCTCCACTGAGTCAAGACCACAGATGACGAGATTGAATTGCAGGTAATATTCGTCATCCTTGTCCTGTATTTTGCCATGATAACTTTCACAAATGTCATGAAGATAATTTAAGAAATAGGGTCAGGAAAGCTCACGGTGTAACCTTTACACCAGGGACACGCTTCATGATATACTCTGCTGCTATAGTAGCCTTTGACTGGCCGACGTCCTTTGGTCTGTGAAAGAGGGGCGTGGGACGGATTCGGACGAAACATGAACAGTTACACATACCTAAAGAGAAACTGTCTATTGAGGTTACTGATGTCGATTGTATCCATATCAATCACATGTATATCCTTGAACCCTGATAGAGCCAAGTTCGCGAGGATCTCACACCCCAAACCGCCTGCGCCGATGACAAGAATTTTGCATTTTTCCCGCAAAAAGCTTTTAACCTAGGACGACAAGACGCGTATAAGACAGTTGAGAGCAGGATAGATAAGAGATCACGCACGCCGTCCCCTGCCATGAACGAGTCAGGGTCCGTTCGGGGTCCTGGACGGTCTAGGACCTGATCTATGTGATAGTATCTGTCGTCCCAGTCTGAGTAATGGACACCATTGGTGATAGGTGCATTAGTGGCGGCCATGGCAATGGACTACAGAACCTGGGAGGGGTGGGTCGAGGTGGCGATGTGACGCGCGCTCAGTACACGTGATTTGCTTTTCACGACGACGCGTTCATTACGTCCTCAAATTCATTTTTTACTTTGATTTGATTTGAGACTTTGGAGGAACCAGGTCAGTCAACAGCAATGACAGCAACTACACTTCAATACAGTGGCCACCTTTACTTTCGCCATCGCCTCGTCCTCTCTATTCTCACTGGTAAAACGATCAAAATCGACAAAATCCGTCCGGGAGACAAAAATCCAGGACTTCGTGGTATGTTGCCTCAGATACAGAGGTGAACAATGACATTCAAAGAATGCCTGTCCGCCAGATTATGAAGTCAGCTTGTTAAGACTAATCGAAAAGGTGACGAATGGCACGGTTATAGAGATATCTCTCACAGGTGTGTCTCTATTCTCTTATTCGGTGTGGACCTGACGGGGTTAGGCACCGCAATCCTCGTCAAGCCCGGAATCATCGCTGGAGGGCCAGTCACGCACGAATGCCCTACTTCGCGCTCCATAGGGTACTTTCTAGAGCCAATAATCATGCTCGCACCCTTCTCGAAAAAAGTACTTGCCTTGACCCTGAGGGGCATCACCACGGACGATAAAGATCTTTCTGTGCGTCCACTCAGACACCTCGATGGATCCGTCTACTTACCCATCTCAAGGTTGACCTCATACGCACCGTCACTCTCCCCCACTTAGAGCCGTTTGGAATCTCTGATGGACTGGAACTCAAAGTGAGTGATCCATTCTCTCCTCCTCGACATGATGCTTACCCATGTCCTAAGATTAGGAAACGGGGCTCACCTCCGCTAGGTGGAGGCGAGGTTCTGTTTCTCTGTCCCATCGTCAAGCAAGTGAAAACTCTCAATTTTGTTGAACCCGGCAAAATCAAGCGTATCCGGGGCATCGCGTATGCTGTTATCATCCTGACTCAACCATTCTAGCCCTCTGAAAGTGCCTTACAGACACGCGGTACGCGTGAGCCCACAATTTTCTAATCGCATGATCGAGGCTGCTCGTTCTGTGCTCAACCGTTACATTCCCGATATTTACCTTTACTCCGACGTCTACAAAGGCGAGGAGAGTGGGAAGTGCGGCCATCTCACCCCTCCTCGAATGGACTCAAATTTGAATACTCTGATAGGTCCCCGGGATATGCGCTCTCCCTTGTTGCCGAAACCACGACGTCCGCACTTCATTGTGCGGAAGCTGTCTCGCGGCCTGGCGTTGCGCCAGAGGACATTGCTCTTCAAGCCACGCGATCTCTACTTAGCGAGATTGAGAGGGGCGGATGTATTGATCAAAGACACCAAACCTTGGTTCTTCTTCTGATGCTACTTGGTAGTGAAGATGTTGGGCGCTGTAGAATGGCAGAGCCCACAGAGCGAACGTGAGTGGATGAACGAAAGCTGATATGCAATACACCTAATGTGCTTTCCCCATAGTATCCAATTTTTGCGAGACGTCAGAGACGCGTTCGGTACATCGTTCAAGATCGTTCCCGCTGATAAGTCCGGTCAATCGTCCGATCTTTTGTACTCGTGCTACGGTACCGGCTACGTCAACACAAACCGGACGTTGGCGTGACAACGTGGGTCTGCCGAGAGGTCCGCGCGGTGCTTCAGTGGGCTGGTTGAAGGCCTGCTAGTGGGAATAGAATTCCTGCCCATCCTGGTGCGATGCTAGGGACTGCAAACCCACCATCCTCGGGGCCACCGACGCAGCTGAAGTGGGTCATGGAGCATCACATAGGCCTTGACTGGTATCGAGTCAGTCATTTGAGCGCCGCAGAGCTACCGCGAGGGGCTTGCCTTGCCTCCATCTCTGCTATCTTGGCGCCCCAGATCCATCATCAGGAGTTTTTGATCACCTCCTGACTACTATACAGGAGTTCCCAGAATCGTACTACCAACCGTTGAATGATCCTCATAATACAGGATAATGGGAGTAAAATTACTAGTACATCCAACGTATTGTTACAGTCATGCTATCGATAAATGATCAGGACCTTGCCAAAGTCGCCATCGCCTGATCCCCTTCCCACAGCGATCAACCAGCGTTCCAGCGTCGGCCACCCTACTTCAAAACGGGAACACAGCTCGTCCGTGTGGTGCTCGCCATCGAGCAGTGGCACCAGCGCAGGCGGATATGCCAACGGCTGCGACACAAACACAGGCGTAGGCGTCGGGGCAGCCCCATTCGCCTGCGTCTTGATGGCTGGAGAGGAAGGCGAGCGGGATATCCTGGGGCGCACGTGTTGCAGACGAGGTTCGGTTGTTGGTCCTGCCAGCGCCTGCGCGATCTCGAACAGAGATGCGGGCGTGGTCGTCGAATGTCGTCGAGGCTCGCGCACACGCACGGTCTGTGGACTCGACGGGGCCACCCGCAAGCGCAGCGTACCGCCGAGAGATGCTTCGGCTGCGCGAGAAGGGGGCGAGACGGTGCCGCTCGTCGAGTGGGCGCTCACGGTCGCAAACGCTAGCGCTGCTTCGGACGTGCGGCGCCTGGGACGCATGGACGTTGGATGCGTGGCGACGGTCAAGCTGCTCGCGCGCTTGCGGCTTATGGGGGATGGAGGGAGAGTTGTTGGTCTGGATCCGAGGGGTTGCTGGACCTCGTCAGTGAGGAGCACTGGCCAGCGATGGACGCGGCGGAGGAATCCCTGTGTCGGATGTGGAGAGTCAGCCGTTGTCGCACTTTTTGGGGAGAAAGATGCGGCACCTTGATGACTCCGAAACTCGCAAACCTCCGAACGTCGATACCGAGGCTGCGCGCGTCGTGGTCCTGCATCCATTCGAAGATCGTCTTCCCCGGTCTCATCCGTGAGTACAGATGAAGGAGCTTCGGCCAATCTGGGATTGACCTCCCTAGGTCATGCGGGATGTCAGCCAAGTGCGGGCGTGGTATGGTATTTGCGTATCATACCTTCCTTGATAACATAGGGACCACATTCGTATTTCACATGTGGCTCGTCTGCGAGCCACTGGATGCTTTTGCGAAGCGTATACATGTTTGAATACTGGAAAATATCGATGGTCATGATAACCTGATAGTATCTTGACACATGACAACGTGGCTTGTTAGACCAACAGACAAAAGAAGGGTAATCTACTTACAACAAATGTGAAATGGCCTGGCGAGCCAGCACAATATCGCAACCTGAGAGATGTGCGATCCGGGCTACATGGTTGGAGCCATCGATATATTTGCAAACCTGATAATTGTCCATATCAAGATTGTTTATGACCGGAGCGAGCGTACCTTCGCCATGGTCAAATCCCAATTATGCTCCATAATGTTGTCAAACCTGATGAGGGCCACGGGAACCATCCAATCTTTGACCGGAGGTGGGTTTGGGTAAAAAGGGAAAATCTTCAACTCTATGGAGTTGAACTTGTCTATTTGAATAGACGTCTCGGAGTAGGAGTTCAGGTCTTCGTAGAGCTGCTCCAAGATAGCGTGGATTTTGAAGGATGTCTCTGGTGACGATAGAAACGACGACTCTTCCTTCAAATCTCAGAGTTTATGCTGCACCCGCGAGACAAACACAAGCGCAAGCTTACCTCGCACGCCGTCAGGACACGGTTCACCTTTCGGACCACAGGTTCATAGCAGCTCAGATCCGCAGAGGCATCGAATACAAAGCAGATGTTGAACCGAAAGTAGTATCGCTTATAATTCCCCAATAGCTCGACGGGAAACCCGAGAACTTTGTAATCCCCGGCAGCGCAGGTGACGAGGCGCCCGCAGAGGGGGCTCTGGGCGATGATGTACTTGGAGATATCATCAAAGTTGAGGAGGGTACGGGTCGATGAGAGAGAATTCTTGTGTGGGGATGCCTTTACGCGGGATTCGGACAATCTTTCGGGCGGTCCAAAGACGATGCTGGACGCGCACGAACTCCCCGAGTGTAGGGGTGAAGCAGCGCCAGAGATCACCCCTCCGCCAGAGGTAGCGATCAAACCCTCGGGAACTTGATATGCAATTTCAGGGCCTTTCAACTCATCGAAGTGAGCGTAGAAAACGGATCGAAGGCGGGGTAGAAACGAGTTGCCGTCGCCGGGCATGTGCGGGGGTCGATGCAGAACGCGTCGATTCCCGCGTCGACCCGCGCGTCCCGTTCATTTCTCGCTCTCCACGGATGGCGATCGTGGCTCCTCTCGGCTTCTGCGCTCTCCCGCTCCCTCTTGCCCAACTATCCCTCGCGGCCGTACTCAAATGCGGACAATCCTTTCGCTGGTCAATATACCCTCTTCATCCGGCATTACCGTTGGATCCCTCCCACGAGTATCGCTTGTGTTTGCAGGATCGCGTCGTTTGTCTCCGTCAATCCCCTGACACGCTGTTTTATTGCTCTGTGTTTCCAGACTCACCAGTATCTCCTGAGGTGGAAACCGCGCGTGATGCCGAAACGTTATTATGGCTCAAAGATTACTTCCAGCTGGATGTCGACCTCGTAAAGCTGTACGACGAGTGGAGCGGGAAGGACCCCGTCTTTGCCAAGCTGAGGGCGAGGTTCGAAGGTATCCGGATGCTTCGACAGGATCCATGGGAGAACCTCATCTCGTCCGTGTTCATACTCCTCGTCCTTCTTGGAAATGCTCACTCTTCTCTCTAGGTTCATATGTTCGTCGAATAATAACATCTCTCGAATCACGAATATGGTGAAATCACTTTGCATCCAGTACTCCCCATCTCTTGTGTCCATCCCTCCGCCGATGCCGACTGCGTCCAGAATGCTTACTCCATCGGAATCAGATGGCACTAAATCTGGTTCTGCAACACCTGAGCCGGAGTTGGAGAACTATCACCCCTTCCCCCCACCGTCTCATCTTGCTTTGCCTGATGTTGCTGTGACTCTCCGCTCTCTTGGTTTTGGGTATCGTGCAGGTTTCATCCAGAAAACTGCGAAAATGCTTGGTGACTCGCATGGAGCGGGCCCATCTTCAAAAGGGAGGGAAGGCCCCGAAAGATGGCTTCATACCCTTCGAAAGATGACGACGACGGACGCCCGGCAGGAGTTGTTGAAGCTGATGGGGGTTGGTCGTAAAGTCGCAGACTGCATTCTGCTTATGAGTCTCGACAAGGTCCGTCATCTATGTTGATAACTGCCTTCTCAACGGTCTTAGTCATTATGTTAGCCCGAGGTCATTCCCGTCGATACCCACGTTCTCCAGATCGCGATGAAACATTATGGCTTCCGTGGTGCGTCGGGGACCAAACAGGCAATGTCACCAAAATTGTACGAGGCCATAAGCGAAAAGTTCTGCAATTTGTGGGGAGAATATGCCGGCTGGGCGCATTCAGTGAGGCCTCATACATCACTAAGAGGAACGCGCTGATGACTGTCTCCAGGTATTATTCACTGCCGATCTGAAAGCGTTTTCAGACTACGGTCTGCTCACGCCGACCCCTTCACCAAGCAAAGTCGCAACATTTTCGCGAGCCCCAGAAGGGTATATTTCGGCTCCGACCAATTCACCACGAAAGCGAAGAATAAAGGAGGTATCGACTCAGGACGCAGGAAATGCCCCATGGACAGAGGACAGCCATATGGAGGGAGGCAGTTTGGCAGAGCGTATAAAGAAACGGCGACGAGCATCGCACGTACCTAGATAGTATCTTATGAGTTGTAGGCCGCACGCCTACTCCTAAGCTTTGGGTCTGGAATCCTTAGAAGACCGGGTCGAGAGATAGTCTGTGTGGGTTGCGAGCCCTTACGGAGTTATGTTCTAAGGAAAGGGAGGACGACTAATTCAGAAACTCGATCGTGAAATGAAGATCAGCAGTCAGATTACGGCACGCGACTTTGACGCTGGCGCCTCGATTTGATTACAGCGTCAGCGTCTGGTTGACTCCACGAGTTCATACCCAGTTATGCCTTCTACCAAATCAAAAGCACCAGAAGATAGTACGTCTCCAGAAAAGCAACCCATAACCGAGGCGGATCCTGGCGCAGATGACGAGTCTAGCTCCGAATCGGATGCGGAGGTCCCAGCAGCTGCCGCTTCTGAGTCCGGCCCATCGCAGCCTTCTAAAAAGAAGAAAAAGAAGCGTTCAAAGGTCGCGCGCGCGGTCGCTGCACTCAAAGGTAATTCTGTGCCCCAGGCTGTCGTCGACACAGTCGTCGCCAAGGTCAAGGAGGAGCACGGCGAGGATTCGGCGGCCGCAGACGAGGAGACCATTCGCGAACTGCTCAAACACCTCAAGCTGAAGGATGTGGTCGAGGGAAAGGCCGGGTTAGGCGGAAAGGGCAGAAAAGAGACCGGGGACCACAAGGTATGTTGTCGATTGCGAATGGATCACCCGTTCTGGTACAGATGAAGCTCGCTGGCGTAGTTCTGGGCGACACAGCCTGTACCTCACTATGGTGCGCCGCAAACATCCCGTTTGTTGACCCCTGTTCATCCGGACTTGTCCAGACGACGAAGTACCGGAGGAAGATGGGTATATCGAGCCTTCAAAACCCAAAGAAGAGGTCAGGCAAGACCCTTACCCGCTTCCGAAGGACTTTGAATGGAGTGTCCTCGATATAACAGAGTTTTCCCAGGTTCGAATGGATACATTACATCGTGACGGACATGTTGATTTACTCTTGCTCCAGCTCAAAGAGGTTTATGAGCTTCTTTCAGCTAACTACGTCGAGGATGATCAAGCTGCATTCCGATTTCGATACACAGCCGAGTTCTTGGAGTGGTACGCTTAATGTCAATCTGTGTCCCTCGGCGATGTTAGTGGCTGATCCTCTGATTTGTAGGGCTTTAATGCCCCCGGGATGGCACAAGGACTGGCATATCGGTGTTCGTGTCTCGTCCAACAGGAAACTAGTGGCCTTTATCTCTGGTGTTCCCATACACCTCCGCGTTCGCCAGAAGTGAAATTTCTTCGCCCATTCCACGGTCGTCAGTACTGACGTGGCGCCAGAGATATCCATGCCGTTGAAATCAATTATCTCTGTGTACACAAGAAATTACGTTCCAAACGTCTCACCCCTGTACTTATCAAAGAAATCACTCGACGATGCCATCTCAAAGGCACTTTCCAAGCGATTTACACTGCGGGGGTCGTGATCCCCACACCTATCTCTACATGCAGATACTATCACCGCACGCTCAACGTGCCGAAGCTTGTCGATGCCAAGTTCACGTACGTCCCCCGCAATATGACCATCGCCCGCATGATTCGGCAGTTCAAGGTGGCATCGGCCCCCGCACTCTCCCGCACTGGCCTTAGAGAGATGGAGGAAAGTGACGTTTCGGCGGTTGCAGAATTATACAAGAGATACATGGAGCGCTTCGATATGATACCGCTACTAGAGGAGGATGAGGTACGGCACCAGTTTCTAAGTGGACGTGGAAGGGGGGAGAGAGAAGCTTCCGGCAGGCGACAAGGGCAAGTTGTGTGGACGTACGTTGTGGAGGTGAGTTCCCACCACGATTCTCGTTTGCCATTGTTGGCTTACCACAATGCTCTAGAATCCGGAATCACACGCGATCACCGATTTCTTCTCGTTCTACACATTGCCGTCGACAATCGTGTCCAATCCGCGGCATGACACCCTAGAAGCGGCTTATCTCTATTACTACGCGACCGACACTGCCTTTGTAGAGAAGGCAGATGAACTGGGACTGGTGAAGCGTCGATTAACGGAACTTATGGGTGATGCGATTATCTTGGCAGACCAGGCGAAGTTCGACGTCTTCAACGCGCTCACACTGATGGATAACGCATTGTTCTTGCAAGATTTAAAGGTAATGTGGCCACATTAAAGCAGGTTTTCTTTTGTGGGTTGACGACCCGCGCACAGTTCGGCTCTGGTGATGGCTTGCTGAACTTTTATCTGTATAACTGGCGCTCAAAGGCGCTTGCCGGGATGAATCCAACGGAGGGCCAGCCTGCTGGGCGAGGCGTCGGCGTGGTCATGCTCTGACCAAGGACTCTTGTGGTTAGGTGGGCTGGCCCTGGTGGGAATTCTAGGTATAGGCGAATCCGAGCATGGGCAGAGGGCATTGGGTCGGACAAGCAAATATGGTAGCATATCAACAAGGGGCCTGCTTGTCTGATGGCATTATCTTTGTGTAATCTGAAGTTTAATGTACCCTTCGAGTTTTGTACGTTGAGCGTCGAAGAAAGCACACTTTTTCCCTATCAATTGTGTCCCCACAAGTGATGACGCGAACGCCCGAAAAGGCTGAGCGCTGTGTCGGAGCACGAGCACGTGATCCAGCGCGTCGCTTCGCTTCGAACACCGCGACCTGAGCTGAGTTCACCAATGCAAACGTGGCTTGTGGCATTGTTCCTAGTCACTCCAGTGTGGCACGTACTTTTCTTATCGATCATAAAGAACCAACATACCCTCGGATAATCTCGCAGTTTGAACCAGTGTTGAGCCCTGATCCGAGTATTTAGGACCAAAGGTGAGAGAAATCTACTTGCACGAATGTCAATCCCCTTCACGCGCCCATCACCCTATGCCTAAACTCCGTACTCCCCCCAATTCCCAACACAGCGCCGTCACAGTAGCTCAATCTGACACAACCCCATTGAAAAGAGACCTTCCTGGTACCGAAGCCCACACCTCCACAGCCGCCAAAAAAGCCTCAGGACGTTACCTCGACATGACATTCGACATATGCAACAAATTTGTTGGGTCTATGCCCGTGAAAGACTTCTTGGCAGAATTTGTCCCGGATGCTCCCTCTCCTCGTCCGCAGGGTGAATTTTCCTTCCGCGAGCCACGTGTCTCGCAGAATGAAAACAAATTTGTAAGCCTCCCCCCTCTGTTGATGTACGCGCGCTGAGAACCACTTCTAGATTGCGGCCATTCAGGATTCTGGGTTATGCCCCGACTTACAATTCAAGAATACCACCCATCTCCCGAGCGTAGGATTCGGTAACAAACCGGACATCTCAGTTATATCATGGCCCCCTGACCCGGACTCCGCAAGCGGGCAGAAATGGGGAATTGTTGAATTGTGGATCGAAAACAAACGGAAAGCCGAGGACCCCTTCATAGAAATCGAGGAACTACAGAGGAATCCAAAGGCCACTTGTCACGTTGATTGGACCAACTCTGCTTACAAGACTTGTGGCCAGCTCATCGGTTACGCAACGGCCCATCATCGCTCTCAGTTTCGGGTCTTTTCATTTTCTGTTGTCGTGATCGAAGACACCTTTCGCCTACTCCGATGGGATCGCAGCGGGATCATCTACACGGAATCATCTAAATTGGCAGACGGATATCTTTTTGAATTCCTGTGGAGGTTCAACCATCTTTCCCCAGTCGATCGTGGACGTGACCCCACCGTCTGCCCGGCAGACAACAATGAGGCCGAGTTGGCACTTCCAAAATTGCGGACGTACCCCAAGTTCGAAAACGTGCAAACGGAACATCTCCACACGATTCTTGTCTGGGACGACCGTTCTCCAGACGATGGCCCTAGGCGTTACATTACACCGAGTGCGAAATGGGCGACGGAAGCACTCATCGGACGCGCCACGTTTGGATACATTGCGTTTGACGTCGAGAGAGGCGAACTCGTATATCTGAAAGATTTCTGGCGTGTCGACCATCCGGAAATACAAAAGGAAGGGGACGTCTATCTCGAACTGCATGAAGCTGAAGTCCGGAATATTGCGAAGATGGGTCGCGCGGGTGACGTTCGTTCAACAACCAATGATGGCCAGGTTCGCGCCTCCGCCCGCGTCCAACGGACAAGGGCACAGGACTATCTGAATCATTCATGGTGCCCTGGCCGCCCAGTTGTCGAACCATATGTTCATTATCGACTGGTTCTCGAGACTGTTGGGATGCCTCTGAACCGATTCAAGTCAACTAGACAGCTGTGTGAGGTGATTCGAGACGCCGTCGTCGGTAAGGGAGGCTTCCCCCGCGTCGCTACACAACTGACTATGCTAGTAGCTCACACCGATGCGTACAACAAGACTCAAATCTTACATCGGGATGTCAGCGCAGGAAATATCCTCATCACGGAGAAGGGCACTGGAATTTTGATCGACTGGGACTTGTCGAAGAAAGTCAAAGAAGATTTGGATGCTAAGCCTAGACGACACTCACGGACGGTAATTACTCGCGGTGATATCTCTCGCGCGCTGACTTATTGGCTGAATTGGTGCTCAGGGAACATGGCAATTCATATCCATAGCGCGCCTTATTGATCCTTGGTCCCAGCCCCACGCAGTTTCCGACGATCTGGAATCATTTTTCTGGGTCCTAATGTACGAGGTCGTCCGCTATAGGGCTAAGGACCTTCAGGAGGACATGCAAGAAGTATTTGACCAACACTTCGAACCTGATAAAGCCAGCGTTGTCAAGGGCGGCTATGGAAAATTGTCGTGTCTCAGGAACTGTATACTCGCCACTCCTATTATCGAAGACCTGGTGCAAACACCTTGTAGCGCAATCATCGAAGAAATGCGGTCGCTCTTCCGCGACCTCTACCTCCATACATTAGCCACCTCGCGCTCCCAAGGGCGCACTAGTGAAAAGGCGAACCGGGATCCGTTGGTTCTGGGTGCTCGCGAGAAACTCCGATCTTCCGACACATTCCTGGCTATTTTCAAAACCCATCTTGGGTCTCAGTGGGACGTAGATGATGATGGTAGCCTGGATCTTACCGAGTCTCAACCGGACCCTTCGGCAAGTAGGAACCGCCGGAAGCGCAAAGCTGATGATAGTGGCGATGAAGAGGAGAACTGGCACGTGCGCCGCGTAGGACGGTACCCCCCCAAGTCGTCGATGCGAAGAAGTGCTGTGGACGGTCATTCGACTCAGACCAGTGTTACTTCTTCCCATCACAATTCGCCCTTCAGCACGTCTCGAGATATGCCTAGCTCAAGCCTGCTCTCCTCCGGGAGCCTTCGGTCGAGGAAAGATGGACCGCCGACGGAACAATAATATCCACGAACGTACTCTAGGGGGCCTGCAGGCCTGACGCGCTGTACTAGACTGTGACATCGGATGGTACTTTACCCTGAACTACCTACTTTACTTTACGCGGTCTATTTCTCTGACGAATGCCTTGGCGCGATGTGTCATCTATTGAAGCGTT
>Ga0307509_10004493_pt1 | contig 20058 bp, 19 predicted proteins | sample 10_EM_MG_FD_202245 | JGI IMG/M metagenome (GOLD analysis project Ga0307509, IMG submission 202245) | Populus trichocarpa ectomycorrhiza microbial communities from riparian zone in the Pacific Northwest, United States - 10_EM | ecosystem: Host-associated > Plants > Roots > Unclassified | place...
GGGGTATATTTTGTATGGGCGCTCAGACACGCACAGACATTTTGCCATATATGTCTTTAATCCCTGTTTTCGGGTACTTCATGAGGGGGACGAGTACTTATGGGCAGTACCTCCGTAAGACATTAAAGAACCCCCCCTTCTAACCCCCCGGGTTCGATCATCAAAGGCCTTCTTTGCAACGCTACTTCCCACTGCCTTCAAATATCATGGTTTACCGATTTGTTAGAAGGGGTTCTATCTTATAACCCCCCGGTTCGAAAAAGCGCGTTCCTAGCCTTCGATCGTTTTCTGATCGAACCCCCCCTTCATTGCAACATTGAATAGGATGCCATAAAGATGATCCAAAGTCGTGTCTTCCGTTCGGAGAGTAATCTCACAGGCATGCAGCAGGTTGGTACAATCACGGAACAGGAAAATATACACCCCTAGCAAATATACAGTTTGCTGCTGCTGATTGGTCGGACCTCAGTAATCCTGGCCTACGAGCCAATCAATGGGGACTGTATATTTGCTGGGGGTGTATATTTTCCTGTTCCACAATCGTAATCCCATCAATGCCCGACAGTTCTTAAGCTAATAATACGGTATGTTAGAGTTACGCGGAAATGCGCCATACCATGGGATTGATGAAAGGCGATATCAACATTATAAAATGGCAGAATAGGATTCTACTGGCAGCAGTGTTGGGGGGGGGGGGGGGGGGGGTGGGGGGGTAAGTTACCCAGGATATATGCCTTTAAATTCAACAACTCATAATACCTGCTTGCTAACAGCTCTATAACTTCTAACCTACTTCGTTCGTGACTACTTCGGACGGTCGAAGGAAAAGGAGGAAGGAGGGGAAAAGGTTGATATACTCGTCGAGATTGTTGAGAAGCTCGTCGAGAAGGTTGAAACCCAAAAAAAACAGAAGGCGGCATGGCATGGTGGTGATTCGTTTTCTTTCTTTCTCTTTCGTCTGTCCCCACCCGGAAAAAAAGGCCATAAAATTTTTCCCCTTGTATATTAGTTTCAATAAAAAGAGACGGGACTTTACACCCGTTGCGTCCTTGTGGAAAAGTTAGCTCGGCTCCTTGAATGGGTCTTTCCATTTCTCGGCGTGCATAGTCCCATACGGTAACCAAACCATCGAACTTTGACCAATTAACCAACCACCCAACCACCACTACCCTTTGATAAAACTTCCTCCCTCTAAGCCCTCCCCCCCCTCTAATCGCATCAGCAAACCTGCGCCTGCATACAATGAAAAGAAAACGAACAGCCTCCGCCTCTCCTCGAAACACGCCAACAAAACCTTCCTCTACTACCACCGCACCGATCCTGTCTTCCATCTCCCTCGGCCTCCCAGTGGAAACTGCATCGTCAAACACACCCACACGCCCGCTCCCCCTACCCGAGAACCCAGGCAAGCAGCGGAGAACCACCCTTCCTCACCCCGAACAGCTCAACGGCACCGGCCCAGGCACGGGCACAGAAAGTGTGCACTCCCCGTCACCGCAGAAAAGGTTACGCATGCCAATGAAACGTGATGGGAATAATACCGCCGTCAGGTTCACGGAGAGTGTGCTCTCGCCCGGGGATGCAATCGGAGGGCCTGTCACCAATGCCGACCGGTCAGCGCGAAGGAAAAGCGTTCGCAGGATCGTTTCCAAGGCTGTTGGCGGCGGCGACGATAGTGACGACGAAGACGAGGATGAGGAGGACGTGCTCGCGCGGAAGATCTTTGGGGATGACGATAGCGACGATATAGATGAGGGACTGCTCGCCGACGAGGAAGCCATCGGTGTCCAAAAGAAACGTGGGAAGAATACAACGACGGCTTCAAGGAAGAAAAAGAAGCAGCTCGTGGAAGAGGAGATTGCCGCGCCTACAGACGGCCCCGATTCCTACTTTTTCCAGAATCGAAAGGCGAGACTTGTTACGTCGAATAGCACCCTCGCATCTCTCCCTGCGCTAGATCACAGCTCCTACTTTCGGCTCATTCGCGAACATGGGCTCGATCATGTGGAAGATAGGGCGTACCTGGAAGGCCTTCACAGACAGAACTTCCCGCAGTGGGAATTCGAGTTAAACCAGGGCTTCAACCTCTTGCTGTATGGGTATGGCTCGAAGCGGAATTTACTAATGCAGTTCGCGAAGCGCATCTACCGTTCGCCTCGCAACCTCGTGGTCGTAAACGGCTACGTCCCAACACTGACTATAAAAGACGTGCTCACAACAGTAGCAAAAGCCATAATTGGCCCAGACCATACCATCCGCTTAGGCTCCAACCCAAACGATACCCTAGACACCATCCTCTCAATTCTCGACACCCACACCGCAGAAGATCAGGAGACCGAGGAGGAGGAGGAAGAATACACCCCCATAACCCACCTAACCATCCTCATCCACAACCTCGACGGCGAGCCCCTCCGTACAACCCGCGCCCAAGTCCTCCTCGCACGCCTGAGCTCCCATCCAAAAATCTCCCTTGTCGCTTCGATAGATCACATCCGCGCCCCGCTACTCTGGGATGCCGCCAGGGTCTCGCAATTCAATTTTCTCTGGCATGACGCAACTACCTTCGCCCCGTACTCCGTCGAGTCCTCGATCGACGACTCACTGGCACTCATCAGCGGAAGCGGGCGTGCCGGCGGCACGAAGGGCGTGAAGTTCGTCCTCGCGTCACTCCCGATGAACGCAAAATCTCTATACCGCGTACTCATCAGCCACCAACTACAAGGAATCGAAGACGGAGCGATTGGAGCCGCAGGCGAGGAGGAAGTTGGCGTGGAGTATAAAGTGCTCTATCAGAAGGCTGTCGAGGAGTTTATTTGTAGCAATGATATGGCGTTTCGGACGCTACTGAAGGAGTATTTACCCCCACACGCACACACACTCTCCCCCTCTTCCCGTTTTTCTTCTATGGTCTTGGAGATGGTGCGCTAACGCCGGGATAGATTCCAAGACCACCAAATGGTATCTTCGAAAAAAGATGCTCAAGGCACGGACGTACTCTGGGCACCCTTCAAAAAGGAGGAGTTGGAGGCTATATTGGAGGATTTGGTAGCTTAGGATTGTATTATAAAAGGTTCTGGAGGGGTGGGGTTACTGGGACTGTCTCTTATCACTTATTTTTCTCCTCTCACCACTTCCCTTCTTCATGTTTGTATTTTTTACGGTTTTATTTTCCGGATGAAGGAGGATGGGGATATGATACCGGTGGTGGTGCGCGTTCTATCAGTTGTGTATAAATGTTTGTGGCTGTTTAGCTGGCTTGCATGATCTGCTTTTTTATTTATTTCCCCCCTTTTTCGTTTTTTCAATAGACGTAATTCCGTATGAGAATAGGTTATTTTCTTCGGAAACAGTGTTTATAAGAGTCAGTGGGTGCATGGATTATCACTCGGTTATGCCCTTATGCAAGTCAGAGGTTGGCCCGTTGGTTACGGACTCGCAGCGCGAGAATAGGCTAGGCACAACCCCGATAGTGCATTAGATACGGGTGGGTTCTTGGCTTTTGGGAGGGCGATTTGGGTTCCTGGCATTGGGTCTTCGTCCACCAGGTTCCCTCCACCAGCCATCTAAAGTGTGCAATTCTCCGCGCTTGTAAACCCACAAATAACCAACGCCCAACCCCCCCCCCATCTCCATACTACCACCTACACCAACCCTCCAGAAAACCAGAAAAGGCGCATCCGACAGGATCCAGGGAGACATGATAGGCTCAGACTTTTTGGGTCGCGAAAATCACGGGGTTCTCATATGACTAGGCAAAAACAGATTTCTCTAAAAGGTATGCAACCGTAGATTTGTTTTGGATTATTTGTTTGTTCCCAAACCCTGGGCCTTCCCTTTTGTATAGAAAGAAAGGAAAAAAAAGAACCCAACCAACAGAAAACAAAAGATTGTAACAGCTCTCAATTACGCTTAATCCTTGGTCTTTTGTGTACCACGGAGGAGACCGGTACGACGAGCGGCAATAACTAGATGAGCCAATCAGTTGATATCCCTTTCCATGAGGTTTCCTTCCTGAGAGGTACTTACGGCCAGCCTTTTGACCTTGCGAGGCGTAACGAGAGATGGTAGAGGCCTTTCCGATATGCTGATGGTTACCTCCTCCGTGAGGATGGTCGACAGGGTTCATGGCCACACCACGGGTCTTGGGCCAGCTATTCCTCTTAACCTTGTATTTGTGCATGGCACGAGAAGCCTTAAGGAGAGGCTTGTCGGTTCTTCCACCACCAGCAACGATACCAATCATACCACGGGCGGCGGAGGGAACAACCTTCTTAGCACCGGAGGGGAGCCTGACACGGGTCTTCCCTTCATCAGGGGAGTGCCCGATGATGGTGATGTAGTTGCCGGAGGTCCTTCCAAGCGCACCACGATCTCCAGTCTTCTCCTCAACGTTGGTGGCGACGGTACCTTCAGGCATGGATCCAAGAGGAAGGACGTTTCCGATGCTAAGAGAGGCCTTTTTTCCGGCATAGATAAACTGGCCGGTGTACATTCCCTCGTTGGCAATGAAACTATCCCCCAATCAAAGTCAGCGGCTAATCCAAGAACTCCCGGTGGTATACAGGGGGTTGTACGTCTCGTGGCGAAGCTTGTAGCGGTAAGGGTCACGGAAGGCGACCTTGGCGAGGGGGGCTCCTCTTCCAGGGTCGTGGATGATATCTTTCACAACACCACGGACATAGCCATGGCGCTCACTGTAGTCGAGGGTTCTGAATTTGGCAGGATTCTATCTCGGATTTTGGGGTCAGCGTCGATGGTCACGGTATTTGGTCGACCAGGCGTACAGTACCTTTCGCAGCCTGGTGTGGGCAGCTGTTCGATGGGTCAGCACCAATTTTCCTGTATTCTAATAAATGTGAAGTTTCTGGAACGTACTGAAGATAGACCCGGCACCCTTTCTCTGATTGCGGATGACCCTAGGTACCCAAGTTCATTAGCCTACAATTCTAAATCATCATCGGCGGTAGCGGTGAAGGTATCGACTTGCCTTCCCATTGTGAACTCTGGTTTGTTGGGTTTTGAGAAAAGTGTTGCTGTTGCTGCTGGTGTCGTTGGTCTCTTATCGTTGGGTCCGCGACTTGTGGAGATTCGTGGTGGAAAGTTTGCGTGTGTGTATGCCAAGCCAAATTTTGTCTGGTGGGGGGCAAGCCCTAAACTAAAAAGCAGTCCCAATTTAACTTCGCTTTCGATCATTGACCATTTAGGCGGTGTTTGGCCTACCGATTATGGTTCGAAATCGCGGTTTGAGATCAGATCTTACCAAAAATAACTTGGATTATTACTAACAAATCTAAGAAGGTGGAAGAATACAGGAGTAATAATTGGAGTTAAAATTGTCAAGACTTGACCTTAAATCACGATTTCAAATCATAATTGGCGGGCCAAACACCCCCTAAGGTCGCCAAGATTAGATAGATCCCGCAGTTTCTCTATTCACGTGGAACCTGTTGTTGCTGCGTGTTTGGTTGCAGCTTACGGACATTTGATCTCGCCCCGGGTGCGATATAATATTACAACTGCCCTCCGATAGCTTTTACAATCCACAGCGCTAACTTCACTTTCAATGAAACTCTTCTTTCCGCCCTCTCAAAATCTTGCATCGTGACAGTACGAGTATTATCTTGCAACCAAGCGACTTCTTCACCCAATGCCCTTTTTAACCCTTCGTCCTCCGTTACAACCAGTGCGTTGGCCTCCAGATCCAAGGAATAAGATCTTTTTGTATAATTTGACGACCCTATAAGTGTGATACTCGGGTCTTCTTCGTTGGGCAATGATACCCAAACGCCTGGCTACCGGATTAGATGCTTATCCACATATCGCGTCGGGTCATAGGAATGAATACCTTTTGCATGATAAGTCCAAGCGTCTAGATCCTTTCCAATTGCGCCTTTCTTCCATTCCTTCAATTGAATACTGTCACCTTTTCCTGTTTTTATTACATCTTCTAGGAACTGCCTTGCCATCAAAGTATATGCAGCTGGCAGCATCCCAGATACACCCTTGCTGCCGTAGAAACCATTCGCTTCCGGTGCAGCTGTGACGACTATTCCCTCTACCGACTTGGAGGCTAATAACAACTTCTTAAGTCGCGTATGGATATTGAAGTATCCGGCTGTGAAGACCCACCTTGAGTTGGCAAAAGCGTCACTGGACAAGAGCTGTAGAACCGAAGATAGTGCTGGATGCTCTGTCGAAGTATCTTGCGGATAGAGGAGGGGTGTAAATTGAGCAAGTGGGTATACAACGGTTTTAGAGGCAGATGAGAGTGGTTTGGTGGGGGGAAGCTTCGGCCTGATCAAAGGCGTAAGTATGGAAGTTGCTGCGAGTTGAAATCCCTTGGGCTCTTCTGTAGGCATCGGGGCTGGATTGGTTTCTGGCCATTCGAGTGTGTATCCTCCCTGCTCTTTGGGACCTGGGAGAACATTGTAGCTAATTGAACACACAGCGTGGTGTATTCCAGCAAAGTAACTTGTTAGGTCTGGACAGGAGAATATATGGTATCTATCCTGGCGGTTGGTGAAGTAGTCTGTTGAAAGATTCGCACTACCATCTAGATGAGCTGAAGCTGTATGGAATTTGGAAATCGGCTGAGACACGACATACCCAGACATGACAATCTCATCATCGATACCATATAATTTCATATGCTGCAAACCCCATCCCTCATTGAGCCTCTTAGGTACTATCTTCTTTTTTAATCCCCTCAAGTTTGGTGTGTGATACATCCGAATTTCCACCCGACCCGCACCAAACTCAGAGACTAAAGGTGCCAGAAGTGACGCACAAGATGGATTTGGGGTTTCGCGAGTCCCTCTTAATGCATCAGACAATATTGAAACCTTCAGCTTAGGCTGACGACGAAGTGCTTCTCTCAGTGTGTCAATCTTGAAGAATCGGCCGTCAGAGAATGTTTGTGGATGCGGAGGCTTGGGACCCTTGAATACGTACAAGTTCATGTTCTGTTTTTCCAATATATAATGTGGATAAAAAGATCCGGCTTTCAGCTTTCAATATCCGATCCTATTCGCAAGGTCAATCGAGTGTTTTTATACCAGGTTGATTGCATGCAAGCATTTGGAACTAACCAATTACCTTAATAACTGAATAGAATTCGCTGGGGCTTTTTATGATGCGGAGTTGGTTTGCCTGAATCTCAAATCTGGGGGCGAGTTTATCTAGCTCTCCAGTGAGAGATCCTAGGACCGAGGAGGTGGGGGAAGAAATAGAAGCAGCGGGATGTAAGGTTGAATTAGAGGATGAAAAAGACCTTCGAGGATGAACGCAAAGGCGGCAGCGCATCGAGCGGACTGCTGGCCGCAGGAAGGAATTTCGAAGCGTTGTCGCTATCATGAACGGCTTCTGAGGAATATCAAACAACTTCTTGGTGGTTGGTCAGAGAGTTTTAATGCAGCTGTCGGAGGGTTTCAGAATCAGCAATGCAGTTGGAGGCTGGATTCAAAACCAGGCGCATGGTCAGAGCGGTGGTCACTTGTTGGAGGGTAACTTCCCCGGGCTGCTACACCAAGCCGGAACTTCGCTTCCTACGATAGCATCAACCACTCCGGACCGCTGCCCCCGCGATCTAAGGTATTTCGCCCCTCCATGATTTCTCTTCATCTCTTCTTCTCAGCAGCACTGGAGGCTTAGGGCTTTTACCAGCCTACCCGCAAGGATGTCAACACTTACAAGGACCCTGAAGTATCTTTTCCGAATCGGACCCCGCCAATATGCCTACCAAATGAACGTATGGTGCCTCCCTACTGTCCTTCAAGCTTCATCTCGAGGTCTCTTGTTTACTGACTAACTTTTCTTTTAGCGCATTGGTATAACAAAACTTCAACCTAGGTGGAGGCAACGAGATCCAATTGACAATGCCATAGGTGATACCAAGGCCGGAACTCTTGTCGGCACAGATCGTTTCGGAAACAAATTCTATGAGAATAACGAAGAAGAGTTGCCATGTGAGTGGAAGATCTCGGATGCTGGAAAACTTTGTTAGTGGGAGAGGAGGCTGATGTTCGCTGACTCACAACTTGCAGTGAGGACAAAATGGGTTGATTACAAGGAGTGGAAGGAATACGATGCGTGAGCCACTCCCAGCTGGCGGGCCTGGTGCATTCTTGAGTCAGAGGTTTGCTGATAAGATATCCGAAAATTTAGTTCCCACGTTGAGCCTGGATGGTAGGTTCTCTGCAGTCTTGCTGCGTTCCCTCTCACTGATGTCTGGAGTTGACAAGGAGACCAGGCATGCTTGGCTCGCTTATATGGTCGACAAACCACCGGGGGTCGAGCCTGTTCTGAAGCACGAAGTTAGACCCTGGGAAAAATCAGAGCACGTTGGCAATCTGACTTTTAGTCGGGGTGCATACAAGCCTTACTCTACGTGTGTCACAAAGTGCAATTAAGTGTCTTGAGACCGAAGAAGGGTTGATACTAACTGAGGCGATAGGACAAGGCCGAAGGTTGGTTCTTGGGAGCCTGTAGCTAGACCTAGGACTTAGTTGTGAGGGATTTCTGCGTTGGAATGACAGTTCTTTGCATTAACAGAATTTCTTCTTTTTCTCTCTCGCCCGAATGGAGTTCCGTTTTGGGGTGGCAAACCCTTCCATATGTGGTTGTAGGGAGGACGTTATTTAGTTTGGCATATTTTTTTGCCCGGCGGTATTTAGGCAAGCATGATAGGGATATCGAGCTGATATGTCATGTGCTAAGATATTCAAGACATTCAAGTCGAATGCTTTAAGATGATAACAATTTTGTGGTTGCTCTTGAGCCATGAACTCTTCAAGGGAGCATTTGGGGTGGGGTTTTCCGTAGTCTGCTGTGTGATATCTACTCGTGCAATTGAATAAATAAGATGAGAAAAGGATGAATGCCAAGTATGAATATACTGTATAAGGCAAGTTTTCTTCTAAGGCATTGCGTTGGGTCGTGGAAACATCAAGAGAAAATTACTTTTTGTATAGTGCATCAATGGATAAGTATGAACCTGATTTAGCAGTTATTTGAAAGGCATATAATCTACCCAATACTGGCCCAAATAATGTGAAAAAACTGTAGAAATATAGATGAAGTAAAGTACAACAAAAGTAAGGTTTTAGTAGTTAGCAAAGACAAATGGAAAGAATAGAATATGTATTTTAAAAGCTTAAGATTTGAGTATATATTTGTAGTCTTAATATTAGAATGCAATACAAATAAGCTGACTAATCATGAAAAACTGCTTAGTTATCCAATTGTGAAGTACTATTTAAAACTAGTATTTTAAATATAAGAAACAGAAATAAAGGTTAATAAATACAATAGTACCTTAATGGAGATACATGTTGTACTAAAGTACTAGTAGTAGGGAGCTATTTTATAAGAGGCAAATAAGTGGATTGAAAGAAGTAATAGCAAATATCTATTGGCTTTGCTTTTGTTTTAAAGATTATTGTAGACAGAATTTTATGAAGTTTGATATTATTAAAGAGCAGGAAAATAGTATATAATATCATAGGTTAAAAATATCAATATAATATTTAAGCCCTACACAAAATGATATCAGAATGTTTGAATTCTGTTAAACCTACTTGGATCTTAAAGTTTGATATATAGATAAGGCCCTGCTTGGCATGTCACTTTTATAGTATAAATTGTGGCATATTAAAGTTTTTATATAGGGGTCTGCTCAGTACATGGTATCAAACTATATTGGATATGATGCTTCGAGTCATGGTAACACAATGGGGATACTAGGTAGGATCTTTGGGAAAGCAAAAGCGTACCAATGCTGTGTACTGCAGTATCCGTGAACGCTACTTTAGCCGATACGATAAGCATAAAAAGGAAGGTAACTTACTATCATGAGATGAGGCGAAAATAATCTTGAGGATGGGCATGGTGGGGTAGACTACTGTGCTATAACGGCACAGGACACGGTAACGACGTATCATACCTAAACTTACACCTCACATCAATGTCGCATGATGTTCAAAAGTGCTCGAGCAGAGCGGTGATGGAAAGCCTCTCCATATTTTTCCTGACAGAGAATGGTTGGGATTGCCGTATCGGGTCCATTTGGGCCTTTGTGTTACTCAGGGGGTCAGTCAGACTCTGGCATTCCTGAGAGGAGGTACGAGTACATCTTGTGGGAGGCAAGTGTTACTGTCCGATAGCAGGGACTCTCAAAGTGGGCGTGTGGGTGGCAAAAAATGGGTGAGTTACTCGAGAATCCAAGCGCCCATACAAATTCACCACCGCTGATATCGGATACCGGTACTTCTCGCCTGCTACGAGCACTTGTACCGGCATGGTGCCCTCGGAAGTCTCGCTTCTTGCATACCGGTATCTGCCAACGGATTCGCGGTGACCCATGCCTTGCCCGCTCAAGCGCTCAACCCGTACTCGCGTACTTTCCAAAAATTGCAAAGCCAATCTACCGGTATGTACTCTACTGGTACTACTTGCACGAGTACTTGAGTACTCGTAGCGATGGGATAGGTTGTTGTAGGTTATCTCTTTGCCGATGAGGCTGAATTTCTTGTTTTGACCCTCCGCTCTCGGAAGATAGGGATCTACGCTGGGCTACGGTTTCAGTTCGCTTGAAACGGTGCCTCGGTTACAGTTAGCGACTGGGGTTGGTGGATTGAAAGGGACATTTTTGATTTGGTTTCGGTGGCGCGTGGTGGTCGCATACCCGAAATATGACGTATTGGGAAAAGTGTCCTCTGACTGGGCAGGAAGCATTTGCCTCTTCCTCACTCTCTTAGGCCTTCCCCAGCCAGTTGTCGTGTGGGGAATGGGTGAGCATGGACGACAGGGCAGTATCATGCTCGAGTCCTTCTCTCCATTGTACGAGCACCGTGCTCGAGCATAGCCCAGGTCGGACAGAATTACCTATGAATTGAGAACTTTGGATCAGCACGGTTCGGTGGCTACTTTATCCAGGAAGTGAGGAAGGAAGGATGTAAGGGGTGCTGTACTGCACCATACGGTACCGTGATCTATGGGGAGGGTGAGTGTGAACAGAGAAGTACCGTGAGGAGCTGAAGTCTAGGGTCTGAGGTTGACTTTACTCGAGTATTAGACTATCTGCTTCTATCGTGGCTGACCCTGCGAGTATCATACCATGACTGTGGAAAACCCTCATCGTAGAAGCTTATCATACTTTTTCACTTTCACGCCTCTGCTTGTTCAAACCCCTCCAAGCCCTTTTTCCTGCATTGCTCACCGTCGTCTCCGTGACTCAACCTTTTCTTTCTTCCCTGGCTTGTTATACTCTCCCGATACATAAATACCGGCGGTCTGCTTCAAGCACTCGCGCTTTCCGTTATCTAAACTCCCTGCACCTACTTGGATGCCGAAGAAAAAAACAACAAATAAATACGAAAACTGCTAGAAGAGGAATACAGTACCAAAAAAGAGGGACCAGTTTCTTTTTCCGCTAGACCTCTTTTCCTTCCCCTCTGTCTCTTTTTTCTTTTTTTCTTTTTTTCTTTTCCTCCCTTCCCTTTCCTTCTCCCGGATATCAACAAGCTCCTGCTCGTGGATTCCCTCCCACTTCACCTCCTTGCAACTGAGGACTTCACGTTTTCGTCCACTCCCCTGAGCAACCGTACCTTTCTACCACCGATCCTCGATTCGGCAGGGCCAGGAACCTCCAGCCCCACCGTCTTCTATCGAATAGCCTGTTGCAGGTTATTTCACATTAATAAATTCACCGCTGGGCGAACAGAACCGATTCTCCGAGAATCTGTCTCGGAATGCATTTCCTACAATGCAAGTCACCTTATTGGAAGGGTGACGATTTTACCCCTTGTGTCAGGAGAGAGTAAGTAAAATTCTAATCTCTTTTAATTTGTTTAATGGGATAACTGTTTTTGCTTGAGCGGCTAATTTTCTTCTGCTAATTTTGGGCAACAGTTTCGTCCAATTCCTATTACCCTTAGCATTGACCGGGATTTCTCTCTTCTGGCTCTTGTCTTCCGCAGTTTCTGGGAAAATCAATTTCTGGCGTTCCAAAAAGTATCGCCGGCTTCCAACTTATGATAATGCCTCCGGAGTGACCACCAATAATTGCAATCGCGATGACGAAGATACCGATGAGGATGATGACGAATTTGCTGAGCACTTGAGTTTGAGACATACAATGAGCAGAACTACTGGAGCTGAATTGAAGACCGACAGACCTCATGGGGAGATTGCGCTCGTCGTTTGTGAAGAGTTAGCAATTTTGGGGCTGTTGGGAACTTCCATCGCTGATGTCGCAATGAACGCGGAAGCCATCGGGCATATCGAAGGATTCCCTTCCATAGCGAATCTGATTAGTTGGGTCGGTATAGATATTTTCCGGGTGCTACAGAGTTGTCGGTGCTAATGGAAATAGGCTTACATCTTCGTTCTTGCCACCCTCCGACTCGCTTTCTCACGATCCCTATCTTACGACTCGCCTCGCCTCTGGTATCACACATCGTTTCTGTATCTGTTTAACTTCCTCCTGATCGCCGTATCTTTCCGCTCTGCCTTGATTCACCCGGAATCTACCGCTTCACAAGCATTAATCATAACTCGGTTCGCATTGGTCTCTGTTCTGTGTATCATAGCTGTGACTAGCCGTGCGGGGAATAAAGTGGTTACCCAAGAGATTATGGATGGGCTTGAGCCTTCCCAAGAACCTCTGGCCTCTCTCTTCTCTCTGGCAAGCTTTAGTTGGATAGACCCTCTAATTTGGAAGGGCTATTGGAAGCCATTTGAGCTCCCTGACGTCTGGAATCTCCGGAATGATGATATCGCTGTCGTAGTTTTGTCGGCTTATCGCCAAACCAAGTATGTGACATTACCTGTGAAGTCCTACAAGCTTGGGTGCTAATTGTTTGAATAGAAAAGCACATACACTGGCTTGGACATTGGCGAAGCATTTTAAGCGCGAACTTGCGGTGCAGGCTGCTTGGGCGGTTTTCTATTCGATGTTCACTTTTGCGCCTACTTTGCTGCTGCGAATTATCCTGCAGTATGTCGAGTCGCCAGAGGATACGCCGAAGAATGTTGCATGGTTGTTTGTGGTATTGCTTTTCGTCACTGCAACTTTCCAGGCAATTGGTAGTGGCCAGGCTCTCTATGTCGGCCGGAGAATCTGTATCCGTCTTCATTCAGTGATCGTCGGTGAGATTTATGCAAAGACTCTCCGAAGGAGGGCGGCAGCCGGGGCAGACCGCGCATTAGGGCCAAGGGGCAAAAGTGACGGAGAGCAAGATGGTGAAGGCAAGACTATTGTGACCGAAGACAACGGAGAGCAGGCAAACGCTGGTGCGATCATCAATCTGATGTCTGTTGATTCGTTCAAAGTAGCAGAAGTTTGCGCTTACCTACATTTCTTGGTATGCGGTTACAGGTCCCGTGAGACTAAAGTGTATGCTAATCAAACCAGGTTGCGGGTGTTCCGGTGCAGGTGGCAATAGCTGTAGTTCTTCTATACCAGATCCTCGGTTGGAGCTCAATTGCAGGAATCGTTGTCATGTTTTTCCTTATTCCCATTAACTATTTCATCTCCAGTCGGTTCAGTCAAATTCAGAAAAAGATCATGGCGGCTACCGATGAGAGGATTCATACCACGAACGAAGTCCTTCAGAACATTAGGATTATCAAGTTTTTCGCCTGGGAGGCGCGATTTGCTCAGGCTGTAGATCGATCTAGATCCGCCGAGCTCATGCAGCTAAGGAACAGGTACATCTTGTGGGCGATAGCTGCCACTTCTTGGTACGGATCTCCAATCGTTATCACTTTCCTCAGTTTCTTTTTTTACACAGTCATCGAGGGGAAGACACTTGACTCTCCAATTGCATTCACGGCATTGTCCTTATTTAACGTCCTTCGGGTTCCGCTTGATCAACTTGCGGATATGGTTACCAACGTTTTACAGACTAAGGTCTCCATCGACCGTGTCGAGGAATACTTGTCAGAGGAGGAGACAGGAAAGTATCATCAATTAAAGCAGCCGGAGGAGATGGATCCGAACGCTCCTTTAATTGGGTTCAGTGATGCTACTTTCTCTTGGGGCAATAAAAAACAGATCAAAAACAAGGGAATGGGATCGGCTTTCCAATTGAAGGATTTGAATATTGAATTTGCTCCTGGATATCTGAACGTTATCGCTGGGCCGACAGGGTCTGGGAAAACGTCATTGCTGATGGGATTGCTTGGTGAAATGACACATATCAAGGGAAGGTAAGTGTTTTCTAGTCTGGAGACTTGGCAATATCAATTGCTTACTTGGTTAGTGTGCATCTTCCGGGAGCTCATAGTAGAGAAGATTTGATTCCAGATCCGGTTACAGGATTGACAGAATCTGTGGCGTACTGCGCACAACAGGCGTAAGTTTCGACATTGGTATGAATTGGCGGCTATTAGGTTGCTAAAAATTCAGTAGGTGGCTGGTCAACGACACGATCAAAAACAATATTCTGTTTGCTAGCCCCTATGACGAGGAGAAGTACCATGCTGTACTAATAGCCTGTTCTTTGGAGCGTGATCTGAAAATCTTGGATCATGGTGACGAGACTGAGGTTGGTGAGAAAGGTATAACACTGTCAGGAGGCCAAAAACAAAGAATATCGCTTGCCAGAGCATTATACTCGAACTCTCGTCATATCCTACTTGACGACTGTCTAAGCGTAAGTTCATTAACCCTCCTCACCGTCAGATATTTTCTAAACCAAGTTTAGGCAGTTGACTCTCACACGTCGAAATGGATTTATGATTATTGTATCATGGGTCCTCTAATGACAGGCAGAACTTGCATCTTGGTTACCCATAATGTTGCCCTCTGTGTCCCTGGGGCTAAGCGTGTAGTAGTGCTCGATAATGGCCGGGTAATAATGCAAGGCAGCCCAGATACTGTTGTCGCATCTGGGGTTCTTGGAAATGACGAACTTCTCAAGTCAGGGATTAGATCCAAACCGCATTCACAAATGCCTTCTCGCGTGCCCTCCTTTATTGGTGAAATGCCAATGAATGGAAAAACTCAAACATCCAGTCCTGCAAAGCCAGGTACTGATGATGAGCCTGCTGTCAAGAAGAAAGATAAGATCTCAGGAGAAGAGGCGAAGGCTCTGGGTAGTGTTGATTGGAGAGTTTATTATTTGTATCTTAGGTCTATGGGCCCGTGGTGGTACTGGGTCGTTGTCGTAATTACCTTTTTGGCGCAACAAATTGGCTCTATCGGGACGGCGGTCTGGATTCGAGAATGGGCTCTCAGATATGAGTCTGCTAAGCCTCCCGGGCCGACCTTCAGTGCCCGCAACGCACCTGCTTCTTCTATCGGATATTCTGGAAGTTGTTTCTCTTCTGGGTCTTGCATTTGGCCGCTCTCCTACAACTCTTTGTCGGAGTCTGCCACTATTGCCAACAATACCGATGACATCAACTTGGTCTACTATCTGGGGATCTACGCATTTATAGGTTTCACATACACGCTTGTTTCTTTCTTCCGAGAGGCTATTGTGTTTTATGGTAGCCTGGTTGCCTCAAAGAGTATTCACAATCAACTATTATATAACATAATGAGGGCTAAGTTTAGGTTCTTTGATTCGACACCACTTGGGCGGATTATCAACAGGTTCTCTAAAGATATGGAAGCAGTTGATCAAGAGGTTGCGCCTGTTGCTTTGGGCATGATTCATTCTTTAGCATCAGTGATTGGAATTGCTTTTCTCATCTCGTTCATCACACCTGGATTCCTTGGCCCCGCGGTGGTAATCGCTTTGCTCTACTGGTTGATTGGTGCGTTTTACCTGAGGGCTTCAAGGGATTTGAAACGATTGGAATCAATCCAGAGAAGTCCTCTGTATCAACACTTCGGCGAAACTTTAAGTGGAATTTCCACCATCCGAGCTTATGGTGATGAGAGACGATTTGTTAGAGATAACCTTTCAAAGATAGACAACCACCATCGTCCTTTCTTCTATCTGTGGGTTTGCAATCGCTGGCTTAGTTTCAGAGTTGATATCGTCGGAGCATTGGTCTCGTTTTTTGCTGGAGCCTTTGTGGTTCTCAGCGTTGGCAAAATTGACGCAGGGCTGGCTGGTCTTTCACTAACATATGCTATCACCTTTACCGATAACATACTATGGCTTGTGCGACTTTATGCGATAAATGAGCAAAATATGAATTCGTACGTATTTTAAGACCGCTTTACTTAGCGATGCTAACCGTTGCTTTTTTAGGGTCGAGCGAGTCCGCGAATATCTTGAGGTTGACCAAGAAGCTGCCGATATGATCCCTGACAATAGGCCAACAAGCACTTGGCCCGAGAAGGGTGGTGTAACTTTTGAGAATTATTCAACCCGTTATCGCCCGGATTTGGATTTGGTGCTGAAGAACGTCACTTTCAGCATCAAGCCACTAGAAAAGGTAGGTATTGTGGGGAGGACTGGCGCTGGGAAGAGTTCATTGGCACTTGCATTATTCAGGAGCTTGGAGGCGGAAACCGGTAAGATCGTGATTGATGGTATCGATATATCTACGATCGGACTGCAGGATCTCAGACAGTCTATCACCATGGTGCCTCAGGATCCTACCCTTTTCACTGGGACAATCAGGAGTAATCTGGATCCTTTCGGTGTCTATACCGATGGGGAGATTTTCAGAGCCTTGAAACGTGTGCAATTGATTAACGAGGAGCCAGAAGCGGCCGCCCCAGTCGCTGGAGACGATTCTACCCTCAATAAGAATGTGTTCCTTGATTTGCAAAGCCCTGTTGCTGAATCTGGGAACAATCTTTCCCAAGGCCAAAAGTATGATACCTCCAAACCTTACACTATGGAGTTGAACTAACTGTGTGATTCCAGGCAATTATTATGCCTTGCGAGAGCGCTCCTTAAGGATCCAGTAGTGCTTCTGATGGACGAAGCCACGGCCTCAATCGACTACTCAACCGACACCAAAATACAAGCAACAATCCATGAACTAAAGTCCACAACCATCACCATCGCCCATCGTCTCAATTCTATCATATTCTACGATAGAGTCCTCGTTCTCGACCAAGGAAAAGTCAAAGAATTCGACCACCCGCACAACCTCCTGCAGAAGAAAGACAGCATCTTCCGCGAGATGTGCGAGTCGAGCGGAGAACTGGGGTCTCTAGAAGAGATGGCCAAGAGAGCCTTCATGGGAACTGGAACTCTTATCCAAACGGAAGATGATAGTAGTGACACTGATCCTCACGTCGTGGTAATGTAGGAGGATTAAACAAAAACAAAAAAAAGCCTCTTGATCAACATCAACACCACCATTGTCATCAGCATTTCTTCCTGGTTGCATTTGATTTTCTTCCTTGTTTAATAGTCAATGTTCATCGGCGTGATCAAAAGTGGTTTTTCTTTAGTTAGCCCTCGTTCTATTTTTCCCTTCCCGACCCTCCTGGCTCCAGTCCCCCCCTTAGAGTTTTTTCTCTCCTTTGCTAGCGTGACCCCCTCAAGGTTGGACGAATAATCGTTTCTTTAGGAGAAGCTTGTATTCGCGGGAGAACAAACCGTTGTTCGGTAAATAGCATATGTAGTTTTAAATCACTCGCACCCCTACTTTTGCTTTGTTTTTGCATTGCATTATTTGCTCACTTTTGTTTTGGTTGACCGATTGATGGGTGTGGGATAGAGCCCGGATTTTTACTTTTTCTGTATGGAAGTGTCGCGCTTGGCTATGCTGGGATGTTTACTTTATATTATTCCTGGATTTTACCGAGGCTTTAGTTCACTACCAGCTAGGCATGATAAAATTAGGAAGTTTATCTTTGCGGGCTTGCGTAATCGTGAGCAACGTTCGAATACCGCATCTTAGTGCTTGGATGAGATATCGTGAGGGTATCTGTAACTTCCCGCTCATGTGTCCAACTACCACCGCCACTACTAATATTACTACTGCTACTGCTACTACTACTGTTACTATTACACCACCACCGCTAGCACTAACCACCGTGCCTACCCTTACACACATTGAAAACACGATGCCATCCAAGCCACCTATCATACTTATAACGCGAGTATGATAAAACCCAATAACTATACCTCAGACCCCGGCCTTTCAAAGTAAGAAACGCAAACCCGGACAACCCCCCCCCAAGCTGCCCACCATACCCCCCCATCGATGCGGAAATTACCGATAACAGTCTAATATGACGTATAGTACATCACAAGGCTGAAATACCCCAATCAAGAAGCTGTACAAAGTAATAATCTTGACGCGGAGTCGGGAGGGGTGGTGGTGTGGTGGTGGTAGTGATAGGACTGGATCTTCCCTTCCTTGCCTCCCCGCTCCCCACGATTTTCCATCCGGCCAGCCGTCGGCGGGGATGTGCTTTCCCAAGCTGGCCGGATGGGAACCCGTTTGTGCTCTTGCTCCTCTCTGGCAGTCATGGCTTGTCACTCGCGATTTGTTGCGGTGCTGTGTTCCATCTCTTTTCAAGCGTGCTATCGTAGTTAGGAGTAGTAGTATATAGGTGCTTTCTTTCTTTCTTTCTTTCTTTCATTGTTCTTGCTCTTTCAGTGTAGTTTTTTTTCCCTTTCCCTTCCTTTCCCTCCTTGAGGATCATTGCTTTCTTGCTTTCTTATCGAGGGTATGATAATATGTAAGTTATTGAAGGATTCCGGTGGTATTTTATTATCCCCCGCGGGGGCCGATAGTGCCGAATTTTCCTACACCGCGCTACAAGTTACGGGCGTATAGAATCCGAACACTTGTTGGGTCCAAATTTTGCAATGGGCGGTCGGATACGCGCAGATAATTTATCGTACAAAAGTTTTATCCCTATCCTTCCCTCTACCAAAGAATAGAATGGTTACACCGGGGTATGCTAAGCCATGGAATTCAGGGAACATTTGTCCTCTGACGAAGAAAACGAGTGTTTCGGAGGCAGAGCACAGATATATACACCGGAACGCCCCCCCCCCCCCCCTCCGTTCCTCGTTCCGTCGATATCATGAGAGAGTAGTATGATTGGATACCTGTGTCCTTTTTTAGTACCAAAGAAAAAGTATCAGGTGCCTGAACTGTGTACTTTCCGAAGAAGCAGTTAAAAGATCAAAAAGAAAGAGTATTATCGGCCAGTTCCTATGGTCTAATGGCTTAGGAAACTAGTCGGCTAATTTGAAACAGGGACCATCATGAGTTCGAATCCGGGGGGCGCAGTGGGGTGGTCGGGCATTAAAAAAAAAATATGCTCGGCGAACCACTTTTTTTGCTGGGGGATAGGTCCAGAGTTGGTAACAAATACCCTTGGGTCAATTCCCGGCAAATTTTGCGGTGGGGCTGCTGGATAGTGTTAGGGTATCATACTATATATATGCCCATCACTTGTAGAATGCAAACTGGGAAACTATGGTTTGCTTTGCACTTTTCTAGAAATGTTAAGTTGAGTGATGTCAAGAGCGATTTCATATCAGGTTATGATCTTGATCTTTTCCTATCAACGGGAGGGCTAGGTCTGGTATGAGAGTGTGATGTTGTACTGGTGGAGGCGAGGTAATGCGCTTGTCGATGTTTACTAGCAAATATCCGGAGCAATGTGGTATATAGCAGTACACCTCTGGTGTGGTTGGATCTGCCAATCAAAGAAAATACGCTAATTTCACTAGCGTCTCTTTGGAAAGGTGTTGGGGAATTCGGCACCATCGGCACCGCAGGGGGTAATGGCGGGCCTGAACTACTTTACTACACAGTTGGGGTGTTTTATATCCTTCTTGTTATTCATGTGGATGCAGTTTCGATTAACAATCTTGACCATTGACGTGTATCACTTCTCCATCTGAGGGATCGCGCATTGCTACGTGTGGGTTTGGTGTTGTGGGGTGTACTGATATATAATACGGGTTATCAGAGGTTCGGTCTACGAAATCTCACTCGGGGGTTTTGGTCCGCGTTATTAGAAGGCGGCAGCCTAGTATCACTAAATTTTCAGGAAAGTGGGGGTGAGAAAGTATTCGATGGAGGGTGGGTGCTCTGGTAAGCTAAATCAGTAAATTTAAATTTGAAACCAATTCACTTCTGTCTTCGTGGGGGGGGGGGGGGGGGGGGGGGGGGGGC
>Ga0307509_10004494_pt1 | contig 20052 bp, 9 predicted proteins | sample 10_EM_MG_FD_202245 | JGI IMG/M metagenome (GOLD analysis project Ga0307509, IMG submission 202245) | Populus trichocarpa ectomycorrhiza microbial communities from riparian zone in the Pacific Northwest, United States - 10_EM | ecosystem: Host-associated > Plants > Roots > Unclassified | place...
CACTTGAAAAATCCGCACACTCAGCGCGGGAGGGGCCAGGCACGGCATGATCGATGTCCTGGGGAGGCTCGGATGCCATCTGTTTTGGCAATACCCCGAAAAAGAAGAAGGAGATAGTGCAATACCAGCTTCCCAGAGGCAAGCCGTGAGGGACCGTGGTCATGGTCCGAATGGTGAAGAAGTAGTTGTGGATACCAGCCAGGTAGTTGTGGGTACCAGCCAAGAAGGTAAAGAAGCAGTAGGGTGCCAGCCGATCCGACCGTGTGAGGAGAAGGAGAAAGAGGGGTAGACCCAACTCTGTGCCGTAGAAACTATCGGAAAACGCGTTCGTGTCTTGACTAGGCAGCCTCTTAAAGAGAAAGAGAGTAGAGAAATCGACCGTGGCCTGTTGAAGTGTTTTCTCTTACTGCAAACCGTGTACCCGGCCGTCTGTAACATGGGCGTTGAGAAGAGTGTTGCCGACCGTGCAAATGCTCCAAGCGAGGCAGAGCAAAAGCGGGGTAGGGAGAGGAAACATCATCAAAAGAAGACGAAATCCATCAACCCAGAGTGAAGAAAGCCCAAAGGGATGAACCTAAGGGAAGGGGAGTGTAGAGGAGGTATGACTCCACCCCCTAGAGCGAACTCATAACGGGGGGTGGAGTTTGGAAAAGTGGTGATAATCTCGTGGTGTTGAGATTTCAATCGCCGGGTGTGTAGAGGAGACGGAGGATGCGAGCTCTTGTACTTTAACAACGAGTACATGATATAAAAATAAAAATAAAAATAAAAATAAAAATAAAAATAAAAATTACGATAGTTAGACACGAACCCTCTCCTCTAGACCTCCGGCAATTGCAATCTTAACACCAGGGACATTGTGGTTCTCCACTCACCTACCTCTCCTTCCCCTTGATGGCCTCTGCCTAGGGGAGTAATGCTACCTCTCCTGCTATCTCTCCTGACCCTGGGTGCATCTCTCCTTGGGGTTCTTCCCTTTGTTCCTTGTTGATCCCCGCTCATGAAGTTTGTTGCTCCCCCTTTCCTCTTTCCCCTTGGCCCCTCGCTTAGGTTTTCCATAGTAGGCCACCCCTCTAACTTCCTTTACCGTCGGCACTGGTGTCTTCCAACCCCCTTGCAAAGTACTCCACTGTTTCTGTTGTGTGTGAACTGTCCGGGAACACTTCAGTCAGTAACATCGCAGCTTCATCATTCGCCTCACTGTCAGGAAAGCATCGGTCGCACTTACTCTAGTCAGTCATTTTGAGTGTTTAGGTCAACCACTGTGCTATCCTCCCCGGCTTTCGTCTCATTGTTCTGTTACAGCTACAGTCTTCTCCTTCTGCTTGTCCCTTACTACTTGGTGGCTCCTCTTGCCCTATGGCTACCAGGGATGCTTTCTCAGTAACACTCTTTCATAGTATTGCACTACTCCCTTGGGCAATGTCAAGGCCTTGGACTTAATGTAATTGCTACTTTTGTCAGTGCTCGTATCTGCTTCTGAAAGGACGGCCTCTTCCGAGTCTTGTTTTTCTTCCTCTGTTTGGTTTTCTCCTTAGTGGTTTTCCTTCCTTTCTTGTGCGCATGTTAGATTTCTTTTGTTATAGTTCGGGAGTCTATCGCAAGGGTTTTCCTGTTATTTCCTGCTTGCTTTTTGGTTTCTGAATTTTCTCTCGCTGAGTGTGGAGGGGGAGGCGCTGGGGAGCGCGATGTGCAAGTGGTTCAATGCCAGAGGGACTTGAGATGATGGCGTTTTCCCTGGAGCCAGCAGTATAGTTTTGTTTATTCCATAGGTAGCACTAGACACGAGTGCTTGTACTTTTTGCTTTTTTATTTTTATTTTTGAATCATCCGATTATTGTTTTAAGGTACAAAATCATGCTTGCAGCTTGCCCTATGGCATATAAAAAACCACCAACTATCCAGGGGAAAAAGCCACCCCGCCAACTCCCTCTGGTCTGCAGCCAACTGCACATCTCGCTGCCAACAACAAATACTTAACTAGCCAAAAAGATAGCCAAAGGAAATCAAATGAAAGAACAAGCAGGAAGAATCAGGAAAACCCATGGCAGGATTATCTGAATAAAGCAGAAACAAAATTCAAACAGAGAGGATGACCACCTAATTTTCCAGTACATATAAGCGCCTGGGTGCCAGGCTCCACAGAGACACTTGGGGACGATCAGCCCTCTGATACGACCCAACCCACAACAGATGAAGGAGATAGTGCAATACCATCACCTGTGGGGTGTGTTAGATGGACTGTGGTCACATAGTCCGACTGGTGAAGAGGTAGTTGTGCATACCAGCCAGGTAGTTATGGGTACCAGCCAGGCAGGTTAAGAAGCAGGAGGGTGCTAGCGGATGCAAGTGGGGAGAGGAGGAGAAAGAAGGGTAGACCCAACTATTTGCCATAGAAACTATCGGTAATCTCATTTGTGTCTCCACTAGGCAGCCTCTTAAAGATAAAGAGAATAGAGAAATCGACCGTGGCCTGTTCAAGTGTTTTCTCTTACTGAGTACCCAGTACCTGGCCATCTGTGAAATGGGCCATGGGGAGAGTGTTGCCAACCATGGTAATGCTCCAAGCAAGACAGAGCCAAAGTGGGGTTGGAAGAGGAAACATCATCAAAAGAAGATGAAAACTATCAACTGAGAATGAAGGAGGCCAAAAGGGATAAACCTAAGGGAAGGAGAAGTAAAGGGGAGATGCACTCCACCCCTGAGGACCAATCCATGGCAGGGGGTAGAGATTGGAAAAGTGGTGATAATCTTGTGGTGTTAAGATTTCAATCAGTAGGTGTGTAGACAAGACAGAGGATGGAGTTCTTGTACCTTAACAACAAATTCATTATATAAAAACATAAACAAAAGTAAAAAAAAGATTACAATAGTTAGAGCTCTTCATGCAACCATCTATGTACTTTTTTTAAAGTTTACTTTTATTCATTATGTTGTAAATTAAATACCATTAGATTCTTTACCCTCAAATGTATTCCCATATCAAAGATATAAGTCTGAATCAAGAAGAAATCATATATACATCTTCGCTCTGGGATAGTTGATGAGATACGAAGAGCGAGAAGAAAGGGCTATTACATAATTAAGATTAGGACAATCTTACTTAAGAACGAAGAAAGGTCGTTACTTGTTGTTTACGCATACCTCTAGTGGAGAGTACTAGACTTAGCGACAAGTGTCAAGGTTTCCTCAGCTTAGATCTCTGCCTGCTGAATACATCCTTTCCCTACTAGTCTCCCCTTTTATTGCCTATCCTCATTTTTCTCAAACATCCACTGAGGGCCAATAGCATTTCTGTCTTTGGGGAGGGGCTCAATTGTACTGGTATTCTTTTGAGCGATCGACGTAAGCTTCAATTGCAAGTCTTCTCTCAATATTTGACATTCTCTGCAGGATAGGGTATCGGTTAATGTTGGTGCTTCTTCCTCTTGGCCAGCTAATAGTGGGCACTAGGCTTCCAAATCAAAGGGCCTACTTAGTAACCATATTTTTTGTGATCTTCGTGGCTTGGACTTGTCTTGCTGGCTTGGAGCAGTTAACATATTCTTTTGTGCTTAGGTTACTCTTAGTGCTGCTGATGGTCAATAGCCAGCTACGCTCTCTTGAATTCTACTTGTCACTCATGTTGTGTTTACTGCCAGAATTATTGCATCCAAGAGCTAGAAGTCTTCAATGTCTGTTTTTTGGGCTTGGGATATAGTAGTTTGGGGTTTCTTTTCCCTTTCTGTAGTTAGAGTTTCGCTAACCACTTGTGTATCACTAATCTTTGGTGATTTGTCCACTATCACATCTCACAAGACAATATTCTTTTGTGTTCCAGGATTGTTTAACCAGAATGCTGGAAACCCAGCATCTTTCTCATATCATGTCCCACTAGTATGTATCTTACTAACTTAGGATATTGCGTGTGTCTCTTCTGAGTTGCTATATGGCGCTAGATTGTTAATCAAAAAACACACAAGAGTGCAATCACAGGCAACTTTTCCAGTGCAGTATTTAAGTGGAGATATATCATTGGCACAGCAAGAAGAAAGTGTATTGTGCATCTGTACAGCTGTGAGTACTGCATGTTACTAGAACTTCTTTCCTATGTGGAATTTTGTAAAATACATTGTGCATTGTCCATTATTGTTCTATTTATCCTTTCTGTGAGCCCATTTTCTGATAGAGTATACTTTTGACTAACAATATAGTGTATGCCTACTTCGGTCAGATATTTGTTCTACTCTCATTTAAGGTACTCCTCTCCGGGATTATTGCCAAGTTCTCTAATCTTCTTGCCAATAGTGATATCTGCACATGCTCAATAAGATTGAAAGACTGTCAGTACACTGTTCCTTGACTTTAAAAGGAATCTGTTGACCCATCTAATAATTTCTTCAATTAATGATACAAAATATTTTTCCCCGTTTAACCCAACCGCTTGCATTGGACCATATAGATCAGTATGCACAACTGCCAATATTTCGGTAGACTTCTCACTTCACTTGGTTCCGCCTTCCTTGTACTCATGTCCTACAGTACCCATACTGCAAGTCATGGTACTCAAATCTGTTTTGTTTCTCACCTTCATGTTCTCAACTTTGGAAAAGATATATCTGACTCCTAGTTCCTCTAGGGTTCTCTGACATAGTCTTCCATATCATGTCTTGAGACTTGCACTTGGAGATTGGTTTATTGTCAGGCCTAGGTTCGTCTCAACTCTTTGGTGTTCGCTTACCATCCCTAATCTGTTGGTTAGACAGTACAGACTTCCGATGCATTGTCCGACAGGGTTCCCACTCATTCATTTCTAAAATGACAAGTTGCAACACTCAACTCGACAGAATACCCTACGTCTACCATTGGTAAAACTGAGAGTAAGTTGCCACCAATCTCTGGGACATATCAGATATTAGTTAGTCTGATACCTTCCTTCACTATAGTGATCTCAATCCTGTCTACCCCTTTGTGATTTATCTTGGTCCTATCTGCAGTCATGATTGCTTGGCCTTTGGTAATGTCTGAATATTCAGAAAACCCTATCTTGTTTCTAAACAAATGCTGACATCAGCAAAAATGGAGTCTACGCCAGAGGCAAGGCCTTTGCATCCGGATGCAACAAATCGGCCCCGAGCGTTATGTAGGCCCAGCCCGCCCAGTGGGGGCTCACTCACAGCCTTTGCATCCTGGGACATCTGTGTGCGTCGGGTGCAACTTGACTGCGATCCTCTCCGTACGGTGCACCTTCATGGTTAATCCCATCTTCCGGCCTGCCAGATGACCTCTAGCAAATCTACTTAAATCAAATTTATCGGGCGACTATCATTACGCTAAATGTCTTCCACATCCATTCCAAGATTCGCCTATCCACAGACTGTCATTATACAGAAATCACCATTATAAACAAGCTGACCAAGGATCTATTATCCCGGTAACCAACCACTCACAATATACCCCTTATTTGAACAGACCTGATCACGGCAAAAGATTTGCTAAGTTCTTTCATGACTGAATCTATACAAATATGAATCTTAACGCGTATTGTGTCCCACATCCACCTTAGTGAGCGTACTCAGGCTGACCAGTAGCTAATAGGATATCACCTCCCTCTACCTACATCCTTTCTGAACCTGTGGCATGCATGAGGCATTCCCTCACGAAGCGGATTCCACCATACCACCACTTCGAGCCTTATACCATTCGATTCCCCTCAGCGAGTGGACACTAATGGGCCGCTTCCCGACCCTAGCGGACTCCTACCTGGGGAGCTATCTACCCTTTCCAACCTGCTGACTGCTACAGATGTGCCCATGCTTCGAAACCTATACCATTCGAATCCCCTTAGCAAGTGGACACCAATGAGCTACCTCCTGACCTTATCCGATGGCTCACTCATGAGTGACATATACTTTTGTATTTTGTCTCCCGGGGCAGGTCCCACCAGATAGTTAGCTACAGATAGCTACAAGCATTCCACCACTTCAAGATTTATACCATTCGATTCCCCTCAGCAGGCGGACTCTAATGAGCCGCTCCCCGACCCTAGCTGACCTCCGCCTGGTGAGCTCTCTACCCTTTCCCACCTGCCGACTGCTACAGGTGTGCTCATGCTCCGAAACCTATACCACTCGATCCCTCTCAGCGAGCGGATTCTAATGGGCTTCTCCCCAAGCCTGGGGGACCTCTGGCTGGTGAGATATATACCTTTTCCAACCTGCTGACTGCTATAGGTGTGCTCATGCGCCGAAACCTATACCATTCGGTCCCTGTGGGCGAGCGGAATCTAATGGGCCACTCCACGACGCTAGCGGACCTCTGCCTGGTGAGCTATCTACCTTTTCCACCCTGCTGACTGCTACAGGTGTCCCTATGCTCCGAAACCTATACCATTCAATTCCTCCCAGTGAGCGGGTTCCAATCGGCTACCTCCCAACCTTACCTGACCGCTGGTTGTCAAGTATCTTATACTTGTGTACTTTGGCTCTGCAGGTAGGTACAACTAGATAGTTAGCTACGGATAGCTACAGGCATGCCAGTGCTTTGAGCCTTATATTATCTCCTATAACTTTTATAAATATTTTGTATACATTAGACCTAATTGAAAAATACTATATATATGAAGATAATTTTATTCTACTTAGCGGACTTTGGCCAGACTGTATGCGGACTCTGCTATGCTCTTTGCGGACACTTCTAAGCCATGTGCGGACTATTTGATACCAAATATGGAAATCCTCTGCGACCGTCTGAAGAATAGTACACTAGGGTTCATTGAATCATCACCCGTCAGGATATATCTGATAAATCAAGGTAAATCCGCATACGTCCGATGAATAAGAGTGCGTCTGAATCCGTCCTATTAATCAGGTTGTGTCCAGATACCTGCTGTTGCGTCCTGTTGCGTCCTGAGGATCTGGGCGCGTCCCGCACCTTGGGTGAAGCGATCTGAACACTGGACACGACCGGGTAACTGCCCCATGACCCAGAACCGCAGTTTCCATTATCAGGGCCTGAAATGTCCGACACAGAGAGCGCATCAGGTGCTTCCGGGCGCAACCCATTTTCTTTGCTGATGGACTCGCACTGGAGTCCTTAATTCACTCCACCTTTCATATCTGTATTAGCCCCCATGCCAGAAAGGCAAATTCCTAATACCCTCTGCGTCCTCTATTGCGATTTCCTTCCTCGTGTGTATTGCGTTTACCACACTTCTCTTTCAAATCTGCCTCTTTTCCTTAGTAATTACCTTTTGTTCCTAGGCATGCCCTCATCTTACTCAATAAATCACAGCCATGCAGCTTGTCGACTATCACAACCACAAGAGAATCCCCTATCACTTTCACCCTACCTCTCTTAACCTCTACAATTAGCAAGAATACACACACTCGCTGGATTGAAATTGAGAATTAGTAGACGGGTATTGTGCTGAACAGGCAGTCCGAATCCCTAGAGTAATACCTAACTCATATTCAATCTGTGTTACTTGCTCTACATGTCACTGACTCCTGGAGCAGTTAGCTCACCGTAATATCAAAATCGATTAAATGGGTGCAACATTACTGTACCATAACTAGTGGCTCTTAGGACTCCAGTAAGCTTAATGTCAGCATTGTCACCAGTTCACTATCCTCTACATCCTTACCAACTATGGATAGATCTGTAACGAGCCTACGATAGGTAGCTACAATCATTATCACCTTAGCCCAAATGGTATACCAAGAGGTAACCAGAGGTGGTATGGTCTCGTATACTTTATACAAATAGCTGGTAAACCTAGGATAAGGCCTAGGGGATAGTTGAGTAGCCTTGAGGTACTCTACTAGGCAGGGTCACCTTTCGGGAGAACATTCGCATAAGGTCAAGAGAATTATGGGAATGTTACACGGACCTCCGAGACGACTTCTGTGGTCGCCTCGAGGACTTCCTGAGCGGTTAAAGGCATAAGAGGGCAAAGTTACCCTACCTTGGGAATTTGGTCATTATGCCCATGGGTCCCAGTTACCCTACTGAGGAACCCAAGTTAGCCTACATTCACCGGCAAAGTCATCCTAGAACTTAGAGGTCGATTGCCTCACATTCTATGGGCTCTTAGATGTTCATGGGCGGACACGCATCTGCGGGGGGAGGCCCCACGCCTGTATAAGGGTGGCCCAAACATACTATTGAACTTAGGCGGGTTTAGCTAACACCCCCCTCTGGCCCCAGCGTTGGGACGGCGCGTCATAGGCAGACGGCTGTGTAGTTGCTCGTTTGCTAGTACAAAGAGGTCATTGGAGCAGCTGGGGTAACACCATATAAGTCGTCGCCGTCCATCTGACTGAATGTCGTTCGCAGGATATATAAGGGGAGTATGGGTAACCGCCAACATGGGGGTCATCCATATATGGTCTCTCGGGCATCTAGGAGTCTATTCTAGCCTACGGGTTGTAGGGTAGTCTTCCTAGTGGTACTCAGGTAGTCTCAGAAGCCCAGGGTGCTTTTGAGACAAATACCTCAGTAACAAGCCCGGACCTTCTTCCCTTCATTTGTAGCATTACTATTGGTTGTTATTGGACTCTAGAGGTATGAGTCTTATCACGGTAGAGTATGTCCCGAGAGGATGGCTATGGGTAGCGCACACTTAGCCAACCATCGGCTACATCTCACCGGGGGAGCTTGCATGTCAACTTATCACATTGGATAGTCGCGTAGATTAAATGATAGACAGCATAGCTTGTATAGACGAAACTGCCACTGGGCCAGTGAGTCCACCACCTAGGTATTGACTCCGGTTGTTGTCATAACAGCTAGCCACTCGTATGACTTCGATAGGGAGAGTTTTTCCACCTGGGGTTGTATTGGAGATGCATTGCAGAAACTCATATCCTATTGACGGACTTAAGTGTACCCGAGTTGGTCCGACACTTCCGGCAGGATAGATCCTGATAGAGGGTAGACCTCGGACAGACCCTGAGCAGGACAGGGTGCTCGCACAAGGTCGGAAGTAGTGGTGAATGTAAAAAGGCTTAAATCTGATATCTACTTAAGTTTAAGCGTTGGGCATTCTACTTCGACAACCAACTTTTCCTCGAGAGAACTAAATTGAGTGAAGCTTCGACCTTAACTATATTAGGTTTTACCCTTGATTCTTCTGAATTATTTTACCTCATCTTTATCTTCTACTTTGAGTGTTTGGTGCGGTCGCAACCTTAGAGTTCACGTCTCTATAGGATGCCCCCGTTACAAGATCTAGTAACTGGTTTTCTACTTCTTGGAATTGATGTTGGTAGTCCAAAATGTCCTGGCCCGAGGATATTGTTCATCCCAAAAGGTGCTGCATCACCACCATTCCACTATTCATCACGATATCTTGATGCACATCTTGCAATGCTGCCCATGCATCACTAGCTATGATAGCATTCATTATATCGGGTATTATTCAGTACTTAATATTTAGTGTAATAATGCTAAAGACTTGATGATCCTTGGTGGAGCTGACTATCCAATCTTCAATGGCCATTAGAAGTTCTTTTGCATTCAGAATCTGAATGATTCTTAATTGCCAGATATTATTATTGCTCCGGTCTGTCGCTATGGAGCAGTTCAACTTGTCAATTGACTATTAGAGAGGTTGTGTTTACAGGGTTCTTACCACTTCCGCTGCAGGTTGTGGTGGTACCACTTTCTCTACTACCTTTGCCAGATATGCTGATACTACTAGTATCGTCCTCGGTAGCCTTAGAGTTTGGGTCATTCAGGATTGGCTGCTTATCTGCTCAGCCGTCATTGTAGGGTGCTCTCCAGGCACATAACCTCTAATCTTGTAAGATATATACTGCTCGTATTCTTGATAGCTAGTTCAAGAGGTGACTAAAGTGTATAAGAGGTACACAATGTTTGGTGACATCTATTTCCAGAATTGTGTGTAAACAGGACTTCTTAAGTACAAAACAAAGTTACTACTCTTGAACCAACATTATACAATTTCTACCTCATCTCATGCCCTCCAGTTACCATTCATGCACCCTTTTGCTTCCCCTCTTAGAAATAAGTGCTATCCCGCTATGGTACATGTCCTACCCGGCTTTGCACAATCTTTACTCCGTTCCATATCCGATAGACAATCCACCAGTATTGTTCAAAAATCTGTGTCTTTCTGCCTTGGTGGTTGTGTCCATCTGCGAAATCCAGAGTAAATGACGGTGATTCACGATAAGTGCGATGCTCTCGTACTTTTTTTTTTTTTTACTGCGTTGGGTTATATAATATCAGTTTTCAACAATATACCCTATACCTTTGCTCTATTGCATTTACATATTAGATGTATCTGCAAGAACCTTAACAAACCAGGTTAACAAAATTAAAAATACTAGCTCATAGAATCTAGTAGGCAGGTTTTAATTAGACCATAATATATAGGGGAAACACATTTCCTTCTTCCTGAAGTTGGTATTTAGTATTAGATTGTGCAAGTGAGCAGCTTCAGTGCCAATCATGGATCTAGCGTATAAATCCAGAATAGAGTAAAGGGATATGTTGTTGAAAACTTGTATTTTATAGGCCAACATGGTTGGGAAGGAAAAGGCTTGGGCATCGGCCAGGCCACTCCATTACACTTTCTTCCCCCAATATTGAGTGACTGTGAAATATGCGGTGAACCAGCTATTATTCAGTGGTAAATTCCTTTTCAACTATGAGGCACTCTTTACTGAACTCCCGGTTTCCAACCAACTAGAAATTGAGTATGATATTTCACCACAACCTTTTCACCAGTAGGATTTTCCTTATCCTATGATAAAATTAACATCCTTTCTTTCTTTTTACTATTGTTATTATAATATCTTCCCTTCAAATAGGGTTTTTCTTCATTAAAGTTGGTGTATTCATAGGTGATATTATCGAATCTCAGAAGGGCTAGTGTAACGACCCTACGATAGGTAGCTACAATAACTACCACCTTAGCCAAAATGATATACCAAGTGGTAACCAGAGGTGGTATGGTCTCGTATACAAATAGCTGGTTAACCTAGGACTAAGACTAGGGAATGGTTGAGTAGCCTTGGGTACTGTATAAGACAGGGGAACCGTTCGGGAGGACCTTGACATAAGGTCAAGAGAATGATGGGAATGTTACACGGACCTCCGTGACGACCTTTGTGGTCAACTGGAGGACTCCCGGATTGGTTAATGACATAACAGGGCAGAGTTACCCTACCTTGGGAAGTTGGTCATTATGCCCATGGACCACAGTTACCCTACTGAGCAGTTCAAGTTACCCTACCTTCACCGGCACAGTCATCCTAGAACTTAGAGGTTGATTGCCTCATATTCTATGGGCTCATAGATGTTCTTGGGAACACACGCATCTGTGGGGGGAGGCCCCACGCCTGTATAAGGGTGGCCCAAACATACTATTGAACTTGGGCGGGTTTAGCTAACACGCCCCTCTGGCCCCAGCGTGGGGACGGTGCGTCATAGGCTGACAGCCGCATTGTTGCACATTTGCTAGTAAAAAGAGGTGATTGGAGCGGCTGCCGTAACACCTTATACGTCGTCGCCGTCCGTCCAACTGAATGTCGTTCGCAGGATATATAAGGGGAGTATGGGTAACCGCCAAAATAGAGGTCACGCATATATGGTCTCTCGGGCACCTAGGAGTCTATTCTAACCTATGGGTAGTATGGTAGTCTTCCGAGTGGTACTCAGGTAGTCTTAGAAGGCACGGGTGCTTTTGAGACAAATACCTCAGTAGCAAGCCCGGACATTCTCCCCTTGATTTGTAGCATTACTATGGGTTGTTATTGGACTCTAGAGGTATGAGTCTGATCACAGTAGAGTATGTCACGAGAGGCTGGCTATGAGTAGCGCGCACTTAGCCAACCATCGGCTACATCTCACCGGGGGAGCTTGCATCTCAATTTATCACATTGGATAGTCGCGTAGATTAAATGATTGACTGCATAGCTCATATAGACGAAACTACCACTGGGCCAGTGAGTCCACCCCCTAGGTATTGATTCCGGTTGTTGTCATAACAGTTAGCCATTGGTATGACTTCGATAGGAAGAGTCTTTCCACCTGGGGTTGTATTGGAGAAGGATTGCAGAAACTCATATCCTATTGACGGAGTTAAGTGTACCTGAGTTGGTCCGACACTTGCGGCAGGATAAAAGCTGATGGAGGGTAGACCTCGGACAAACCCTGAGCAGGACACGGTGCTCGTACAAGGTCGGAAGTAGTGGTGAATGTCAAAGGCTTAAATCTGATATCTACTTAAGTTTAAGCGTTTGGCATTCTACTTCCACAACCAACTTTTCCTCGCGAGAACTAAATTGAGTGAAGCTTCGACCTTACCTATATTAAGTTTTACTGTTGATTTTTCTGAATTATTTTACCTCATCTTTATCTTGTAGTTTGAGTGTTTGGTGCGGTCGCAACCTTATAGTTCACCTCTCTATAGGGTGCCCCCGTTACAGCTAGAATGGAGATAGTGCCCACTTTGGATTTGGGGCAGCAATATTATATTTCTGTAAATCATTGTTTTTGTACTCTATTTGAGTGATATTCCATGACCGCATAATATTTTATAAAGAAGAGTCTGGAACAAGTGCAGATCAGACTACACTTACTGAGTCAGTCAGGTCCAGTAATTAACACCCACCAGCTATGTCCTTCGTCCTACCTCCAATACTTGACAGGTTGGACTATTTGGAACCCTGTCAGCTGAGAGCGCAAATTCACTTGAACGAACCGAAAGAAGCAGACTGAAGTCACAGTTCATACATCATATTCAACAATATGGCCTCCTATTTTAATTCCCATTCAAGCTAGGACATGCCCTCACGTATACGTATCGACAAAAGTACAATCACGATTTTACCCACACCCACTCCAATTATTAGTAGAGCTATCACCCTTCAACACTGTTGTCAGTGACCACTGGTCACCCGTTAAATCAGGTAGTTACCGGGCACCCCCAATACCATCACGAGTGGTCGGGACAGGTCAGAGCAGGGGTCAGAGGTATGGTGGGTTATGGTTCGAAGGCAAAACTTAGGATGGCATTAAACTCTAGTTTTGTGAATATGCTTTACTCTTCTTTCACCTTCTCCCCAATAGACATTATATTGTGATGGGATAAACGAAACGCTACAAAAAGCCGTTCCCAAACCGCGGGTATGCCAAGGAAATCCTGACCCCATCACCACCCATCACCCCCCTTTGCTGACCACTAGTCACTTACCATAGTCACGGTCAGGACCGGTCAATACATCAGCCCTGGTCACTGCTAACACTGCCCTTCACTGGGGACAAAAGCCGTGATAAGAAGTGGGGTGGCAATCTGGCCCATGATAAGGATTACCTGTACACTGATGCGAAAGCATAAGGCGCTTGCTAGAGCCGGCCGTTGAAGGGACCCTTCATCTGGCTCCAATAGCTCTGGTGCTGGGTATCGCCAGAGCGGAGGGGAGGGTTTCCGTTAGGAGTGTAATAAACCAGTCTCGGAGTGTTTCCGGGAGGCAGCTATCCCAAAAGCTGTTCAGCCGGATGGGCGCGCTACTTCAGGATCCAGATCCCCGTATTCCAATAGCAACTTTACCACCCCCGTGCCCGCGATTTGCAGCCCACGAGAGGAGTGTTAGGCCATGTTTTGTATGTGGAGTGTTGAGATTGATGTCGTCTTGTTCCCATAGCAGTTTTACGACTCCCTCGAGCCCTTGTTCCGCAGTCTACAAGATTGGTGTTAGGCTACATTTATCTCGGTAGAGTTCGGATCAATATCGTTCCGTTCCAATAAGACATTTTTTACCGCTGGCATATGCCCCCGTTGAGCTGCTTAATGGTGTGGCTTTAGGCCACGTTGCATGTCTGGTATGTCGGGGTTGATATATTTAGTTGCAATTGTAACTCTACTACAACTACTCTCTCATTCCCAGTCCACGCATCACATCAGTGGCATGCAGTGAGATTCAGCATCCGAAGTGTTGCGATTGATATTTTCTCGCGACAGCAGCCTCACGATTCCCTCGTGCCCCTGCTGCTGCGCAACCCGCTCTGGTCGTGTTTGGCCGCATTTGGTCTGTGGTCTTGGAACGGATATCGTCTCTTGGCAATAGCAACTTGATTTGGTATTTGGTGTCAGCCGTGTTGGGATCGATATCCTATCATTCCAATGGTAGCTTCACAGCTCCCTCATCAAAATGTTCTTCCGCACACAAGAAGCGTGTTGGGCTGTGTTCTGTTTCAGGATATGCTAGGAGTTCTATAGTTTACTCAGAGAGTTGAATGTATGTATGATAAGGTAAATATGCCATAGGGATAACTATGGGCGACATTGCTGGATTTATAAATGGCGAGCTGCTAGAATTAGTACCCATCCATTTCCCACCGAGTAAGCGCTAGCACATCAAAACATCAAAGACGAGATATGACCTCATTACCATACCGGTAGAAGACAATACCGGTGTGGGAATGTTCGATCGTCTTCCCTTAGTTGGATGGTGTGTTCGACCGAGCCTTATCCATCCGTGTGAGTGTGATCGTGACCTTCTACTAAACCGGATAATAAGTCTATCGTGAGCCGCCTTGGTGATACTGTGTTTAATTGGATGAACAGGGATAGAATAAAAGGTGAAGTGCTGGACCCAATTGCAATAGAGTGGAGATACTGTCTATTGGTTGGTTGTCAGGGTGTTGCCGCCCCTCATCTAACTGAGTGGAGAGAAAGGTGGCTTATATGCAGAAATCTCTGCATGCCAAGCTATATACAAGATAGCCAAGTCACGAATAGGGAAATCCTACCTGTGACTGCCAAACTATCCTATTAATAACGCCCTAGACCACACCGGTACATATAGATCTATACAGTAGAGGTGTGACGTCACTACATAGCTGGGAAAGGGCATGAGGGAATTGTAAAGACGCTTTTAGGACGAGATGACGTCAATCCCAACAAGGTAGAAACCAAATATAGCCAGAACAGTGGGAGTTTTTTAGTTTGCATTGTAGCGTGATGTAGGGAAACTCGGCTCTACACCACAAGGGATAAAAGGGGCCTTGCCCTCCCGGGCTCACAGAATTGCCATCAGCTCCTCATCCCAGCACCTCAGAATTACCATCAAACCTTTCTCCCCATCCGTTCCAATCAATGATATCAGGCAGGAAAGGTTTGTTCAAGAGAATTATAGGTTCAAGATAATCTTGATTGCGGATTTGCTCATCTCATATTCTTTAGTGTTTATCGCCTTCCGTTGGTACTGGGTTGCGATACTGATTGTACCTGTGTTCGGCATGGCATCCCAGGTGTTCGTGGGCGAATGCCCGGCCGTCGTTGTCGAATGCCCTGCCACTCGCTTCACATGTCCCCCCGCGGTGTTCAAATGCCCCGCCGCTGTGGTCGAATGCCCCGCCACCATGGTCGAATGCCCTGCCACCTTGGTGGAGTGCCTAGCCGCCGGGGTTAGATGCCCCCCGGATGCGGTGGTCAAATGCCCGGCCGCCGAGGTCAAATGCCCAGCCGCCCTGGTCAAATGCCACGCCGCCGAGGTCAAATGTGACGCCGACGTGGTCAAATGCCCGGCGCCCCCGTTCAAATGCCCGGCTCCCGTGTTCAAATGTCATGCCCCTATTGTCGAATGCGTCCCATGCCCCCCCGTGGTCCAAAACCCAGCCCCTAACACGGCATTCCAAGAACAGCCTCTCCAAGCGGCCGACGCCGGGATGACGGACGAACAGCTGGCGGAGCTGTGACAGGTGATTTGGAGGGAGGCAAGTCTTGGGAAAAAGTCGAGTTCACACCAGCCATTTCGCAACTACTATTGAATATTCACGAAGGTTCCAAATAGCGGGTATTGATGAAACTAAGATGTCACATGGCTGAGAAGGATTGCGCTTGATGATTGTTGCACGATGGAGAAGGAATGTAAGAGAAAGACGATAGTATGTTTGGCTTAGGAGTTAGACGAAGCAGAAGTGTTTGAGATGTGTGAGGAAACGACACTAGGGACAACCGGAGGTTTAGGACTAAGGTTTACAAGGAAACGAAACAGATGGGTGTCGCACTAAGAGGGTCAGGAAACGGAACACGGTGTCGGCACAGTAACGGATAATGGATGATGAGGAAAACTGTGTAAGAGAACGAAACAGGGAAAGCAGTTGTAGGAAAAATGGGTTTCGGGAATGTTGGATAGGAGCATGGAAAGGAGGAACGAGCGGAGGAGAGACGAGTGATGATATTGCTGATGAAGAATTTTTTCTGTGGAAGTGGAGCTTGTGAATATATAGGACACCTCCGGTGACATAGAAACAACAAGGACCCCAATACACTCTCTACCGATCGTAGCCTATTTTTGTCAACTACAACCACCTAACCTAACAACTTTCGCTTCATAAAAGATAATGACTGCGCGTATAACTATGAAACCTAATACAATATATGTTGACATGCGCTCGGAGTGGCTAACTGTGATCTTTGGCAATTATCAAAGAAAAGAATTTTGTCGTGGAGGAGCAATGAGTTAGGAATGCGGGAGTCCTATTTATTGTTCTTCGCTATGTGCCAAGTCAGATGCGTGGACTCCACTGATTCTCCATTGGAGGGGATGGTGGTGGACTGCATAAGTGATGGCTCATGATGCGGGAATGTTTGGTTTGGCGGTGTATGATTGCAGCTTGGCTCGTACCGAAGGTCCAAGCTTTAGGACTATAGTCCCCTACAGTTCGTCTAGTCCTCCATGTTAGCACTATTAGCTCTACGATATGTTGAGGTACGGCTACCCACTTAGGTCATCTCAATGGGTTAGGTCTATCATTGGTTGTGCGTGAGTGGGCTTGGCATGGGATTTCCTTTAAGTAGACTTCTCTCTTGTACGACTAGTCATTAACGAACATCTCACCTCACACAAGTATCACAGACACATCGCAACAGGTTATGAGCCTCTGCGTGTCCCACGCTCTACGAAAACAGAAATTGTGAAGTTCGAAGGTCGGTTTGCTACACCGCGGTACCTCTGGAATAATTTCTTCCTGTTCTTCTAGATTGATTGATCAATTGGTTGATTTCGTTCATCTATTGCGCTTTAATTTCTATCGATTTTCTATCGGTGTCTTTTACTCTCTTTCGTCTTACGGATATATCTATTTATCTATCTATCTATCTATCTATCCATAAAATGGATCGTTTGTCTGTCTGTGTGTCTATCTATCTTGATGAAGTCGGACTCCTACGAAATCAATGTCACCTCGCGGATGACATTCCCTTTGCTCAGCCATAAGAACTTTGCCCAATGGCGGCAGAGAATGGCCAATCAGCTTAAGGAATTGGATATGTGGTGGCTCGTCTCTGGGAGGAAGCCCCAGCCCGACGCTACCAGTACAGAACCACCCGTGGTTAGTGCTCTCAATAAGTATCGAAGTAAATTTTAGTAGATTACAGCTAAAATCTGGAACTCGATACAGCCACACATTTGTGCTCAGTATAACGCCGACGGCTTCAATAAGGACCCTTGTCTACTTTGGGACCAGCTCAATGCAAGACACAAGAAGGCTTTGGGTCTGGACCTTTACTATTTTTGGAAATCATTGTTCGATTGCGCCTATGACACTGATGGAACTGCAGCAAAGTATGTTTATGAGTTGGAGCGTATTATTGAAGCCCTACGAGAAGCCGACGAGGAGATCAAGGCTCATGAAAAGACATTCAATCTGCTGAATGGAGTGCCTCAGTCCTGGCGAGAATGGCGAGACCTACAGGAGACGATAATACAACATGATAAACCGGACGACATCATCGCAGCTATTAAGGCCAGAGAATCTACTCTCAATGGAGATAGGATAGGTGACGGCAATGGCGAGACCGTACTTGCAGTTGAAGGCAGGAACAATGGTTACCAAGGGGGTAGGAGGAAGTTCGACGGACGAAGCTTGAATGGTGAATCTGGCGGCAATGCGCAAGGTTCTGGGATGTCAGTTACCAGCTATTATTGCCACAAGCAAGGCCACCGGAAGAGCGAATGTCGAAAATTCAAATACAATCAGAGAAGGGTTGTTGTGGCGGACAAGACTTCGACGGCTGCTCAGGCGGTACAGGGGGATGTACCAAACACATCTCTGTTTACGGCTTTCAGTACTCCTCGCTTTCCATCAGACTCAAGCCATTGGCTACTGGACAGCGGATGCAGTAACCACGTTATTGGCTTACGGAAATGCTTCACTACGTATATGCCGAGTCCACAAGGAAACCACACCATCAGAGTTGCCAACAACTCCGACATCAACGCTCTTGGACGAGGTGATGTTACCCTTAATGTGTGGGATGCTGGCGAGCAATGCGGGAAGAGGCTCATCCGTCACGACGTTCTCCACGTTCCGGAATACGGTCGGAATAGTTTGCTCTCCATCTCGCAGCTATGAAAGTCGAACCTGTTTGTCAACCTCCACCGCAATGGAGGCGGATCACTGAGAAGAGAAGGGAAGAAGAGCTCATAGATCGAAGCAATGGAGATCGATGGTCTCTATATTGTGAGAACCATGCTGGAAAGTGATGATTCTTATGAGGGGAAGTCGGAACAAGGGGCGATGGCAGTAACTACGGATAGGGAAGCCGTTCCAGAATGTGAATTGTGGCATTTTCGCCTCGCGCACCTATGTCTGGATGCTGTTCGAAAGTTATCAAGGGCCGAAAAAGCAATACTCACCCTTCGTGAGGTGCCTCGATGCGTGTTTACGGAATGTGTCTACGGGAAAATGACTCACAAGCCCCTCCCTTCAGTCCCGGAATCCTCGCGTGCCAGCCGCATTCTAGAAATAATACACAGCGACATTGCAGGACCTATCTATCTGGTCTCATTAGGCGGATCACGATATTCGTTACTCTTTACAGACGACTTTACAAGATACAAAGTTGGTTATGCATTCAAGAAGCAATTAGATGGTCTCAAATGCTTTAAGGGATACAAAGCATAGGTTGAGATGCTGCACGGAAAACCTATTCAGAAACTTCGAACTAACGGGGGTGGTGAATATACCTCGAAGGAGATCTGTTACTACTTGCATGAAGAAGGAATCCAAGCACAGAGATCGACGCCCTACAGGCCTCAGTCAAATGGCGTCAGTGAACGGGCGAATTGAATGATAATAGGTACTACTCAAGCACTCATTCACCCCATCAGTGCACCCAATGACTTCTGGGCGGAGGGCACGATGACTGCTATCTACGTCAGAAATCGGCTGCCTATGAAATCACTCAAGTCAGGATTGACACCCTAAGAGGCGTAGTTTGTGAAACCAGCTAGCTATGAAAACCTGGAGGTTTGGGGATGCGTCGCATACGCACAAGTCCCACACGAGAAGCGGAAGAAACTCGACAAAACCGCACGCAAATTTATATTCATCGGGTACAGAATGACAGCAACTCAATACCGTCTATACGACCTTGAGAAGAAGCTTGTCTTCACCACGCGTGACGTCATCTTCTAGGAATCGAAATCTTACCATGCTACTGACATAGAGAACGGGGGAGTCCCGCAACCCTACTACGCTCCGGAGGTCCAGCCCTGGGAGGAGAAGGTTGCTTGGGCAGATGGGTTTGATGAGGAAGAGGCAAATGCGGAATCACCTAGAGTTTCGAGGGTTAAGAAGAAGGAGCAGAGAAAGGCTGTTAGAGTTGAGGAACCAGAAGAGGAACAACTGGTGGATTTGGCCGGATTTGATGAAGGTGAGAGTGTGTATATAGAATCAGAGCCTAGATTCAAAGTCCTGTACAAACCATCTCCCCTACGCCTCCGGCGATTGAAATCTCAACACCAGGGAAATTATTGTGGGATCCACCACCACCCCCTCTCCTCCCCCTTGATGGCTTTTGCCTAGGGGAGCGATGCTACAACCCCTCCTCTCCCTCTGGGCTCTACCCCCTCCTCCACGGGGTTCTTGTTCCTGTTCATCGTTGACTCCTGCTCATGAAGTTCAGTTCTCCCCCTTACCCCGCACTTCCTTTGCACCTCGCTTAGGTTTTGCACGGTCGGCATTCTGTCCTCTTCGCTCACGGTTGGCGCTGAGCTTTCCAAGCCCTTTGCGAAGTACCTTTCCGTCTCG
>Ga0307509_10004495_pt1 | contig 20044 bp, 6 predicted proteins | sample 10_EM_MG_FD_202245 | JGI IMG/M metagenome (GOLD analysis project Ga0307509, IMG submission 202245) | Populus trichocarpa ectomycorrhiza microbial communities from riparian zone in the Pacific Northwest, United States - 10_EM | ecosystem: Host-associated > Plants > Roots > Unclassified | place...
ACTGGAATCGTAGCCTCCATAGAATGTATTCCTTTACTTGAATTATCTTGATCCCGGTCAGTTGTTATGGCCTTCTGTTTGCTTTGGACTTGAGTTCTGTCACTTGGAATACTCGAACTTGCATCAAGTGCACTGCTGGAGGAACCATGTCCATGAAAGTAGAACGGGATGAACACAACAAAACTCAATTATGGAAGAATACACAGATGGATACCACTAAAATTTTGATACTTTGTCATGTCTTTGTTCCCCAACCCTGTAAATTCTCAGCCCCCTCAGCCTAGCTGGAATTTTTTGCCCTGGGAAAAAGCTAAAAACATACAAAAATGAAACACTTGGATTCATTGGAGATGGTGACATTTTGCTATAGTCTTGTTTATTCCGGGATTGATAATTACTACTGCAAATACAACTCTAAGTTTAACTGCACATCAAATTCCTTTTGCCACCCTCATTGAAAGCTAATAAAATAGGGTGGCTGGCGGGGATAACTGTACGCATGAGATGACTGTGCTGAATAGTGCATTAGTAAATTAAGATTTACCAGAGAAAAAAAAAACAGATTTTATTGGGGCTAGGTATGGAAGATCTTGTTGGGATGTAGTTGTTCTTGCCTAGCAATACAACTAACAATGAATTAGTGTAAAAACATTAATGAATTACACGGTTAAAATTCATCCGTCCTAAGTTTCCGAGTGGTTTGGAGCTCCATGCCTCAGCTTTGATTAAGGTTGTGAATTTTGTTCTGTTTTGCCTAAAATGACCGATATATCTTTTTATCATTTTAAAAAATAAAAAAATTCATAATAAATTTTATCTCTTTTAAATTTTGATATATTTCAGATTTAATTTTATTGACTTTTAATTTTATCCTTCAATCAAAATTTTATAGTCTATTATTTTTTCTAATTTAGTTTTTATTCTTTTAATTTTTTTCATTTTATTAAAGTTATTTTTCTTCTCAATTTAACTTTTCAATAAAAAAAATATCCTCTAATTTTATTTTTTTTAGATTTTCACCCTCATCTTTTAATTGTAATTTTTTGTTTTAGATCTTTCTGTGTAATTGATTTTTTTCACAGTTTAATCATTCGACGTTTGATTTGTTGAGGGTAAAAATTAACGTTTGGTTTTTTTTTAGGATTGGGTTTTGTGTTTTTTTCATTTATAGTGTTTCAAGTCTAATGACTCGGGTCATGCGCTTGAAAAGTTAATATAGATTGACATTCTTTTCTTTTTTTTACTCATTTTCTTTTCGATTTTATCAATTGATATTGATTTTTTTTTAAAAAAATGGGGTATAACTTGAGTCGTTTATTTTTCTTATTTCTTTGAAACACGTTTGCAACATCTAGATTATCATTGTTTTTTTTTTGTTTTTTTTATTGATGCTTTTTATTGATATGTTTTTTTTCTTTTTAAAATAATTTTTTATTTTATGTTTCGATTAATTTTCATTCTTTATGATTTTTTATTTTGCTTATTTAACCTTTTTTTAATAGTGGTTTTTTCTTAGTTATTTTATACGTGTTTATTTTAAAAAAATATTATTTTGATTCACCTATAAATATTTTTTTATGTTTTATTTAGATTAAATTTATTTTTAGATGATATTTCTAATGTATGCAGCTTTGTATAATAGTTTTTTTTCTCTTATTTTATTCAATCAATTTCATGTGTATATATTTCTATTATCGTTTGATTTAATAAAATAAATAAATTTTGTAAACACAACCGAATAAATGTTCTTTATTGCAATATCAAATATCTTGAACTAGACATGTCTTTTAATTTTTCTAGTTTTGTTTTTAATTATCATTAATTATTTTTTATTATTTATTTACACATGGTTATTTAGTGTATTTAATACACTGATAATTTTTTTATGTAAAAAAAACACATTGATAAAACATATATATCCAAATAAATTTATTGAAAAAAAATACAACATGTGGCATAACACAAGTTAAGTAAGTAGTTAGATATATTGGAAGTGAGTTTTTGTATTTTTCTTTTTTATTTTTTTTATGAAATTATCTCGATTTCATGATCTAGATCGCAAGTTTAATAGGTTAACCTGAGTTTTCTAAATAGTTTTTTTTATATTTTTTTAATTTAATATTATTTATTAATTTTGTCTTTCATTATTAAATTAAAAAATAATTTTTAAAAACAAATATCATCCAAATATCAATATTTAAAAAAAAATCATTCAATATGCATCATATTTTAAATTCATTATTAAATTTTTTTTATTATTACAGAACACATTTGCAACATTTAAATACTTTTTTATATTAAAAAAATGATTTGACCCGGACACTAAACCAAATCTCACAATAAACATGAAAACATTTTTCTCTGTCTGTTACAATCTTTTCACACTGCACGCATATCTCACACCAACCCCACAATAAACAAAACAAAAACACAGGATCAAGGAGTGTGTACAAGTTTGCAAGTAAATGATTTGCTAAATTATACTTAATTAACTCTTTTGAATCAACAAATGAGATGAGCCGGCAGTAGAACTGGCATCCTGGGTTGCTTGATAATCCACGGCTGGGCTGGACAACTTTTTAGCTTTAGCATTCACCTTCCCGTTTGACAGAGCAGGTTTGGTTGACAGTACTGGTATTTTAATCTCCGTTTTGCTCCCTTGTCTGGAATGAACTTTCTTGAGGTTATTAGGCTCAGCATGAACTCGAACCTCCCATGGCCGCGCAGCAACCCAGCGCTCCTTCCAGCTCCAACCCCAGTTTTCTTTGCCAAGAATGTAATAGGCCTGGCCTAGATATCGTGTAGGATTGGCCCTCCACTGAAAATCATATTAACTCACAACATTTATTTACCGTCAACTGAACCAGAAACTATAATAAATTGATGTGTTCATAGTTTTCACAGTTGATGGACCTGATGAGAGAAGGCATATGCCATGGCTCGTTCACGCTTTACTGCTGCTTCTTCTCTTTGTTGGATCCTGGAAAGAATCTCCTCCATGGTATCGGAGCCACCGCACCACTCCACCTATCAAAACCGAGTTAGAAAATGTGGATGGTAGATTTTGAAATCTTGGCTGTTGCTTCATGCAATAATTATTGGGCAACTGCCTTTCTCTTGGGACCTAACTACTTTGGATGCATTCAATTTCTCTCGGAGCATGTATATTTCTGTACAAACCTTTAAGCAATATGTTTTGGTAATGGTATCGAACAACACTTGCACTACAAGAAAACTTACGCAAAATTCCAACCATGCTATGACAGTCACGTCATCATTTGTCTACATCGAATATTTAGGTTTAAAATAGCTGAGCTTGTATTCATACAAAAAAGAAGGAGAAGAAGAAGAAGAAGAAGCTGTGCTTGTAGCTACTCTCAAGCATGATAAGGTCAGACTAATGCATGATTGAGTTCTGGCACTCAACTAAACTACAAGACATTTCCCTGTTGGCCGAGTTTCATTTATAGCCAAACAGCTCCATCTCAAAGGAAAAGGAAAAGGCCAACAACCACCAGTCCACACAGTACGTAGGGCCAAGCTCATTGATTACTCATCAACTCCTCCTTTCTATGGCAGATTCATTGGTTTTTCATAGACCCCATAATTCTTTTGTAGCACAAATAGAAAGAGTCATAAGAATCCCACATAAACAAGAAGACGACAGCTTGCATTTTTTGTACAAAACACTAATTTTTCTGTATTTTCACATTAAACTTTTTAAACAGCAAACAATTGCATATTCTCTGGCACATAAGACTCAAACCACGAAAAATGAGGTCATATTTCGGAAATTTGCAGCAAGTTAATTTGGAACATGCAGGAAAGAAAAGAAATTTGTAAAATACATTTTAGAGGTTTTTAATAGCTTTTCATTACAAAATTTTCACTGTTTTTCAAATAAATAAAAAAGATGGTCCAAGTTTTAATTTTTTGGCAACATGATACTGTTTCATTAATTAAGTTACGAAAGCTATAATCCAAATAGGTAATAGTCAGTAGTACCTCTAACTCTTGAAGTTTGGCGTCAAGTTTCAACTGGTTTTCCAATTTCTTTTGCTTAATACGGCCTTCTGTAACCATATGGTGTCGGCGAGCTCTTATCTGGGTCTGTATATTGCTCCATGAATGTATATGGCTCAACGTGCTTGATGCTTGCTTTTGAGTATCTTGACCATGGATTTGTACATTAAATCTCACAGCTCCCTTAAGACGATGCACTGCCTTTCTTGCCTGAAAATGGGAAAAGAAAACCATTGTTACTTTACTGATCGTACAAATTCTACAACAGTTGGAATGGCTATAAGCCCACGAGAGCAAGCAAAATGTCAGAAGTAAATTTCTTAAAAATTCCAACAACGCTAACAAAAGATTTCTTCTTGTTGTGATCGTACAAATGCTAACGATCTGGAAACTCAGTGAAATAAGAAGGCTATTTAGTTGATTCCAATAAATATTCACTCGTTTGATTTCAAAAACTTGTTGTGGGTCACTGGACATGGCAAGAAAATCAATGCCGGCGGCCCTAGGAGCTTAAATCATGGCACACATGCATATACCAAATATATGCATGTGTGCCATGATAGCAGAAACGAAATCGGTGGTCTCTGCCAAGCTCTTAATCACACCTATCTAGATTTTCTTCTTTTCCTGACAGAAGGGTTGATTCATCGGGGAAGAAATGAATGGTCCTTCTATAATCACACTGTTGAAATGTACCTTGTATGCCCGAAAAGCCTTTTGAATCCTGACGGCAGCTATATATTCAGCAGACAATCCAGGAACAGCATGACTGCTCTGCAAATCAGCATGGGCGAAACTACTCGATTCTCCATTTGTGGGTGGACTCTCCTTTGACTCATTTGCTTTTTCAATAGCTGAATGTACCTGCCTCACAGAGGTGAAGGAACAGATTAGAAAAAAGAAACAATAACCCTGGTTTTACCAAAAGGGATCAGCAGAATCCTGAGTATTATTTACCTTTACTTTCTTCGATCTATCTCTCTTCGCTTTTCTCAGGCCTATAATCGACTTTAACCAGTATCCTGAACCCATTGGTGCAGATCAGGTTGCTGCTATATAGTGTAGAAACCAATATAAACATGCCAAAAAAATTCCACACAGATTAGATTATATTGCATTTATGACAGGAAAATCAAAGAAGCAACTTCTTTGAGCAAGAAACCTAAAGGATTAGCCAAGTTCAGTCACTGTTAAGTTCACAGCTGCTTTCAAACCTAAAGGCTTAGCCAAGTTCACTGTTAAGTTCAGTCATGATGCAAGGGTTTCTTTCAATTTTTCTCAAGCAAAATTGCTGAATCGATCACCATCAAACTTAGAAGATAACATTTTACTAAGCTTCAATATTGAGCAAAACTTCAAGCCACAATATTAGAGCAAATCAAACATATGGAACAGTATAATAAATATATAATTTAAAAATACATGACAGCAAAATTTGCTTCATACAACTAGCTAGGACAATGCACATCAGTATAATCAACAACACTCCTCCATATTCTAACCATTATATACAGCAACACCAAGCACAATCAATAGCGTACAGAGAAAAAGATTAAGGATAATAGGAACAGAATAAACATACCAGAGAAGAAACAGCCCATGTTTTTGTTTGTGGTTCAGAAAGAGGAGCAACGCAGGCTTGTTGTGTTGGCTTGTGGTTTGAGAAGATGGAGTGGTGGGAATAAGAAGAAGAAGTTTAAGTGCAGTCCAAGAAATGGGTGAGAGAGAATGTTTTAACTGACTACTCAACAAAACTGAAACTGCTGTTTCATCCTTTGGAAGGCCAACAGTCAAATACATAAAATACATTAAAAAAAAAAGACCGACTGCGGCCCACGGAGCACCTAACCTATCTGGACCTCATCAGCATTCATCACCAGACTAAAGATTTAAAAGAAGGGATAAAATAAGAGACAGCTGGTCCCGGCGGGGCTCGAACCCGCGACCTTCGGCTCATAAGACCAACGCTCTAACCAACTGAGCTACGGGACCTTGTTGCTGCACCTAGATAGTGCACATAGATACCTAACAATTACTCTTTGATAAATAGTGAATATCACGTTGGAAGATGGAAGAGAAAAGGTAGAGTAGCAATACTTCAAAACCCTTTTCATTTCCCCACTAGGGATAAGTCAAATTGTCTCTTCCTAACTCAAGCTTCTGCTCTTCCCTCCCTCCTCCCCCCTCTCTCGTTTTTGTCCATGAAAACAAATGTGGCAGAGAAGGGCACATGCCCATTAAGAAAAGGAGATGAAAGATGTTTTCTATCCATTTTGAATACAACCTCTCATGGGATCAAAGAAAGATTCTCACAGAAAACACTGCTTGAAAGCACCCTGGATCTGTAGTGTTCTTCCTGAGCTCCTTCAGTTTTTTTGGCAATGCATATAAATATAATTGATGAATAGGTTTCTCGAATAGAAATGGAATTGAGACTGTAACTGGTAAAATTAATAGAAAATCTAGTCAGGCTGGGTGTTTGTCTGGTGGAGAAAGTCCTTCGTTCGACTTGATTCAACTGGGTTGAAAGAAGAGAGAGGAGCAAATGATAGATTTATATGTATTCCAAATCAAGAGCATGTGTAGTAAAATTTGACTCCAATCCAAGTCATTATCATCCTTACCAGCAAACAAACAAAGAACCATTTACCTTTCTTTGAAATTCCTGGAGTGGAGAAGACAACTCCATTTTCTGTGTGTTAGTACTTGTGTTACTGTTAATATTTACAAAAACAAAAGCCGTAATTTAATTCTTCTTTTTGGTTTTTTACATCTTTAATGTGAAAAATAACCCAAATTTTCCACAATAGTGTTTTACTAGCTCCGGGAGACCGGAATATTTTTTTTAAAAAAATAATATTTAAATGCTGAATTTTGGTACAAAAAAAACATGCAAAAAATTAGGGTTGGTCAATCCAGGTTAGCATGACAAGCATGTTAACTTTCAAACTCGTGATCCGGGTCATTAGACTTGAAGCACTTAATCTAGAAAGAACAGGAAGTTTAATTCTCAACCAATCAAATATTGAAGAATGAAATTGAAAAAAAAAATTACACAAAAAAATTAAAAAGAAACAACAATTAAAATAATGAAGATCAATATTGAAAAACAAAAACTATATTTGATTGAAGTGTGAAAATAAAAGGAAAAATCAATTTAGTAATAGGACCAAAAAATTTCAAGAAAATAAGAATCATAATTGACATGAAAAAAATAAAAACAATATTTTGATTTAAAAATGAAATTAAAAAAAAAATAGTAACTATTACAAAAGGGCTAAGAAAAAAAATAGAAATCAACATAGCGAGGACCAAATTGAAAAACATAATACCATAAATTTGAATTAAAAAATAAAATTGAAAACCAATAAAACTTTTATAAAAAGACGAAGGGAAAAAAATTAGAAATCCAAAGAATGGGGACCAAATTGAAGAATATAATGCTTGGTAAATTGGGATTGAATGTTGAAATTGAAAACAAATAAAACTTTTATAAAAGGACCAAGACTCAAATTAAAAATGAAAAGAATAAAGACTAAAGTTGAAATACCAACAACTAATAGGATTAGGCTATAATTTTCAGTGGATGAGAGAAAACAAAAGAGAAAAAAAAAGTTTATTGACAACAAACCAAATCACCACACAAAACACGCGTCACACCTATAGAAAGAGAACACAACAGGGCGGAGGGGTATTTTTAAATGTCAAGTGGGGTCGTACGCCCCTCCCATAGGGCACGAGCACCTTCCACACGCCTCCTAGTGCATCACACACTCATATCTTTTTTTTTATTTAGTCAAATACCAAATTGTTTCTAATTTGTCAAGTTAATATCAAAAAAACCTTTAGGAAAAGACATAAAAAGCCCCTTGAGGCTAATTTTAATTATTTTTTTTACTTTTAATGGCATTTTAGTTGTTTCACTGTATTTTTTATTTTAATTTTTTTTTTATATTTGTCCAAATACAACAAATTGCCCATTGAAGCCAATATTGAAATCTTGGCACGTGAATTTAGACTATAAAAATAAAAATAAAATTAATTTCTCACATAGAAAATTTTTGAAACAACACCTACGAATTTAGGTTATAAAAAAAATGTGAATGTAATATAATACAGTTATTTCATATTGAAAATTTAATAAATAATTCATATGGATATAAACTATAAAAAAAATATGAAGTGTAATATAGTTATTTTATATTGAAAACTTAAAAAACAATCCATGCAAATATAAGTTATATATAATTATCTGATATTAAAAAATTAAAAAATAACTCATGTAGTGTATAAAAAAATAAAATGTAATACAATTATTATACATTAAAAAATTTAAAAATTAAAAACAAATACACTTGAATATATACATATAAGTTATCCCATATTTAAAAAATAATTCATCATATGGAAAAGTTAAAGAAACAATTTAAGTAGATGCAGATTATAAAAAAATTATAAAATTAAGTATTTATAAATTAATTTTAATTATTTTAAATTTATAAAAAAAATATAAAAAAATTAGATTTTCACTTAGATTTTAAATTAATCTACGAAGTCATTTTAATTCGACCGGCCAATTATAAGTTAGGAAATGCAAAAAAAAAAAACTGTGGAGACAAGAAATTAGGGTTTTGATTCAATAATTAGGGTTTTGATTCAAGAAATTAGGGTTTCGAACCTTCCATGAACGGTTAGAGTGTGAAGAAGAGGACTGTGGAGACAAGAAATAACAAAGGAGACCCAATATCAACAGAAACTTGTATACCCAAAAACACCACAACAAACCTAATATTACAACAATATCCCTCACCGACAATTATTTTTTTCAAAATCCTAAAAAACCCGACCACCACCACCACCTCCTCTTCTTGAAAGCAGAACCACCGCGACGGCACCGTGGCGTCAGACGACTCTTCAAGTCTTAATCACGTACAGCCGGTCCCACAGAATGGGAACATGTCAGTACTACCCGGGTACGTGAGATTTGATGATGGTAGTAGAGTTAAAATCAACTTGAATTCAAGGCCAAAATTTGAAATTAAACATCTAAAGAGGAAACTAGTGAATGAACTTCATCAAGTTAGAAGCTTGCGAAAGAAACTTGATTCCATAGAAATGTCTCAATCTTCCTTTAATGATAATCTTAATAATAGAATAACAGGTAATAGTGGTGGTCATAGAATTGAAACTCTTGATAGGGTTAATTCTGAAGTTAGTTATGTGGGACACACCAATTCGCGGCCGTTGGATGGTAATGAGAAGAAGAAAACCCCGGTGAATTCGAACAAGAAGTTGAAACAGTGTGGCGGTGGTGGGGGACAAGGGGTGGCGGTGGAGTTCAGTAAGAATTTGGTTAAAGAGTGTGGGGAGTTGTTAGGGAAGTTAATGAAACATCAATATGGATGGGTGTTTAATGTGCCAGTGGATGTGAAAATGTTGAAGTTGCATGATTATTTTAAGATTATTAAGCATCCAATGGATTTAGGGACAGTGAAGAGTAGGCTGAGTAAGAATTGGTATAAGTCGCCAAAGGAGTTTGCTGAGGATGTTAGGTTGACTTTTAATAATGCTATGAAGTATAATGAGAAAGGGCAGGATGTGCATACAATGGCAGATACATTGTTGAAGATTTTCGAGGAGAATTGGGCTAATTTTAAGGCTGAAACTAATTTTGATAAGAGGGGGGAGATGGGGTACGATGCTAGCTTGCAAACACCTGCGTCAAAGAGAGCTTCAGGTCCTCATGCTTCATCCCCTGCTTGTGGTTCTGCTTCTGCCTGTGCTCCCAGTCCTGCTCCTTTTCAACAGACAATGCCTTTAGAGACGAGAACTTTGGGTGGAACAGATTCTTTGACAGAGCTTGGGCATCCAAATATGAAAGCTGCTGATCAGGGTAGGGCATCAGTGTCGAAGAAGCCTAAGAAGGACACTGACAAAAGCAAAATGACTTACGAGGAGAAGCAGAAACTGAGTATAAGCCTGCAGAGTTTACCTTCAGAGAAACTAGAATCAGCTGTCCAGATTATTAGGAAGAGGAATCCTGGGCTTTTTCAACAAGAAGATGAGATTGAAGTGGATATTGATAGTTTTGATAATGAAACACTTTGGGAACTTCATAGTAATGTAACCAATTACCGGAAGAGTATAAGCAAGAATGACAGAGAAGCTAAAGTTGCTCTTCAAGATAGAGAAGAAGGTGGCCACGATATGCTCGGGACTGTAAGACCATAATTTTTATTAGTTCGAATCTTTAGCTGAATTCCCTTCATGAATCTCATGCTAACTGATATATCATTCTTCTCTCTCTATGTAGAAATTGACATCTGCTACTGCAGAGGCACCAAAGGAACTTGGATCAGGTAATAACCATCTCGAATTCCCTAGGATTTTGTGTTGCCTTCATTCAGGCTGTTCATTTGTTGGATCTTTATGGCATTCTATTCATTATGCATTGAATTCTAAAACCTTTTGGTTTGAAGCAGTACAAATGACTGTTCCCGCCTCTTCACCTATTAAAGAGCATAAGCAAGGCCATTGTATGAGCAGATCACGTTGTTCAAGCAGTTTTGGCAGTGGCTCCAGATCTTCTTCAAGTGGTAATTGAAACACTACAGCTATAGTGTTGTTGAACATATGTAATTTTCTGGCGATGATAGTGTCAATTAGAACATAAAATGGATTCATTAATTCATTTTGATACTTCATGTGCAGGCTCTGATATTGATAGTTCATCAGGATCTGGGTCAGATGCAGGTCGGTGACATAGGAGTTAGTAGATTCAATTCAGGCAGGGGCATCATCTTTGGTTAGAATCCTAATCGTCTCTTCTTTATCTATCATTCATGGTAATTGTAAATTTTCCATTCAACCTTGACGATATTGGACATTTTCCTGTCAAAATAATCATTATGGAAGCATTAGCTGCTCGTTAATTTTCTCTCTTTCTTTCTCCTTAACCCACATATATGGTTTTAAGTTTCTGGCAACATGCTATGGAGTTGTGTGATATCTGTGATGTCAGTAGTTTGAATGATACTGTGAGTCTTGTGATGGTTCAGTAGAAGCTAATTTTGGTTTAAATGCAGCTGGTGGTGTGATTTAGCACATGCCAATTGTTCTGGCAAAGTACTTAATCAGATTTTGTAGGGATGCAATCGCTTTGCTTTTGGCAACCAGAGGTTAATATGGCTAACTGAAGAGTTAGAATTAAGAAACTCATTTCAAAACAATTACCCTTTCTCTTTAAGCCTCTACTTACAAAGTCAATTGCAAGACTTAGTTCACTGTGTTCAAACATTTGCCTTAAATCGTCATTCAATGTCTTCAAAAATGCCGAAAGATAATCTTTAGAAGCGTTGCTAACTTGCATTCCGATATGTGTTTTCCACATATCCTATAAATCTCGCTGAGTAACCACGGGTCCCACTTTTCAATGGCAATATATTATCAAATGCTTTCTTTTAATAATTTTTCTAGATTTTCCATTTAATTGTTTTTATAGGTTTTGATCTTGAATCATTCACCATTTTCAGTGATATTTCCAATGTTGTTTCTTATGTTTGTTGTTCATTGTGATATAGATATTTGGCTCTCAGATGCTAATGATGTCTTCAGTCATTTATTTTCGCAACAACCTTTAAAAACTAGAAAAAGAATATATATTTGACATTTTGTTTTTAGAGGGAAAATGTTTTATTTAAGGAGTTGTCACCTGATATCATGGTTACTAGGAACCCTAACTGATTTTTAGAGATTCTATGGCAAATGATTGATTACGCTAGAAGAAAGATATTATCTAACTGATTTTTAGAGATTCTATGGCAAATGATTGATTACGCTAGAAGAAAGATATTATCTAACTGATTTTTAGAGATTCTATGGCAAATGATTGATTACGCTAGAAGAAAGATATTATCACCTTTAAAACGTCCTACCTTAGACAGACTGTATTGCTAGTTTTGTCTTAAATTGCTATGGGTTGTTGTGCTATGTTATCAATGATTTGTTTATAATATTTCTAACTCCGGCGTCAGTAAATACTGGGATTGATATTTCTGACTCCGGTGTCAATAAATACCAGAGTTGATATTTCTGACTCTGACGTCAGTAAATACCGGGATTGATACTCGTTGTGAATCAACTTACCTCGAACACTTCTAGATTGAGTTTTAAAATTGTCATTGGACTCATGAAAATGACAGAAGTGAGCTATGAGTTTTTGATATTTTGTATGTAGGTCCAATAAGCCATTTTATTTGGGTCAGGTTCTAATAAGTTTTATAAACTTGTTATAAAGTTCACATGCAAACAAAATATATTTTTTTAATCAAAAAGTGATAAAACAACAATTTTATAAAAATACTAAAACTTGCAAAAATATTTTTAACTCTTTTTTATGCTAAGAATCACAAGTTAATGCAAATGTATTTTTTATATTTTTTTCGGACTTGGCCATAAAATGGTTAATAAAAACGCTTTATGATATTTTTATTTTTATTTGTTTTTTTATGTTATTATTCTAACATCATGCATCTCACACACCTACTTTTACTAATATACTAGCATACCTACTTTTACAATCCTAAAAAATACTCATAACAAATACACATTAATTTGCAAAAACAAATATCAACTTCTAAATCAACCTTCAACAGTGTTGCTTGCTAAATAGGATGAGACTACCAAAATGAAATCGGATGTTATAGTAACAGTGGGTTTCTCGCGGCGCGTGTTTGTCATGCGTTGCCACAAATGACGACGCGTGGAATGATGATTTGGAGTCCTAAATCGAGCGTGGCACAACAAATTGGGTAGCTTCTCCTTTTCTTTTCGTGTCTATGCCTGCGGTGAGAATCAATATTACTTATAAAAATCAGAAAACTTCACATAAAAAAATCAATTTAATCCCCTCATATCTTCACAGATCTGCTGTCGTTTGGGGATGAAAAGATGGTGGCATGTGAGATGGAGTGAGAAGAGCTAGTGGTCGTGTGACTCACAATGCTAGTTAAGGGTTGATGTGACACACAATGCTAGTGTAGGCTGACTATTTTGAAGGCTGGTTCGGTTGAAACAATTAATTGAAGAAAGGTGTTGTTGTGAGAGAAACGTTATGGGTTTCTCATGATGATGGGCCCGCCGTAAGTGGTGGTGTTCAGGGGTTGTTGATGGTTGTCTTGGGTGTATGGATTAGTGATGGGGGGTGAGAGAGAGAGAGAGAGAGAGAGCAACATGGGTTTACTATCAATGGAATCTTTGGTTTTGGAGAGGGAGGTGGAGATAATTGTTGTTGGCTGACCGACAATTGAAAGGAAAAGTTGGATCTACCATGGGTGTGTTGGCATTGGTGTGCTTGAATCAGTGGAGATGTTGGTATGGTGGGTGGTTAATGATTTTTCCTTTTGTTTTTAAAAAGACAATGACGGGAGAAAGAAAATAAGGGGGGGAGTTTTTTGCCAGATCATCAATATAAGATTGTTGCGTTCTCTATGGGAGTTCTAATGTTTTGCTTTGTTTTTATTTTTATTTTTTAAGTCTACTCTCGAAGTAGAATTTTTTTGATCTCCTGATCTCCCCTCAATGTAGAGATTTTGATATGCTCCCGCTCCCCCTATATTCTATGCACTGGTATCTATATTTATAATACAGTAGTCTCATAAAGTCAAATTTGAAAATGAATATCAAAGATACCATGATCATCTTTATCGAAATGAAGGTTAGGAGAGAAGGAAAAAAACACATTATGTTCCTAGTTTTTTTACAAGTTGACAAATCACTCTTTTAATCAAAATTAGTCCTCAATCTTTTAATTTCAAATTTTAACCCCTTTTAAAAAATTAAATTATAAAAATATCATAAAGCATTTTTATTAGCCATTTCTAAAATTTGCATTATGGCCAAGTCCAAAAAACAAATGTGAAAAATGTATTTGCATTAACTTGTGATTTATTAGCATAAAAAAGAGCTTAAAAATATTTTTGCAAGTTTTAGTATTTTTATAAAATTGTTGTTTTTTTATTTTTTATAAAAAAATATTTTATTTGCTTATGAACTTTATAAAAAGTTTATAAAGTCCATTAGAACTTTGACCCAAATAAAATGGCTCATTGGGCTTGCATACAAAATACTAAAAACTCATCTCTTTGAAAGTGTTCAAAGCCCATTTCTGTCATTTTCACGGTCCAATAACCATTTTAAAACTCAATTCAGAAGTGTTCAAGGTAAGTGGATTTATGACGAGTACCAATCCCAATATATACCAACACTAGAGTAAAAAATATCAACTCTGATATTTATTGATGCTAGAGTAAAAAATATCAATCTCAATATTTAGTGACATTAGAATCAGAAATATTATAGACAAATCATTGATAACATAACACAACAACCCATAACAATTTAAGATAATACTAGCAATGTAGTCTGCCTAAGGTAGGATGCTTTAAGAGTGATAATATCTTCTATCTAGCATAACTAGTCCCTTACCATAAAATCTTTAAAGATTACTTTAGGGTTTCTAGTGACCGTAATATTAAGTGGTGAATTCTTAAACAAGATCTTTTCTCTCTAAGACAAGATGCTAGATATCTATTTTTTTCTAGTTTTTAAAGGTTGTCACGATGTCGAGTGCGATGAAATGATGACTCCACTTGGGATTTTTTGACTAAGCTTTTCCTTGTCTTTTTATTACTATCTTATTTGTAGTGTTGTTTGTTTATTTTCTTGCTTTCACTGTTTTAGCATGCATTCATGTTTATATTACTATGCATCACTTTTAAGAGCACACACCCTAAACTTTAGGATAGGTGGGGAAGTAATGGTACCCCAATGGCTTTAGCCTGAGCAAGATTTGTAAAATCATCTTACTCTCGCTTGATTGTTTGCTTGAAAGTGGTTAATATGTCAATTTGATATTATTTAAGGTATTTATCTTCACACTTCTTGTAACCTTATATCAACCTTTAAAGAACGATTATTAAGCATGCGAAAGATCCTTTTAGACTAGATAGTAACCTACTCTTTGATGCACTTAATGACTAGAACTTACCTATTAGGTTGTACTCTATGGCAAGCCCAACATGTGGCATCTTGAATTCCACGACTATCGGGTGATAAATGGCCTCCACATGGGAATTTTACAAGAATACAAGTTGTTACAATTGAAAAAAAGAATTGTTTTGAATTGAAAGCCGAAGAGCTATCAAAAGCTCGAGCTTAGGCAAGACTAGACAAGGATCCCCTCATTGGTATGATAATGGCATAAGGTTCCGAAAACCCATGAATAAAGACTGTTGTCACCCCATGAAGGGCAAGTCCACATTTAATATGCATTTTTCTTCTTGATAACATCATTATTTTTAGCATCTTATATTTGCTTTGTATAATTGTATGATTTTCATTTAGCAGGTTGACATATAGTCCTCTATTAAGTTGCATATATAACACTCGCTTGAGAAGAAGACAAATGGAGAATGAAGAAACAGCTCAGTTAGAAGCCCAACATCAAAAGGAGATATAAAGTCTTAAAGAATAAGCTATAAGACTTACCAGTCTACTCGAATATGCTTTGAGATCTAAATCCAAAAAAGTGACATCTGTACAGCCAGTAGTCACAACTCAATTTGCATTTATACCCGCATCTCCTTTCATTCTATAGAATTTGGGGGAAAATAAAGCGCCACCTGAATCTCAACAGGCTATGTATTTTCAATCTACTCAACTAGTATATCCCATAAGGATACCGCCTACCATTGTCTTGACAGTGGAGGAATCTCAAAAGGACAAGGTAGTAGAAAAAGATGGCTTGGAAAAATTGGATGCCATAGAGGACTGGACGAGGGCAATTAATGGAACTAGATTATATGATCCTGTAAAGGCTTCTAAGATGTGTTTAGTGCCCCACGTTGTCATTCCAAAAAGATTTAGAGTGTTGGAATTTGTCAAATATACTGGAACCCAATGTCTTATAACTCATATCAAAGCATACTATAACAAAATAACTGAGGTGGTTCATGATGAGAAACTGCTGATTCATTTCTTTCAAGACAACTTGAGTGACATTGCCCTTACTTGGTATATACGGTTGGACAATACCAAGGTGAAAAGGTTGAAAGATTTGATTGATGCTTTTATTAGGCAATATAAGTTCAATATGGGCACAACCCCTGATAGGTCAAGCTTGTAAGCTATGAAGAAGGACAACAAAGAGTCCATAAGGGAATACGCGTAAATGTGGCATAAGGCAACTGTATAAGTTAATCATTCTTTGTTGGAAAAAGAGATGATCAGTTTATTTTACAACACCTATAATGCCTCGTACTTTGAATACTTGATTGAAAGTTCTACATAATATTTCACTAACATGGTTGTTATAGTTGAGAGGATTGAACAAACTATCTGGTTGGGTAAGATTGTTATTTTGAATGAGGAGAAAGGCTTCGCTGAAAAAGAATGGAACTGAAGTTCACAATATCGAAGGTGGCTACAAATGTAAGAAAAAAAAAGCTACCAAAACAAAAATACTTGCAACTCTCAAACACCTACCTCTCCTATAGCTAACTTTTCAACACTAATCCTCAGAAATCAACCATCCTGAAGATGAAGCTACAGTGTCATTATGATAAGAATGGTCTACATATAATTGTGCAACTGATTGTTAGGAAAATGCCCACTTAATAAGCTTATAAGAGTTGAATGATTGGGAGAATCTAGAAAAACTTAATCAATGGCTACTATGTTTTACCTTGCTAGCAATCGTGGCTCAAGATAACGCATAAGGTTTTCTATTGTTGAACCTTTTTTTTCCAAAACTCAATGAAATAATGAGTTCTGCTTTCAATTGTGTCTTTTTCTTTGATTTACAACAAAACATTACTTATTTTCAGAAATCCTAAAAAAGGATCCCCATAATAACCCACCTTCGCAGCCTTTAATGATCTCATAATCCAAAATCTGTTTTGCAAAAATCTTTTCTCTAGTGGGATTTTGAAAAATTAAACTTGTTTTTGATTTCAGAAAGAATTCAATGTTTGTTTAAAACAACATTTTAACATTCTATTTTTAAGATAACAAATGAATTAATGAATTACGAAACTCCAGCACTAAGGTGATCAAATTCTAAACCATAATATATGAACATAAAAACAAACAGCCACCCTCACACCATGTCTCAAGCCATGTTTTAGATATATGCATAATGATATGTAATGGATTCCTTGTTCATGGACTCTTGAAATGCATCTCTTTGCAAAGTCCAAACCAATACACTAGACGAGGTTGAAATTTATTGGTTTTAATTGCTTGCGCTTGAAATGAGAAAAAAAAACATCTTTGTTATCCCTTTCACATTCTAAAATAAATATATTCCTTGTGGTTTCTTTTTTAGCCTGAATAAATTTTCTTTCGTAAAAAAACCCTGATAAGGATCACATCTCACACTGGGGGTAAGTGACATTTCCATGATCAATAATTGATGAAAAAGCCGTGAGAAAGCCAAAAGGCAAAAAAGCCCAAAAAACTCAAATGTTAAGGAGCATGTCTAAATTAAAAGAAAAGGTGATAGTCAAAATTTTCAAAAGAGGATGCCCGACCAAAATAATAAAAAAAGGCAAACCAAAGAAAAAGGGCAAAAAAAAAAGGATTGAAAGTCACAATAAATCAAGTTAATGATAGTGATTCTAAATCTTTAAAACCTTAAAACATTTTTTGAGCTTTATGAATCCCTTTCTTTCATAACCAAAATTCATAGCCTACATTATGTATCTTTAAAAGTCCTTTTTAATCAAGCAAAAAAGCAATATGGATCAATAAACAATGCTCTCAAAATGCAAAAAACTTTTCATAAGAGTTATGACATTGTGAATAAGCTACTCGTTATTATTCATGTTGATAAATGAGTGTTAAAAAACAAAAACAAAAATTTCTCAAACAGAACCTCGAGCTTTTCGAGCCTCTTGCTTTGAAACCCAAAATGTACTTTAATTAATTTCAATATCATTGACACAAGAATAAATCATCATTTTTCCACAAAAAAAAACCCAGGGAGTTGCAAGATTTCAAAAACAAATTGTTTTAAAATTACATTAAAACAATTTTTGTTTTCAAAATGCAATATCAAGATTTCAAAATTCATTCTAGATAAAGATTTTTTCATTGAAATCAAGCCAAATAAGAAAGGGGTTGCTCAAAGTCATTGTTTGTCTGAGTCACTGACAAAGCACACTAAGGGGCAATAGTCAAAACAATGGGGTAATGTTGTATTTAAAAGGTGATTTGATCCCTTCAAGGTAACAATGAAAATAGAATGCTTTTGGTAGTGAAACAAGGAAGCATTGTTGTTTACAAGATGCATTTTGAATCTTTCAAGACAACAAGTGACACTGAATTTTTTTTAGTTGTGAGACAACAGAGTTATGAATGATCCCCTCAAATTAATTAACAAGATAGAATTTCCAACATGTAAATGGGTTGTGATGAACACCATTAATGTTGAGGTGTGTAAAATTGCAAATACTCTAGAAAAAGACCTGTAGGTCAACTTGAGCTGGCTAGAGTCAAACGACCAAGAGTAGTTGGATCAGAAATAACAAACCTCATCAATTAAGCAAGAAAGAGATTGTGAAGAAAGGGGGAGCTATATTTTAAACCAGATAAAGATGCATATATGTCATTTAACTCAAAAACATTAAACAACATGTTTTGAAAAAAAAAATCACAAGAAAAATCCCCAATGGGATTCATTAAAAAGCAGGCCACCTCGAAACAACCAAATTTCAAAATACTTATGAAATTGTTTCATTTTTTATTTTTTCACACCAATAGACAAGTCACCTAGAACAATTAGATAATTTTTTAGAAAACAAAATCTTTGTATTTTTCACTTGGATAGGTTATCCATTACAATGAAATCGATGTTGAAAAATCTAATGTTTTTTCACGAAAGAGTAGGTCACTTGGAAAATTGAGACCAATCCTGAAAAATCTTTGTATTTTTCATCTAGATAGGTCATCCATGAAAATGATTTATGATATTTTTATCCTTTTTTATGTTATTATTCTAACATGCTAAAAAAAAAATCATGCATAACACACCCACTTTTACAATCCTCGAAAATACTCAACAAATAAACATAATTAATGAGCATAAAAAAGGATAAAAATATCATAAATCATTTTTATTAACCACTTCTAAAATTTGCATAATGGCCAAGTCCTAAAAAAATGTGAAAAAATACATTTGCATTAACTTGTGATTTCTGAGCATAAAAAAAAGCTCAAAAATATTTTTACAAGTTTTAGTAATTTTATAAAATTGTTGTTTTATTATTTTTTTTTATAAAAAATTTTTTTGTTTGCATATATACTTTATAACAAGTTTATAAAACCTAATAAAACTTGTCACAAATAAAATGGCCCATTGGGCCTATATGCAAAATACCAAAAACTATCTCTTTGAAAGTGTCCAAAGCCTACTTTTGTCATTCGCACGGGTCCAATGATCATTTTAAAACTCAATCCATAAGTGTTTGAGATAAATGGATTCATGACAAGTATCAATCTCAGTATTTACTAACGCTAGAATTAGAAATATCAACTCCAGTATTTATTGATACCAGAGTAAAAAATATCAATCACAATATTTACTGACACTAAAATAAAAAATGTTATAAACAAATATTGAACAAAACTAGCAAGCAGCTTATCTAAAATAGAACAGTTTATGGATGATAATATATCTTTTTTCTATTTAACTAGTCGCTTACCATAGATCACTTAGGGTTTCTAGTAATTATAGTACTATAAATCACTTAGGGTCACTTAGGATTTCTAGTAATTATAGTACAAGAAAAATAAAATGTCAAATATCTGCCAGGGAGAAACACAAGTTCCACTCTGAGATGAAATGCCATGTTGTCTTTGCAGTATAATGCTCGGAGCGGGGGTTTTTTTATCATATTTTTGTAGTCGGGTGAAACCCAGCATGCAAGTCAGATGGATATATCGGTCCACCAGATAGGTTCTG
>Ga0307509_10004496_pt1 | contig 20043 bp, 17 predicted proteins | sample 10_EM_MG_FD_202245 | JGI IMG/M metagenome (GOLD analysis project Ga0307509, IMG submission 202245) | Populus trichocarpa ectomycorrhiza microbial communities from riparian zone in the Pacific Northwest, United States - 10_EM | ecosystem: Host-associated > Plants > Roots > Unclassified | place...
TTTTTGGTTTTTGTTGTGTGGGGGGGGGGGGGGGCGGGGCGGGTGTGAATAAAGAGGGAACCCGGGATTGTTGCTAAATCCGACAGAGGACGGTGGAGAAGGAGGGACAGTCCCGGTGGCAAGAGAAAAAAGGAAAAGAGGAGGAGGGGGAGGGGGAGGGGATAGGAAATAGTTTTTAAGTTGCAGGAAAGCAAAGGGAGAATTGTAGTTGGCAGAAATTGTTTTTTTTTTGTTAGAAATGGAGAGCTACAAAGCACTATAGTACTATGGTGAGTCTGATATGATACCGTTGGGGGGGGAACAAAAAGGAAAGCAAGCGAATGGACGGAATGTACGAGTATGATATTCCTAATCTGTGAGATAGAAAGGGTAGAGGGTAGGGATGGTAAGAACCAAAGGGAAGGGAAGATTGGAGCACAAGTAGGTAAAGTTAATAGGGTAAGTGATGGGATGGGGGAGGGGGAGAAGTAAACGGAGATGTGAGGAGAGAAACAAAAGAAGTAAAAGAAATACGGTAGACTACGGCAGAGCACACAGAAAATTGAAATGTTGTTATTTTGTGTGGAACCAGGACCCAGGACCACACAACAACACAGACTATCTTTCTCTCTATCCCTCTTCCAAACCTGCCTGCTGCCGGATTTGAGCCTCAACCCGTTTGACAACCTCAGTTCATCCATCCCACCCCCCCAATACATCACAAAAGTCTACCAGAGCTTCGAGCTCCCCCTCATCCATATCATCATATCATTCCGACTGAAAAACTGATTGTCCAGTTGGAGATCATGTCTTCCGCTTTTCCCTCCCTGAGGACTCGTCCAACACTACCAGCTCCCGGTGTATCCAGGGCAACATCCGTCTACCTCCGCTCCTCCTCCACCGCCCCAGTCCACAGTTCGGTCACATCCCTCAATTCATTATTCAACCAGACAAACCTCAACTCCCCTCGACTACCCGAAGGTGAAGACTGTAAAGGTTTAGTGTGCCGCGCGTTCGTTCCATACATAGCTGTACATGTATCCGATGACACGAACGAGCTTGCCCGGGAGAAGGGTTTTGTGGACTTCAAAGACATGCTGCGCCCCTATGGTGAAAGCATCCAAGGAAGGGTAACCATCCGCGATTCCCAGGGCATCAGCACAACCCACGAAGACTACGGTGTTCGCTTCGTGTCCCTAACGGACGTGGCCGGTTCCGGGGAAAAATGGGAATCCGGGGCCTCTAGGGCTATGAACGGCTCCTCGGAAAAGGCCGCTAGCAGTGGAAGCCGTGTCTTTCAGGGCGGAAGCATGGAGGAAGTGGAGGAGTTGGTGAATTTGCATATGGAGAGGGCGGAGGAGCTTAACGAGACATCTTTGCCTTCCGATGGCGATACCCCGGCTTTCAATCAGTCTTTTTACATGCTATATCTACGGCGAATATTGTCGGCACTTCCCTTGTCGCCCCATGAGACTTTTTCGCATCCGGTCGCTTGCGTCATAGCCATTTCGTCTAGAAATGCTAATCCTATAGATAGCTTACGGGGTCTTTATAATTCAGGAAATCAACTTCCTTTACCAAATTATCTCAGTACCGATTATCTGCGGTACTATGTATTGGTTCATGACGAAGACCGGGACGATATTAAAAAGTCAGTAGGCCACTTTAATTTCCAATTGAGAGGCTGCATTGTTGAAACAAAGCTTATGGGATGTGCAGATCTACGATATTATTCGATCAGATGAAAAAACATTTCGGATTGCATTGCCATCTGTTAAGATTAAGATCCGGCGGCGCTTCCGTCATATCTGACGATGATGCGGTTATTGTCCCGAAAAGTCAATGGGTATCTGCAGCGGAAGAGCTTCACGAGATCCGTTCAAGAGGTGATTCCCACACTTCAAACATCAAAGGAAGAAAAGGAAAAGGAAAAAAAATCTACAATCGCTAACAGGGTTGTGTCAGACTACGACGACGAACAGCCAACCACCTGCTTACCAGACTCGGATGCAACCGGCATTCAAACCATGGTCCGTGAAATGGCCCAGGTGAGCGTAATACCATTCATGGAGCGCTGCATCGCGACTTGGAACGACCAGGTCGCGTCCCGAAGACGCGGTATCAGCGGACGCTTCATTTCCATGTCGAAACGATACTTCAGCACCTCATCCTCCAGAAACTCCACCTCTTCATCATCAAACTACGATCCTCTCAGTCAATCATATCCCCCTAGCTCCCCCGAAGCCCAGATGCGAAAATTGGCAGATTATGCCTTCATGGTACGGGACTGGCGATTAGCACACAGCATATACGAGCTTCTGAGAACGGACTTTAATAACGATAAAGCCTGGAAATACCACGCCGGAGCACAAGTATTCCACTCCCCCCCTAAAATAGGAACCCCCAACTAACGGTCCCGCCCATAGGAAATGGCCGCAATAAGCCTAATTCTAACAGGTACAGGCCTAACCTCCAAAGTCCGCGCAGACACCATCGCCCCAATGCTAGACCTAAGCTGCTACTCCTATCTCTCCCGCTGCTCGGCAACCTACAATGCGCTGCGCTGCCTTTTGGTCGCCGTGGAACTCCTGCGCATCCGCGGCGGCGGCGCCGCTGACGAAGCCGCAACCTGGGCCATCCGCGCGCGCGACATGAACGCGCAAGGCACCATCGGTCACACGCTGATAACCGAGCGCGTCGGTGCGTGCTACACAATCCGCGAAGGGATCGGCAGCGGTGCCTGGGGCTCTAGGAAGCGCAAGGCCGCAATGTGGAAGATGCTCGCAGCCGGAGAGTGGCTCGAGGTTGGGAAGCTGGCGCAGTCTAGGAGGTGTCTGGACGCTGCGCTCCCTGTGTACGAGGGTAGTCGCTTTCTGCACGTCCACAGCTTCATGGAGCACTTGAAGCAGCAAGCCGGGTACACCCCGCTGTTAGTGGACTTGCAGGATGGCAGGAGAAGGGGCGGGGGGGAGGGGGAAGAGGAGGATAGTGATGAAGAGGAAGGAGTCGAAATTCAGAGCGAGACACTGCAAGCTGGATTTAAGCGCAAGAGTTTAATTGTTGGCAGGGATGTGGAGAGGGAGGTTGAGGATGAGGCGGGGGGTGGGCTGGACAGGTTTGTAGATAGTTAGTTGTGAGGATGGGGGTATATTTTTTATATTTCTCTTTTGCTTCTTGTTCTGCGGTATTACAGGAGGGGGCGCTTGGGAAATGGTATTTCTTTGTACTGCTAATGGCGTTTATGGTAGAACTACCTGGGGTATACTCGTGCTGTATGAATGAATGCATGGACTGGGGAGATGAAATACGAGTCTAGTAGGGAGGACCGGGAGTACAATAATGTGAATAACTAACTGGACTAGAAACGTGATGGTCAAATGGAAAGACATTCACTAGCCGCGGCATTAATATCTTTTCCCCTGCTCGAGTGGAATGCCGTTCCCCTTTTGCGAGTGATGATACATGAAGAAATCACAGGCACTGATGATCACTCGCAGAATCAAAACATGCAATTAAATTAACCCGACTATAACTAAATTATAAAACTCTTGCTGCGGAGGAGCGACTGTAATGGCGTTTATGAAAACGCGACTCTTGCTTGTAAACAAAACAAAAACAATCAAACAAAATTAGCTATTAATAAAAGGATTAGTGAAACAAAAAAGTTCCTGTACCTGCAAAGTTGAAACAAAGGAAATGATACGCTAGCTAAAGCATAATATAGCGCGCAGTAAGTAAGTAGGCAAAAAATAAAGCAATCAAGTTAGTATCTCAGAACTCACTCAGAATTCCCATCATACCCCCTCAAGCGATCGAAATGAATCCCAGGCCCGGACATCCTATCCAGCGCTTCCAAAACCCCCGCAGCGTGGAGATCGAAAACTTCATCCGAGAAGGAAAATTCATCGGTAACAGCTCCGTCGCTATAATCGCCATCGCCATCGCCATTATTATCGTGGCTGCGATCACACTCCTCGACAGGCTCCTCCGAAATCGTAGCCATCGTCGGAACACTTCTATTGTTATTCTTCTGCTTCTTCCTGATCACTAAAGGTGGTATCGGTGGAATCGGGGTGTATACTAACCCATGTGAAGAATTCCTTTGATCTCCAGATATCTGGGGAGTGAGTGCGACGGTTGGACGGACTATGGGCTCTCCTTGGTAGATGGGTGTTGACCTGCTGGAAGAAGGGGAGGAGGAGGAGGAAGAGGAGGAAGAGCTGCTGGAGTGGAAGGAGCTTTGTTGAAGGTGCCTTCCGAAGAGCGCTTCTGTTCTTGCGGATATCATGCTCAGTTTTGCAGCCGAGGAGGAGGCGGAGGAGGAGGAGGAGGAACCCGAGTTGAGAAATGGCGGTGGGGTTGGTGAGCTGCGGGAAGGAAGGCGGATATTTGGATCAAGGAGCGGGCGGTGGGAGTATCCGCCAAGTGATCCGCAACGGCGACGATAAGTGTTATCGCCAAGTTGGGGGAGCTTGGGAAGAGGACGACTGGCTCCGGAAACCCCCGGAGGACGGCCATCCAGGAGGCGTGGAACGGATATCGTGGAAGAAGAAGGTGATTCCTCGCTTTTGCTACCGCTGTATCTGTCTGTGAGGTTGTTAGAGTGACCCCCCTGGGCGTTCAACATTTGGGGAGTGGCGCTATCCACAGTATGTCGTCTTTTCCGTGCACTCTTGGCTTCCTTCTTCTCTTTCTTCCCAGGCTTCCTCTCCGCCTCGGGCCCCTGGGCAGCACCTTGCTGGCCCCTAGGAGAAGAAGAAGAAGGATGCCTTCTGTCCGCCGTATGACCGCTCATACTCCCCCCACGGCTTCTGGAAGGCCTAGTTCCAGAGCGCCCAGTTCCGTCAACCCGAGAGTACCTATTCGGATCATTAAAATCCTTCTGCAGCGTCAACCTATGCACCACCCTCTCCTCGTCTGCCTGTCCACCACCTCCCACTCTCCCCCGCCAGCCACCACCTCCCGACCCCTCACCTCTAAAGCTCAACCTCTTCTTTACCTTCTGAAAAATCTTCTTCCCCTCCCTCGCAATCCCCTTGATCCCTCCCCCCCCCTCACCAGAACTATCATCATCCCCAAAATCGGAAAAACAGCTAACAACTTCCGGCCTCCCCTTGGGCAATGGCCCCGGAATAATCCTCGCCTCGTGTAGGATCCTGTCCAGCTCAGCATTCATGTCCTTTAGCATGGCAAGGTTATTCCCAATCTGCCTCTCTGCGCTGCCGAAGGCTTGACGCTTAGCATCGTAGGCTGCTCGAGTGGCTTGTATGTTCTCGATGGCCTGTCTGGCCGTCTGAACATATGGGTCTGCGATCCTCCTGTCGTTGGGGCGCCAAGCGAAGAGCTTGTGGTTGATTATCTCGACGGCGCGTTCGGCTTTATCAAGTTCTTCTTGGAAAGGCATTGGTTTTTCTTCTTTTGCTTTGCTGGGTGGGTGACTGGTTTGCTGGTTTTCTGGCTGGAGGGGTGTGCTGTAGTCGTGTTGGTACTAGCTGGATGGATGGATGGGGGATTGTAAGTCCGAACTGCTACGAAGGGGAGGATATATATACCTGCTCACAGTTAAGGTTCTCAAGTTGGCGTTTCGTGAAAAAATAAATAAATCAAATCTTGAATTCCAGGTAGTTAGTTGGCGCCCTTGGTGATCAGACAGAGTTTTGAATAGACTATTGTACTGACGTGACTTGCATGACTCAGGTTCGAGTAGCTGTGTGCCATCGGCTATTGGCATGTTGAAAGTGGTCTTTCAAGGTGGAGTACCGGCCTCTTGAGAACGGGGTTTTCAAGTTCAAGAAAGGATGTGCATACGGTGGAAGAGAGTGGACACGAGCCGAGTGTTCCAGAAGGTTAAGGAAGTATGCGACCTATGTTCGTCTATCCATCCATTCATCCATCCATAGGGAGTCGACCCAACACCGATATATGCATTATGTATTAACCTGTCTGGGAATAGTGATGATTAAGGGTTGCGAGTGAGAGTTTGTGATCTGCTCTGGAGTACCTACAGAACCATACTGCTAGGGAGGTTGCATGTACCCTACTACACTCAACAGAAGAGAATGCAACCGGGCCTCTCTACCACCCTACAGGACCGTCCTACAAGTATAGTACAATGGCAGTTAGATATGTTTCAGATCAGGAACTCCGCTGATGAATGGCTGGAATGATAATAATAATTTGATAATAACAAAATTACACTTAATTAAGGATGGAAGAAAAGGCCGCCTACCTCCCTCTGGGCTCTTCCACTCTAGTTTCAACCTTGCCAATCATATCTCTATCCTCATCAGAAAAGACCACCATCCTTCCTCCGGGCTCTTCCACTCTTGTAGGAACCTTGCGAATCATATCTCCACTCTAATCAGAGTCAGAATCCTCTTCCTCTTCCGGCGAGTTTGGTGCAGTGCTATCCTCATCTAACCCCATAAGTCCAGACTCTAACAGGTAGACATAGGATTCTTTAGAAACCTTCATTGCCATACTCTCCTCCAAGCACTCGCCCGCCTCCGGCATCCCCCACTACCCGCACCATTTGCTGTGTGACCCTCCGGTATAAAACCTGCCTCTTCCCAGCTCCTTGAAGGCTTTAATCCAAAGGTGGTGGGCACTACAGCTAGGTTTGGACACTCTAATATGGTCGAACGGTGGTATATTGTCCCATGGAGTACCATCCCGAGTCTCGAAGTGCTGAATAAGGGAGCATTCACAGTGGACCTGGGATATGCTCTCAGACCGGGGAAGCCATTGCAAAAGCTTTTCTGCCCCTTCCAGTTGCCCATCGCAGTGCTAGATAGAGACATCATTTGCAGGGCCCGGTCGTCACCTGAAAGTATTTCAGAGTGAGACACCAATAGGGCCCTGGCGTCCGTCCCGGGCAGAGCCCAGAACCCGGTCCCGGTCCCGTCCTGGGCGGGGGATAGACTGATTGGACGCTTGGAAGCACTGGCCATGGGGGGCCCCCCTGGTTAATGGTCGGTTGGGAGGTGTGTTGTCCCCACCCTGATCATCATCGTCCACCTCGATAACTCCAACTCCCAGAGGGGCATATCCACGGCCATCCGCCCCTGGCCCTCCTAAACTCGTAGAACTAATTGTCCCAACAATGCTCCCCACAGTTCCCCGTTGTAGCTAGCCGACAGCACTGTTGTCATGATCATCACCCCCACCCCTTGGGCACGGTGACAGTAGGCGGGGAATGGCATGACAGTAGTGAAGGAAGTGGTAATCCACAGGCTTTGACCAATTTCTGACATGTCAAAATCGTCTAGTCAAGCGTTTATGCTCGTTGAGGAGGATTCTCAGGCGAGGTAGCCGCATTTCCCGAGTATGCAGCGGTAGGAGCACCAGATTTCTTTCGAGCGGTGGTGGCACTGGAAAGCTGGGTGGATGGGTAGGAAAATGAAGTGGTCTCCTTGGGTGCGGCAGTCCTACATTTCTGTTTTTGTGCGGATTAGCGAGTGATAAATGGAGGGAGGATATCGAGAGAAGAGGACGAGGTGGTAGTGGTAATGGAGGTGGAAAGAGGTTTGTGGAAACAAGAGATGCGAGGGGAATTCAAACTTTACCAGCGATATTGGTTGTTGTTGGGCAAGGTGTATCATGCAGTAGACTACACGCAAGTACCGAATCCACCGCAGCCCGAAAAATTATAATGGTCTAGTTGGGTATTTTCTGTCAACCGAAAGCATCAGAACTGGAGAGGGGGCTTATCTGTACATTACACCCTTTCCATCCAAGCCCTCCCACGCCTCAAAATCTCAAATGTGGTCAGTGTTCCGAACAGTCAAGGGGCCCCACAGGGACTGCGGGGATAATGCCAAGGAGGCGGGATGGGACGGGGCCGCTAGCCCTAGTCCTGTGTTGGGCGAATTACTCGAGGGACTGCCGGGCTAGGCTGAGGCCCCCGGGCACTACACGCCAGGCCTTTATTAGTATAGAGAGATAAACGGGAAAGCGGCTGCTTAGGAGGACGACAAGGGAGATGGCAGGACAGTCGGGATTGTGGGGGGTACTATAGGGGGTATCAGAAGAGGGTAGGGTGTGGGTAAGGACTCCGGGGGGGGGGGGGGGGGTAGAGACGGCAGGCATTAGGAATGATGGCCGGGCACATGTGGAAACAAAATGAGGGGGGCGGCCTGGGATGGCCGAGGACAGCCGGGGGTGTCAAGAATCGAACGCCCCGTTGTGCAGCAGAAGATTGCTGACTGAGCTATCTAGCTAGCTGTGATACTTGTACAAGAAACGTTAAGGGTATATAGATACCCTACCGCGCTGACGCAAGCCATGGTACGGAATACCAACATCGGCGTATGATATCATACATCTTCACTAACAGCCCCCCTCAAGACCTTGAGGGCTTGTCCTGTACTCGTATAATAGGGTTTAAGATATTAATCTCTAAGGAAGGCTTAAGGTCTTCAGTCTCCCAGTTCCTGTAGGGCAGGATTTGCCACGTCCCTTAAGTGACGGATCATTCGATAATACAGCAATTCATTTTGAGAAGGAACCGAACTTCCTAGGCTCCTTTGCTAAGTGCACAGGGAGGTTATTAGTTTCTTGACATGTTTAATCACTGTTCTAGCTAGATATTTTCACACCATAGCAATACAAGAAATAATACTTATTCAGGTGTTTCTGTTTTTTTCCGTCTGAGGTTGGTCCTTCGGCGAAAGAACACACACCTGCCGATTCCAATTTTTTCTCCTACCGTATATTTTTCCTTTCTTCTTCTCTTTAGCACCGACTTTCTAAGAATGCGTCGTTGCTACTGCTGATGGCTGGGTGTAGGATTTGGGGGAGAAAGGATGGAAGAAATCTGATTTAACGGATTGCTCAGACGATCGGATCGGACTTTTTTTTCTTCTCTTAATAAGTTGCACAGTATTATTATTATACAAAAGTAGATGAATTAGAGGAATTAGAGTTAAAAAGAGACCCCTAGTCAGCCGATTTACAATCTAGGAAGACTCACGAAGGAGGGAGAGGCAGTTAAAAGAACAAGAAAATACCCCACAAGAACAGAGAGAAAATAAATAAATAAATAAATAAAGGGAAAGTGAAAACTGAGTCCCAGTATATAACACAGCAATAAGAGATGGCTTCCAGAATAATTATAGTATGTTTACCTAAGTTGCAGGGCGGGAATAGAATAGGGATGAGGGAGAAGTCGGGCTAAGGCATAGAATCATACCGCGGGAGGAGGCCACCATGGTCAGAGTCTACAAAAGCTTTGTGAGGGAAGAGAGATCTTTCTTGGGAATAGCTATTATGGGTTCAAAAAGGGGTTTGTAAAGTGTCCATGGTTTTTTTGAGCTATTATTAGCCGCACAAAGCACAAAAAAGCAGTTCGACATAATTGGTCATAATGTAACCTAAGGGCATATATATGTACCCCGACAGTGTGATATGATATTATCACAACTAGGAACACAATTAAGTTTTGTATTATGATACATACGGAAAGCTTGTCTTTGGAAGTGATATTATATTATTATGTGAAACGCAGGGACCAGCAAATAAAGTTATACAGAAGTTATTTATTCAGGATTAACCAGCCAAGTATATTCCTTTCCATTCTATTCCAGTCAATAGGTTCCTTCCTACCCTTAGGCTTATAGCTAGAGTAGTGGTTGACATGTTGAGAGCTATCATAGTCGGTATAACACCATGCAATGAGACAAAGCCCTACAAGTCCGGAAGCGTTTGATTCACATCTTAGAGTGAGTTATCATTGGACAATCCATCATGTTGGCCAGGAAAAAAAGGAAAGAAAAAAACTGATGGCCCTGGAATAATCCTCTTCTGCAGAACTTCGAGATTTGTAAAAATAAAAATCATATCTTGATGTCTGCTAAGTTAGTTCGGCCATTATGATTAGATAGGGCTCCAAACAATTCGGGTGGAGTATGATATCATATGCCACCAGTTAGTTATTGGCGTTTTAAAAGAAAGTGAATTTCAAGATAGGATATGAACCGGGCTGAGAACGAGCTTCTCAAGCTCAAATTCAAGTTCGGAAGAGGAAAAGGTACTATCAACATGGCATGAGAAGGGAGTGGAGTCGGACCGAGTTGTTTTCTAGAAGGTTTTAGAACATATGGCACTTGCTTTGAGTCTACCGACTCCAAGAGAATACGTCCGGTGAGGCTTCGTAGTTTAAGCCACCGATATATGCATTATCTTCCCCGGTCTAGGAGAGAGGGACAATGAGGGAGCCTTGCAAGTGAGAGTTTGTGATGAACTAGGCGGCAAATACTGTCCAGTTAGCGGAATTATCTATCCCCTGGTAGCCCGCTGAAGGGACATACAGGTAGTGTCGGACAACTTTAGTGGTCTCCCAATGAGCGCGCATCTTTGCCTCCGTATCTTCGGACGGAACAGTCAAGATCACCGACCCTGTGCTTGGACCAAGAAGCACTAATTGTCGATTGATGTCTCATCTTCAGACATCGATGTCGCATCCTGGTGTTGGGCAGTACCCCATCTCCTTGCTGCCGGCAACGGAGTCTAGGGCGTCTGGGATCTCAGAACTTTCCCCAACACACTCAAGGGTGAACATGTATCTGCTACTGCGAGCTTTACTTTCCACCAGCAACCAATCACCGGGTGTGTTTGGGTTTTGCCCTAGTGGGAGTGGTATTGTTTCTGTTGCGTCTGCGGACTCAACGATTGTGCTTTGGGACCCGAGTTTTGAGTTGGGCGATGACGAGAGTAAGGATACTGGCGGCGTGGAGTATATTCTGCCCCAATTGTTGTTTGTCCACTATTACGGGTATATTAAGGAGGTGCATTGGCAGAACCAAGCGCCAGGAATGGCTATTGGGGCTCGGGATGAAGGTTCAGATACTCTGTTCTCCTATATATATATCCTTGGTCGGCCTTATCGTCGGGGGGTTCTGGAATAAATAGCTATGGCGGAAAGCTTCTCGTTTGTCTTGTGAACTGTATTTCGCAGTGATGGAGCCTTTCGGTGTCTATGTAGAAAATTAACGTCACTATTGTTATCCGAGCAGGTATAAACCAGCAACTCTTACCCCTAGGTTTCTAGGGGAAGCGGTGCACATTGCCTTTTATTGTACTGATTTCATGCTACTCTCGCCTGATGTGATAATAGGGTAGGAACGTATTTCTTGGAAGAGCATCACAGGTCATCACTCATTTAGCATTCCCGTGCGATGCGAAGCCTATTAATAGAGGGGATCCAGCAGTGAAACTCAACCCCTGCGGAAAACGTCGTAACTACTCGAGTACAGCAACAGCCATAAATCAGGAAAGGCGTAATACCAAGCTCTCACACTTTGTATTTTCTGCAAGGATTGTGAACACCCCAGCCACCCACCTGTGGGTGGTTGGGATAACTTACTCGTACAGCGAACAAGGGATTTACTCAAGCACACAGTCCCCTAGTTTATTTATAAAAAATCAGGAATTACCGGAGACTCTATTCGCTTCTGCCTCTGCACTACGGTATCTTCTCAAGTCTGGTCATGCGAGCGTAGGATAGTCTACTACGACACAGAAAAAAAGTTGGATCTGTTATGAATGGGTGCGGTAGGGTAAGGTGTGACCTAATCACGGCTGCTAAAAGACATCGCCAGCGGGAACCGAACCTGCTTACTGCTATTCCCAGCCAATGATTGAAACGAGATTCGATTCTATCATTCTCTATCCCACTGTGCGCATGGTCCTAACTTCTCTCAGCTCCCCCAAACTATTTAGATCTAAGGCTCCTCTAGATGTTACAAACAAACCTTTCAAGCAACTTATCGGTGGATCAACGCTCACTTTCCCCTCCAACTGCACAAAGATACTTCCAAACTTTAACTTAGGGGAAATTACAAGAAATAAAAGGAAGATAAATCAAGGAAACAAGATTATGCATCTTCCATCCCGCCTGTAACTTTACGTTTTAAGGAGAAACCAACCAAACGCATGTATATGCAATTCCCGACCCAGATGAAGAACATAACTAACAGATGATAGACTCAAAAATGAAATAAACACAGAACGAAACCCCTCACATTTAAAAATAAGTATTTGTGGAATCGTATAAAAGGATGATATGGAAAAGTGAAAACAGGACCTTTAGGGGAAAATAATAATAAATAACCCAGCGTTTATCCCATAAGCATCAAACATCAAACATAAAGTAGAGAAAAAAGGGAAATATGAAAGTGAGAAATTGAAAAAAAAAAACGGAAGAGGAAATAGAGCTCGCTCAGAAGCCGCTAGCCATCCTTGACTGATAATCCCCACGTTTTTTCGGGCTCTTCGGTGCTCTATTGACTGGTCCTCTAGAGGGAGCCCTAGCAGACGGCGATGACGTGCCAGACTTCTCCTTATTCCCGCCCCTGAAAACCCTCCTCATGCCGGCCCTTCCTCCCTCACCAAGCCTATCGAGCAGATTATCGAGTAGGAATGCGCTGTCATGAGCGCCCTCACGAGAGAGCAGCCCCCCTGTATCACCAGGATCAACATCTGAGTTGTTTAAGTGATCGTACTCTTCTTCTGCTTCAGAGAGAGATTCCTCCCCAGTGCGACCCATGTTACGCAATACTGGAGATGAGACCGACCTTGGTGTATATGCCCTCCCCGGTGGGATTGGTGGAGCTGTAAAAGCTGTTGGTGTCATAACACCTGGCTGCTGATCTCGGGGCACCGGAGTGCAGAGAGAGTCGGCGAATGAGGTCTGAAAAGATGTCACGCTGGGAGTGCGAGCTAGCGATCTGTTCAAGATTGCATAAACACGGCTGTCATAAACCTGAGGAGCAGTCTCACCGCCCTCGATAAACTCTGTATCTGCTTGGGAAGGAGTATGATTGTGGCTTGAGATGCCTTCGTCTCCACCAAAGAAAGCATCCAAATCTCCCAACCTCAATACCGTATCGCTAAATCCACCCTCACCTCTCCCATCTTCGCTCAGCATTGTACCTGTCCTATCCTGTATACTTGTGTATGAATAATCTTCCATATGGAACTGTACATCTGGTGTGGGTGGCGCTTCTTCCTCTTCTGCGACGGCTGCCTGTGTACAAGTGTAGAAGACAGCGTGAACGTTATCCCTTGTCATGGCAGCATTGATCGCTGGCATAGGTATTGCCCAGCCGCTCTCATCAGGAATACCAAAAAGAGTCTGCGTCTTCTCGTACTCCTTCCGAATAGTCCTGTTCCCCATGCTCATGCGCATAACATGCCGATCCATTGGGCCGCCGGAAATGGTGATCATCTTGTCTAGGACCTCAAGGGCTTGTTCGACATAATCTGTCTGTAGTAGTCTCAAAAGCGGAGAAATGAGATCTGCGCCCACGCCTGCAAAAGCTGGTGTTCGCATGTCGATTAACGGAAGCATGATTGTTAGTAGCTGCATTGTCTTCAGCTTGACCCATTTCAGCTTATTTGACAATAATCCAACCAAGAAAACTAGAGCTTGTGCTTCATATGTGGGGAAGAAGGTTTCCTTCAGAGCAGTCACTGTCTGTGTCATAAAGTCCTTCTTGTTCCTAAACCTCTGCCCAACATAAAGCATCATCACACGAGTCAAGGACTTGCACTCCCGGGCTTCTGCCAGTGCCCGGAGCCTGCCTGCGCAAGCCATGTCCTCATCGCTGGGAGTGCCATCATCTTGAGCTTGTGAAAGCCTAGGTAGGTTTGCAAGAACAGCGAAGAGCAGTCTACTATCCCCCCCGACGAGTTCATTAGTAGGAATCATGTTCAGTCTGTCAAACACCGCTAGCGTTCTCCCATACGAAACCGAGGATCGGAGACCCTTGTCGATAAGGCTTTGCAATCCTTCAAATTTACCAAACCATTTTGGAGGGAATGCGTTCATTAGATAAGCAACTTTAGCCGGGTCGGATAAGTCAATCTTTACCAAAAGCATCTCGAGTATCGACAAAATCTCCATGAATTCTCCCTCATGGACGGTGTTGAGACAGGCGACCGTGACCCAGAACAATTGTGGGTATTGTAGCAAAGGCTCTTCATCCATCTCCGTGATAATGGCATTTAGTGTGATCAGGATCTCCATTGCAAAAAGTCGGATGTCCGTAACATCGTCAGCAATCGTGTTCGATAACCTAGCCAACATATCCGCAAGCATGCTATGATCCAGGGAAGTCAATAGGCAGCGGAAAACCTGGAATGACCTACAAGCCAGGTGTCGAACGGGGCATGAAGTAGCCCACGAAAGTGCGACCTTTCCCCAGGAAGCTTTTAGATCTGGTTCCACAGCAGAAAACATCTCGAGTACACAAGGTATCATATGTCCCATAGATTTCGGAACCCTCAAGCCATTCTCTTCATCAGAGCTGATTTCATCGTAGGACCAGAAGGTTTTCGAATCTCTCTGACGAACAGTCTCGATAAATTCCAATGTTGCAAGTCTGGCTGATGTACTCTCTTCCTGGCTAAGAGATGGGATCACAAGCTCATGGATGAGATGTATTAACATTTCCTTCGCTTGTTCTTGTACCAGTGGAACGTAATGATCCCAAAGCACGAAGACGACTTGAAGGAGAAGAGTCAACTTTCCCAGCATTTCTGGGACAGGACCAACCAAAAGATCCACCATTAGAATCATTGCCAGGTGTCCGTATGAGAAGCCAGTCTATCGAAACGATTAGCTTTAATAAGATGTAAAACGGAAGGGAGTATCTAAGAATCACCTACCGGTTTCCCACTATTCGGCACACACTTGGACAAATCGGCGACGTAAGGAAACTGTGAAGCATCTGGGACTGGCGAAGGCTCTTTCACAGTGATTATCATTAATCTTGGCTGCAGATACGCTGTTAAGGCCTCCACAAGCTTTGCCCCTGCCATTGTTTCGGACAAGAAAACCACAATCTGTTTGCCAAACTCAACGAAATTTTGCTCCCGGCGTTCAAGACTCTGATTGAATATAAAGTCCAAGATGACCTGTACGTTCCCTAGAAACGGTGCTGTTGCCAGTGACTGCCATACCGCTTGTATTTCGTTATGGATTTTGCTACTAAACTTGACAGTAATTTCGTAAAGGTTTGCCAGGACCATGTAGGAAGACGGAAGTAGATCACCGTTTGGCTCAAGTGCTAGGTCGATAGTCTGAATCCATGGCAAAAGCGCATGAAGTATGTCCCTCTGCGCCTTCCCTTCAGTGTGGTTGAAGAACATTGTGAGCTCTGAAAATATAAGCATCGCCTGATCGGGATACGCCATCGAGAGGTTTTTTGAGAGCTGAAACTGTGCACGCTTGTAAACGGCAACAGTCTTGTCCGAAATACTAACTTCGAAATCTTGAACTCTAGACATTCCATACTCACGCTCTTCGGTCACTCTCAATAGCTTGGCTGCTTGCAGCCTAACTTCAGCGTTTTCATCTCCAAGTTTAAATAAGCAGACAGCCATTATTTTCCAGACCCCCTCCAGATAACCGGGCATTTCCCTCAAAACTTCCGAGATAACTGCGAAATAGCTCTGTGTCGCTTTAGCCGAGGAGTCGTAAACATAACACAGCTTTATAGCATTGTTCAAGAGGTTCGTCTTCTGGTTGTGCAGAAGTATGTTTTTGAGCGCTCGCCTTCCAATCCGGTGGGTCCTGTCACTGGGAGTTGCAAATATTGATTCGATCCACCGGAAAAGCCCATCAACGTTGAATTGAAGGGGAGCATTGCTTTCAATGTCTTCCACCACCGGCCCAGCCTGCGAAATGGGTTGGTTAGCGGAATTGTGCCAAAAAATTCGTCAAAAACATAACCTACACAAAGTGAAGCCATCGCACTTAAAGCCGCAATCTTAAGATTCCGCTTCTCAATCTCCATTTCCGCAGTAAGTGTCCCCTGGTCGGTTGGGTCTTTTTGGAACTCCAACACTGAACGCCTCATCTTGTCTTCTCTGTCCTTAACAGCTTGCCAATTTGGGCCATGTCCACACCAATCTTGCATTAATATAAAAATAGACAACCTTCCCTCGAACGGTAGCCATCGGATCGGATAATCCGTTTTCTTAATTCCTTCGAAAAGTTCCTCAGTAAGCCCACAAAAATAACGTCGAAGTCTTTGGTGCTCCCAATCGTTCTGCACCTCGGGATCGCTAAGAAAAGTCTTCATATCCTTTATGAATGCCACCATATGCCGTAATATCCAATCATCTCTGTAGACCTCTTCTTTCTGGAGAAAGTGTGAGGTAAGCTGGAATACGTGAGTGACTTCGGCTCTCAGTCTGTCCTGCCGGCGATTCCGCCTTGGTGCATTGAGCTGTTTCCCCCCTCTAATTGTCACTTCGGGGTTCCACTTCAAAACTGTGGGTTGAAGACTCTCAATCAAGGTCTTGTAAAGATTGATGTTGATGCTGCCCAATCCAGCTACTACAGCTTCTCTGATACTCGTACTGTCCATGATCAAAAGAGGAATCACCATCCCGAAAACCGACCGCGCCGAAGTTATCCGGTCAAGGTGATAGGGGGCCAGTGGAGTCTGATTCTTTGACGGTTTTCTGGCATGTTGAGGGGTTCGTGGCCGTGGTGCCGTCTTCTCTCCATCTGTCGACGTTAGGGTCGAGCAGGCCACTGTCAGATAGAGTTTCCATTGCTCAATCATGCTCTCGGGGCTTGTCGGAGGAGGCGCTCTGACAATTGGCTTTGGTACCATCTCAAAAGTGCCAAGGCTAAGCGCTGTAGAGGTCTGGGCGATGGCGCAAATTGACTGATGCATCTGGGCTAATCTCCCACATACCAAATCCCTACACAATGCCACAGTTGTAGGACATCTCTCCACGCACACCCTGATCAGGCTCGGGAAGACTCTGAACCAGAGAGATGCGTCGTATTGGTTGTCGCTAATGGCCATATGAACCAGAGCATCCTTCGACTTAGAGTCCTTAAGCTCTCGTTGAAGTCTGCTGCGCTCAGCCACAGGCAAGTTTTCATCGTTCAAATTCATAACATTCAAGGAATCGCTCTCCAGAATATGAATAACTCGTGGGTAGGCCGGTGAGTCACTTAAATGACTTGGTTTCCTTGAATGGCCGGAAATTCTTCCTCCGATGTCAGCCGGTTCGCTCAAAACCACATCAAACTCTGTAATGATCCTTAAGACCATGATTGCAAAACGCCTCACAACTCGAGACTGTGAGCATAGGAAGAAAAGACCGTTCGACTCGATCTCATCTACATGAGCCTGCACATTAGAGTACTCTAAATCATCACACCTGTTTCCCAATCCTCGATCGTCCAATGCAGGCGAGTCAGAGGCTGCGTCTCGGCTACCCTTGACTTTCTGCTTGATAGTTTCCAGCCATATCCGGAGTAATTCGATGTAGAGTTTTAGCGTACTCTCAATATGCCCACTGCCTAGCATACCACCATCCGAAGTCGTTGAGTATCTTTCATCGAACGCAAAGATGAATCTTGCAAAACCAATAATAACTTGTTGGGAGTTGTACTGTCTTGCAATACTCTTTAAGGCGTTTGCAGATGCTGTTGCAACTTTTTGGTCAATGTGTGCCGTACCACTGCACAAGAGATTGACAACCTTATAAAAGGGAATATTTGGCGGAAGACACCGAGGCAATGCTTGAATGGCAACATGTAATAGCTCGTAAAAGCTTTGCTTCTGCTCAGAAATTGCTGGTGCTTCGTCCCTGGTTCCAAAGGAGAATTTATTCTCTTGCGGCGTCTTTGGCGGTCCAGCGAATCTTTCGTCCAGGACAGCCTGGCCACCAAAATTGGTATCACAAAGCACAATAATCCGTCCAAGAATTTCGCAGAATCTGTCATAATACTCTTTGGCTGTGCTCCCTAATTTCTCAACCGCCACTGCCTGAGATCTTCGATCTACCTTCACTTTGACACCGTCTTTCTTTTCAGCCTCGATCTTAGCCAACCATGTTGAGGTCGGCGGTATCTTCTCGGGAGGACTAGAAGCAAATGTCTCCGGAAATGGTGGAAGTCCAGATTCTCCCTTCTCCAGATCGGCCATAATTGCTAGGAAAGCCCGAATTCCAACCATCATCCCTTCAGGCGATAACTGCTCCAGCTTCAAAGTATTGGCGCCCGACAATAGATCAACATTGAGCAAAGGGAAAACCACAGATCTGAAGCAGAGATCTTGGTACTTGAAACCAATGAAGCGGATTAATTGAATACAAGGCTCTACGACCTGTTGTTCTGCCGTAACCAGTGACTTCTCTTTCTTCTCCTTCGTCAGTAGTATCTGAATTATTCTCTCTAGTTTCTTGGCTGTATTATTCATGCTTTCCGAACACCGAAAAAGGTACGTCCATGTCAACCTCGCCAGAGTTTGCACAATCGGAACCCGCATAGACCTATCCTTGTCCCTAAGCTTAGGTAGGTTGCTCTCAATAAGCGGCAACCAGCACTGAGCAAAGAATTCATGTGGACTAACGCATAAAAGAGTGCCCATGAGAGGAAACGCGGTATGCCAGTGGCGTGGCTTGGTCATCATATCACTCAATTTCGGGTGTAAAAGATTAACAAACTCCTGCCATGTTGGATAATTAAGTTCGGTTTTCGCGGTGGAAGCAACTGGGAGGAGTAATTTTGAAAATATTTCGCAGTAGGAACGCTTCACTCGAAAACCGTGGGATTTATTGAAAAAATTGGCCAACGATAGCATGAAATCCGCAGATTCCTGAAGTGCGTTCTCTGGGAAGAACTGCCAAAGCAATTTGACGTCAGCATCAGCCAACGAATAACCCATCCAGCGGGGCATAGAAAAGACCATAGTCGCTCACCCTCAGCTTTATATAACTCATTCCTCTGACCACAAGCTCTACCCTAGCTTCAGTGTCTTTCGCCGCAGTACCTCCCATCCTCTCAAGATCGGCAAAGAACCGGTCAGTGACTCTTTCAAAGTCAATACTACTCATAACACCCAACAATTGTCCGAATAATGTCCAGTTTGCCATCCTCAGCGGCGATGAGGCTAAAGTGTCCGGATCCGCTGAGCGCAACTGGTAAAATATTATATCCTCCAACTTGTCCGCCATATCCTCAGTAACACAGTCCAACGTCGTCTGGCCAATGACTTCTATCAAAACCCGACACAAAATATATATTGATATCGTGGAACGGCGGTCGGCTACCAGGGAACTTTCACGCATTCCTTGGTTGGCACCATCCATACCGTTAAGTGGTTCGGTGTTCCGCCTGGGCATCATCTGATTAGGGAGACCACGGGTTTGCTGTTACAAGTTAGTCTCGTACTTCACGAATCAATTCCAGCCCAACTACCTGAGACATTTCTTGTCTTGATATCGCAGCGGCCTCGCTCTTGGTCTTCCTCCAAAACATGACACTATCGATGACTGGCTTGGGCTTGTGTCGAGCAATATACCCTATAATTATATTAGCTTGTCGGCGTACAACAGCTCTAAAATCTACATACCTAATGAACCTATCAATTTGTCAAATGCTGGATCTACCCCTGCACCGCATATGGTTTCAATCTGGGGTTCTGTGTCTAGCACATGGTTCGGAGGCAAGCAACTATTAATTTTTCGTTCCGCAACACGAACGAACTGCCTTGGCATCAGCACAGGTCATTTCTTTCGTAGATATATAAATGGACCGTCCCCAACCTGTGTAAATAATATATGAAGCGCATATTCCGCTGGGGTTTTTGTCTCATCATCACGTGACCTGTGATGCGAGGAATGATGGTGAGAATGCGAATGGTGGTGTGCTCTTGTCCTTGGAGGTTTCTGAATCTGCATAACTCCTGGAGAAGATTGGTGGGTGATCATCGGGGGTCTCTCGGCCATAACTTGTTGGTTTGATACAGATCCAGGTAGTCCTCCGGAACCTACCCCAATCGCGTTTCCACCGTTCATGTTTGGGGGTGCTGATGTTGTTACTGAAGAAAATTGGGGCATCTGGATCTGTTCTCTCACAGAGCCTGCCACGCTAGTAGACATCATCGGTGCCATAGGTGATAGTGGAATTTGTGGGATGTGTACCATGTCTCTAGCCGTGATAGTTGCGTGCATTACCGGGGGAGGCGAAAGAGGCGAAGTTGCCGGCGAATTTACCCACGACCCTGACCGTGAGTGAAGACCTGAGCGATGTTG
>Ga0307509_10004497_pt1 | contig 20041 bp, 15 predicted proteins | sample 10_EM_MG_FD_202245 | JGI IMG/M metagenome (GOLD analysis project Ga0307509, IMG submission 202245) | Populus trichocarpa ectomycorrhiza microbial communities from riparian zone in the Pacific Northwest, United States - 10_EM | ecosystem: Host-associated > Plants > Roots > Unclassified | place...
AAGAGTTTTTCCACCTGCGGTTGTATTGGAGATGCATTGCAGAAACTCATATCCTATTGACGGAGTTAAGTGTACCCGAGTTGGTCCGACACTTCCAGCAGGATAATTCCTGATGGAGGGTAGACCTGGGACAAACCCTGAGCAGGACAGGGTGCTCGCACAAGGTCGGAGTAGTGGTGAATGTCAAAAGGCTTAAATCTGATATCTACTTAACTTTAAGCGTTTGGCATTCTACTTCGATAACCAACTTTTCCTCGAGAGAACTGATTGAGTGAAGCTTTCAGCTTAACGATATTAAGTTTAACCGTTTTTGATTCTTCGTGAATTATTTACTCTATCTTTATCTTCTACTTTGAGTTTTGGTGCGGTCGCAACCTTAGAGTTCACCTCTCTATAGGGTGCCCCCGTTACACTCTGTTCTGTTATCTTAAACAATACCTAAGAATACTACTACAGAGGTAGTAGTACCTACCTCTCTCACTTCTGTTGTCTGACTGCATGTTGCGAAGTGGTCCGGTTAATGGCTATCTTCATCTCTGATGTCACTACCTTGGTAGTTGCCTTCTCACTTGTTGTATTACCTCCCTAGACCCTTCCACCTGTTGCTCAGCTGAGGTGGTAGTACTGGCCTCTCAGCCTGATGTAGGCCTTATATGCATCCTGTAAAGTGTGCTGTCATGAGTCGCCTTCATCTCAGATGTCTCTACCTTGCTGTAGCTAGCTTCTCACTTGCTGTGTTTCTTGTTCACACTCTTTACTGCTGATCTCGTTTTGATGGTAGTTTAGCTTAGTTTAGCTCTTCTCCTGTCCCTAGCTTTCAAATATACTTAACTCCTAACCCTAACCACCGCTCGCCTCTCATTGCCTGCCGGTTGATTGTCTACGCTAAACATCTTCTTCCTCTCTTCTCGAGGTCAAACACTTTGCTACACAGTAGCTTCCCCCTTGCTCGCTTCGCGCGCTGGGGGCCTAACCCTAACCTAAGTACTTCGCCACATGTGGCTGAGGGAATAGGTGTGGCGCAGGTGGCTGGTGTGGCGCAGGTGGCTAGGACGTCATGTGATGTGGCGCAGGTGGCAATGGTGGCGCAGTGGCTTGGAACACCAAGACTTCCGTAATAGGAAGTCCGGTCCCCTTTCCGGATTCGGAAATGTTAATTCATTTCCCGATTATGTAAGTTCTCTTCTCCCGTGTTCAGTTACTAAATCCGGAAACACACCCGGGGTGCTGCACGTGCATCATGCAGTGTTCGGCGGAAGTACCGGATATGCCTTCGGGTGCGTTCGGATACCCGTTTAGGACATCCTTCCGGTTCCGGCGACAGGGATCGCTCACCGCTCGGTCCAGACCTCATGAGTGTGCTCGCCCCGACGGCCTAATTATTGCTCCGAGTACCGTTCTGCTCGAGAAATGCCAGATCATCATAGTATATTGTACTTTGGTACTTTCGAACTGACGGTTTTGTACTATTGAAAAGTTCAGAAAACGAGTGATAATTACCCGGAACGGCAAAGATCGACGGCAAAATTGGCCCACACCACACCAAGACGAGGCAGTAAATGTCTACAGGCACCCTATGATGGAGAAATTGGCGCACACCATCACGCAAATAATTCTCGGATCCTCTCTGATCCGAGTCTCGCTTCCCCCTAGGAGACTCGAGGATAAATACTCACCTCTCTCTGGCGTCTGAAGAGTTTCTTGGATCAGAGACGAAACAGCATCATCAACGAGGACCGCCTACCACTTCAAGCATCCTCTTTGACTGTCACGCCAAACTCGTCACAACAAGAATTCTTCCTCTCTTCTCCTCCGCAACTCAGTTGCCCTACCCTAAGAAACACACCCGGGGTCCCTGCACATGCATCATGCATGCCAGGGGTGCATGACGCACACGTCATGCACGATCATTGCCGAACGAACGGCTGCGCTTTCGGGTGCGTTCGGTTGCCCGATGTGGATATCCTTCCGGTTCCGGAGTGCACAGGGATTTCTCACCGACCCACCCACACATCGCTCAGAATACGAGGTTGCCCCGACGGCCTGATTGTTCCTCCGAGTATCGTTCTACTCGAGAAATGCCAGATCATCATACTAAATTGTACTTCGGTATGATTGAAGAGACGGTTTTGCACTATTGAAAAGTTCGAAAAACGAGTGATAATTACTCGGAACGGCAAAGATCGGCACGAAATTGCGCCCACACCACCATGAATGTGTGCGCGCACCACCCTCCCACACCTAAGAAAATTCTGCGACTGCAGAATTTTCCTCCCACCCACACCTAAATGGTCGTGAGTGGCCGTATACCACCGCCCCAGGCGAGGCAGAGTTCTATAAAGATGCTCGGTCGCCCAGCGTACTGAAGAGTCTCCATCACACGGAAGACGAAACAAGCATACCTCGAACGCTCCTCATTGCCTTCGACTTGTCTACGCTAAACATCTTCTTCCTCTCTTCTCGAGGTCAAACACTTTGCTACACAGTAGCTTCCCCTTGCTCGCTCCGCTCGCTCGGGGCCTAACCCTAACCCTGCGTTCATCCTCTCACTTACACCAGTGGTGTTCAGTCTCACACATCCGGCTTGTCAGGGTTGACGTCGTCTCCACCATTAGTATTCTCAGTAGTATTCTCGCCACCCCTGCGCAGCCATTGCAAGCAGCCCATGCAAGAGATGCATTACAAACACAGTCACTTTGGTTGATATTACCTCCTTCCATCTCTACCAAACTAACTATAATCTCATTAGTCTCAAAGATCTATGCACAGCGCAGACCACTGAATGGGGAAAGTTTGTTGAAATCAATATCGCAAGCATAAAGTTTCTGTGCTCTCAAGAGGATTCTGGCGGATATGTGGTTATTTTTATAGTCGTCAAGTAACTTTAGGGCAAGAAGTTTCGCGCAATCTGAAAGCTCCCTGCTCGCGTGCACTGCTCAATAAAGAGAAGAATATTCGAGAAACGGTGTGCTTTCGAGGTTGGGAGACGGGCAGGCTGAAAGGGCTTTGACTTGGCGCGGATTCAGATAACTTAAGAATCTTTCATCAACTCTCGAGTGAGTTGAACCAAAAAGCCCGCCACGGGCCCGGAGCTGCTCTTGAAGGGCAAAGTGAATCAATCGGAGAGTGGAAGCCTCTTTATCCACCACAACAAGCCCTTGGCAACAGGCTAGCAATGTGCGTATTGGAGGAACACTATCGCTATTGAGATTGGATGAACCTATCTCAACTCCTAAGGTGTGGCACAATTCGTTAAGCTTCAATTGTCATTCCGAGTGAGAGATCCACATCAAACCGGCCATGCCAAACTTTTTTCTTCCCTCCCACCTTGTCCCTTCACCCGACCCAGCTTTGCACTACTCGCATTCTCTAATCAAGCAAGGCTATCGTAACAAAATCTGGGGAGAAATGGGCAGTGATTGACAAAGAGGTATGCGACACAACAGAAAGATATCAACACCAGACTAATATTTCGATGACCTGTAGCTCTAACAACTGGGGGAGATATGGCTCTTAAATACAAAAAACGATTGAAACTCTTCCGGGAGTCTTCTGACTACGATCACATCATCCCTACAATTTTACCACGCCTTCTCTCTTCTTCTCCCCATATCACCACTTCCCTTCACCGCTCATACTCCGCTTTCCCCACTTCGGCCCCACTCCTCATGTTATTCACCGAGTGGTTGACTCTACAGTGATCTATGCGACTTCGTTCTCGTATTCTTTAAGAAGGGAGAATGTTCGGTGAGAGTGGAGAGAATGCTGGTGATTTGCAATACATCGGCCATTGCTTTCAGCTTTTGTTTTGTCGCCTGTGATAAATTGTGGTTTCTTGCAGGAGCGCAAAATATTCATCAAGACAAGAAGCAATCCAAATTTGGATCTGTCATCCCATAAACTTAATATTCCGGTGTGTCTTCCATGTACATTTCAGAAACCTCTTCGGGAATTTCCCTCATGATGTCTGCCTTCGGACTACAGTCCATCTCATCTGGCATTGTGTTCTCATGCGATCTACTCTGATATCTGATGATATCCCCTCTCTTGGGAGTCTTGCGCATGGTCGCTACTCTTCCGGAAAGACGCTTCCCAATTTCCTCCTAAATGTGCGGCCTTCCGGTCACGAACACATAAGTGCCTAGAGACTTCTAAAGGACTTGGTTCAGCTAATTAAGGAGTTTGGTTAGATATTCCGCCTCACATTCATCAAGAGCATCGATACATATTAACGTATGCTCTTCCAAAGTGGTGGTCTTCAGTATATTCCAGTGAAGTCGGAGCCATATGCCAGAATCCTCAGCGCATACCCGAAGACAAACAAAAAAGCGCGCTCCAGGAAGCTATCCGAACGACAAAAAAAATATCGTGAGAGTATGACGAGTAGCACCATTTTCAACAGTAACTCTAGGCACCGGAAGGAATACTGTCCGGTACGGGGCAATGGTAAATTTAGTATAAGAAATTCCAATAATATGGCTATATATGGTCGCACCCCGCTATCCCATGTGACCAAAACCCAAAGAGTCTGTGCTATGCGCGGGGTGATCCAGAGCAAGAGGGCAATTTTTGGTATAGAATTTTAGAATTCTAGGAGAAACGTGTTCTCCCCGGGTTCACTACGCAACTTTCTTGTACCTTTTTACCATGACCTTGTTAAGATTGACGGCACCTGCCAAGTTAGACAGTTAACTTCCGGCAAGAATACACACATTGACTCATAAAAGCCACCAAGCCAGACCACCGAGACAACTTAGACGACTATAGAAATGAGAAACAAGAACAACTTAAGATAAATCAAACATCATCGTTTGAATTAAGGAATAGATGAAATGAATCAGAAACTGCGGCCAACTACAGTTTGAAAGAAATGTTCCTGGGAAATAGCGATAGAGCAAGAGGAAATATATGTTGAAATCTCTCAATCAAACCAGAAGACCTTCTACTCACCGCTCCACCCGCCTCAACTCTTGACAAATGAAAATCGGTTCATCTCACTGAAGGAACTTTCTAGATCCTCAAGCACAAAATTGCAAAATCCGCACCACCTCGTTATTTGTCGCCAGCATTGGTTGGTCTTGGATAACTGTTCCCTCTCGATTTTCGTTGAGGTTATTTTTTGGTAATTGGTCCCTGAGTGTCGGTGGGGTATGTGAATGGAAATGGTGACTCCGTGTGCTTCCAGTTCCTTGAGGTCATTCTCTGGTCTAGTCCACGATGCAGTTGGGTAGCCAGCAAAGCAGCCTTATTTTTTTTCTCCCCAGGGAATATGGGGCCCTGCACAAACTTTATATCGTGGGGTATATAATAAGCTAGGGTGCACTTCAACATAAAAAGGAACAAGAGGATGGCTGGGACAGCAATGAGGATCCGGACAGACAAGGTGACAACGTCTGCACTTTGAAGAACGAAATCTACTGGACGGCTTCCAGTAGTAACTTCAGCAGAGCCTTTTGATCCTTTGGCGAGGTTTATCATGTTGGAACTCTCGTATGTGGTCGTGTCGCGCAAGACATTCCGACCGCTAACCCAACTAGCTAACACTAAGCGCTCCAGATCATTTAAAATAGCGGATGCGCCCGCATCCAGAATGAATTCAGGACCTAGAGCAAAGGAAGCCGATTTGAGCGCAGATGACCCTACAGCCCTACCAACGCTGAGGACAAGTGGGACACTAAACTCCAATGAGAAAACCTTGTCGGCCCAGAACTTGTGCAGTTTCAGACCATGCAACGTATTCAACTTTGAGCCATCCACCTCTTTGCCATTGAGACGCCACCTTTTAGCTTCCCAGCAACTAAGAGCTGGCCGCCCCCCGCGCACCCGATATGCAAGGGCCCCGTTCATAGTCTTTTCAGTAGCATACCATGGGTCCTGACCAGAGGTGTAGCTATAGAGGCCGCCAGTGTTAACGATCATGGCGTACGAAATGTTGGAGCCCCCACCCATGTTCGGGTTGACCCTCCAATTTACCATTGGAGGAAGATCCACTCCCTGTTGGCGTTTAACCTCCAATGTTTGGTTCCCACCAAAGAGCCTGTAGGTATCGCTTTTATTGGTAGAGCTGAGGAGCCACGTATGATCTGTGCGGCATGAACCATTGACCATAAGCTTCAACTTGGGATCACTCAACAGCCCCATATCCAGCCCAGTAACATTATAGTCGTAGTTCAGTTCCACCGAACCGTTAGCTGTAATGCTATTTAAATTTACCCGCTTTCGCACTGTAAAGTCCAAACTTTCGGCAACACCGAGTGCGCGAAATGCTGAAGGGACTTTCAATGACTGCAGCTTCGAAATTCCAGCGCCGTGGTCATCATCTCGAGAGTAATATGGGACGTTGGGGTAGAAGATGGCATCCTTATCCGCAGGGGCGACGTTTCCCATCGCGAGTTGTACCGGTACTAAAATACCCGCGGCGAAATTTCCGGCGGTCATAACCAAGGCAATAAATACAAACAGGAGGCCCCATAACAAATTGCTTACCCCGCACTTTAGGTTAGAATCGAAGTAACCATCCGGAATGCTGTTCTGCTTCTCTGGGATAAGAGGAGCGTCCTCGCTGGTGTGGACTACGACGTTCGAGTCGATCTTCGGACTCTCTCTGGTAACCGCTGGATGGGGCTGGAACCCTTTGCCTCCGGGAACTGAGGAGGCCTCGTTCGGTTTGCCTCGACGCATGTACAGTATCACTCTCATGCAGTAATATACCATTAACGTCGTCGCATTCATCGATTCCCCGGAGTTCCAAAGTGCAACCAAGGCACTCCGACGGTTTGGGTCGCCTTTCGTGGGCCAGAATGCCATTATAATGGCTAGGATCAAGTTCCACCCAATCATAAAAATCAGGATAATCAGGATGGTATACCCCGAGGAGATTAAAAAAGAAGTTCTTTGGGTAACTGCTCAGGCCGGGATCCCGCCAGACTCTGTCGGCATCGAGAAAACTGTGATGCCTGTGACATAGGTATACTTCGGGGCGTTATTATAAATGTCCATGATAAGGGGTGCGGTACTGCTGGAAGGAGATCTTTGCCATTCTCATCAGCTTAATATGTGCTTAATTCAAGGGGTAGTCTGATACATACCAGGTTGCGCACGGTATCGTTGACCAAATCCGCAGGAAGTTCAACCTCCAAGCAGGAATGGATAATGGGCTTTAGTCTAGAGGATTTCCCGGGGTGGTCCTGTTGTCTAACCTAGAAGAGGGATGGAAGCGGAGAATATACTCTCATATTCCCACAGGACTGGCAGAGAAATCAGCTATTCAGCCGCGTTCGCAAAGTTCTCGGACCCTGATTGGTACGGACGCATACTGGCCGGGCTGTACCGGATGTATTAGGATGGAGTGTTACATGGTGGACAATCAGAATAAGCAAGGCTCCGCTACATAATAACACATCTGCCGGAGACAAGCCTGGTATTGGAACCAATCAGAATATGACAGCCTCGCGAATGCAGCTGTATGCCAAGTCCACCAGCGCAAAATCCAGAATTCACACAGGCAGGTTCAAGATCCCCGCATGACTTGTTGCTTGAATAAGGGTGCCCAACCCCAGGCAGAATGCATCAAAGAGGTAAAACTATTGGAATCATTTTGCTGGTACCAATGGCCCGCAATCCCGATTCGCCAAACCCCGCACTTAAACTGTACGGCTCGCAGTCAGCATCCTCTTCATGACATCGGTGAGACGGGATGCTTTCTTTTCGGTGACACTAGAGGGATAGGCATCAGCTCAGGCAGGACATACAGTACTCGAGTACAGTACAATTGCCGAACGCTCATGCCAGATTGGGCTGCTGCGAGCCTGACTTCTTCAAGAAATAGCCTTTTTCTGCGTTTCCCCAGCTCAAATGACTCAGCGACTCTAGCCAGCCTAAACATTCTCCACATTCAAATCGCTCAAAGCGAGCCTTGGCATGATAGAAATGAATTTTAGTGTCCAATAGATAATAGCAGGGGGAAGAGAAAAGAAAAAGCATTTTTCACTCGGACTATACTCGAGTACTCAATTGTGGTAGGTATGATATAGCGACCCAAATTTCCCACCGCTCACATTCTAGCGTTAAATTTAGTCTGGGAATGACCGATTATGCACTCAATTTTAAGATTGTGGGAGGCAGTGGAATCATTGTGGGGAGCCTTCGGTAAGAGAAGCTCGAACGGCTGCGCAGGCCATGTATCCAGTTGTGTAACAAAGGTTCTGGCACCCTGGTAAATTTTTATCATTCAGCCTGCTTCACCTCAACCACTCCACATACCCTGTGCTCAAAGCAGAAATGTGATCACAAGAAACAAAACCTTATAATTTCTATCCATCATTATTTCAAACTGAGGGAGGAGATATAAAGTGGTAAGTTTAGAGGCATTCTTAACCTATCACTCAGTCTGAGGCGCCAAGACTTTTATTACAGGACTGTCTATGTGCTTAAAGGATCTCAGCTCGTTCCGGTCGACTCACCCAAAAAAAAAAAGTCTGTCTCCAACCTTTACCCATACTCGAGTATTATACTAGGAGGCCACCTGTTGCCATGATTCGGAGGGCAAATTCCGAACTGCGCTCGCAGTGTGTAAGTAAAGGTCGGGGACAAACCTTTTTTTTTGGTGAGTAGATAGAGCAGCCCGCTTGTAAATATCCTACATTAGGCGCCAGGGCGCGAGAGAAAGATCCCGACCGTAGCGAATAGCGAGTTCCTGATTTCATGTCTGGTGCGGTGGCAGAGTCTTTGCTATTTTCCTTTTCCTTTTTTCCTTTTGCTTTCTCAGGATTTGGGCCAGATCAACAAAACTAAGTCTCATCACATGTTCTCAGGAGAAAAAAAAAAGCGAGTCTAATCGCGATCATACCCATACAAACAATCCCCATTGTATAAAGGTTCTTTGGGTGTTCTCACCTCGATGTGTTCTCACCTAGCTGTGGGTTAATGTGCATCACTCGAGTACTCGTAATTGCATCACGTTTGTAAAATCGATTGCAATTGCATATGGGAAAAAAATTGCCCGGAGCCTTGGTGTTTTAGTGTTATGCAGTGGGAGTCGCTTGTACCGACGCCGAGAAATTCGGGGTACTTGAGTACTCTCCCTGTTCACACAAGCTATTTGTATCTGGGGTCTTGAAGACACATTCCAATTGGGATCACTGCCGTCTGACATCAAAAAAGTGCTTACGTTTTCGACATTCCACAAGGATCTCACGGGCAATAAAGTTTAGAAAGGCTTACCGAGGTATTATACGATCAAGGGAGCATGTACTCGCGCCGAGAATAAGTCCCCGGACAACGGGCGCAACCCCAATACCCCGCAAACTTCAACCCTACGACAACGACAACTGTGGCAACCACATGGGTAGCCTGTATTTTCAGTATGGTATTTAGGCAGTTGCGGTTATAGTTGTGGTTGCGATTGGCGTCCTATTGGTAGTGATGGTGATCGTTGAATCGGGGTGAATTGTGGTGCCCGTTGTCCGGGGACTTATTCTCGGCGCGAGTAATTTTCTGCAAAAAGTGCTAAGTTATAGCTTAGCCGGACGCCGTACTACCTAGAGAAAACCGAGAAAAATAAAGACATTTTGTTGATAATAGTTGTGCCTTTACTCGAGGACAGCACTTGAGTAGGCCCCAGTTGTCCTGTGTAAAGGAAGGGATATAAGAAAAATTCCTAGACCGCGCACTCCATAGCCGGTCCGGATGCCCAGAGACTGGGAATCAATTGAGCACTGACTAGTAAACTAGAGATTGGAATCTCAGATACTTTATTTGTTTTTAACGGGGTTTAATAGAACAATATTATTGATATCGATATTGTAAGAACAAAGGCTTAAAGTGGTATGTGTGGTGGGCAAATGAAAACTTAAAAAACTTAGCTGAAAGGTTTGATGTTGACCTCGCTTTTCCATAGCTCGGTGGTGGTTACCCTCAGTGGTGAACACCATTTCTCAGAGATTGCCGATCTGGCAGGGACCACGATAGCGAGTGAACTGACAACCGAATATGAAAAATAATTGAGACTCTGGGAGACTCCCAAGAAATTCCACTCGTGGGTTAGGGAAAACATTCTGACACCCGAACAGGCGCTGGAGTGACAACAGGGAGAGAATTTGTCAGGGTATGCGAAATTTGAGCATCAGTTATCCGGCAAGTGTTGTAGGCCACGGGTTTGTCTCGGTTGGTTATCCATCCCGTGATGCGGGTTGGGGCATCCAGTGCATACGCCTGGGGCTGCTCCTACCAGACTACAGTACCCACATACACTGGCGAGAACGGGCCAGGCGCAAGGAGGTTGAAATAAGGGGCGGCTGAGGTGAAACTTACGATTGCGTCAAAATAATAGCCTTGAAAGGCTTCGCTCTGCAAAGAGTTAGCCTATGTTGTCTTATTGCGATTCCGAGACAAAGCTAGGGTAAAAATCTTATTTGAACCTAACTAGCGCCGGCCGGTTCTCACCAGTTTATACGGTAGACCATCGGACGTATTGAGCCCGGGTGGTTTACTCGGGGCTTACCGTGGGAGGGTTGGATTGCACAGACCATTCGCCACAGAAAAATTTACCCCTAGTTTTCGGGTTCACCACGACTAGTCCGTGTAACGGAAGATCTGTCAAGTCGGATCGACGCTAGTGCTTATTTTGTTAAACCTCTCCAACAAGACCCGATATACTCGAGCTCATGTATGGTTAAACTGTGGCCAGTCCGCGCTCTTCTCCCCATCTTTTGCCTCAGTTCTCCTAATCCACCTTTGCCACCTTTGCTGCAGCTCCAATGGGATCTTTTGCGGATTGTATCGTGCCTTAACAAAAAAAAATTAGATAACGAATGTTGCCAGGCCCAGCGTTCATGCGAACTAGGAGATTTGTGGTAACCTCCAGTGTCACCCCTCCTCCCCCTCAGCAACTTACCAACAGCTCACCTTCCCTTATCGAAGGTTCTGCAACTTCTGCTGCTAGGATTTCTCCCACTGTCTTGACCCCTTCAGACCACCTTTTTACCCCTATCGCAACTCCTGTTCTTGTGCCTAGTACTTGTGCTCCACCCTTGGTCTTCAAATTTTAAATAGTGGCGGCGACAACTAAACGAAATGCCAAAGGTTATTGCCACACAAACCAGTCCGATCGCCCGAGCACAAATTTCGTAAGTGAGGAAGTTTCCGTCTCTCATTCCCTTGACTCCCTCCACCACCTCAATCTCACTAACTTTAAAGATAGGAGTATATATAAACACAAAGAAGTCATCTTCCATCCTTTCATCCATCCTGATACATGCCCTTTCTCTTCGAGTCTGCCCACTTTCCCCTTTCCCATACTGCCTCTCTAAAAAACGAAAGACAAAGAGCATGAAGAATTCACACTCCCCATTTCCTTCCCGAGTGGCTTCCGACTCTCCGGGAATCCCCTTCGTTCTCGATCTTACGACTTCCTTCTCTTGAGCATTCCTCAGGGCGGATCTGTCGACACCTAGCGCATTTCCGAACCCTTTACCCGGGCCCTTTGTCTGAACAATAAAGTGATAAGCTGAGCACAATATTCTAAGCAAGCCCAGCAACATCATGCACTTCCAACATCAACAACCAGGAAATCCCTTCCACGGCACGGAAAGCAGCGTTCCTGTTCCCCCGCGGTGATATCCCCTAAGGGTATTGTTCTATTCACTAAGCCGTACCATGTATGCTAAAATAGGTAGTCTTCTATCCTAGGTACGGTCTTTATATATAGTTTTTCACCGTCGCCTCAAGAATCCTTTCACTATCGTACACTACATTCCCCTATTTGACACCATATTCATTTTACCTATTCGTTTTGGGGGGAGGGATGGAAATAAGAAACTATGCAAGAAAAAAGAGATGCGGGAGAGAATTTATCAACAGAAATGAATTTGAATCTAATAGGGTGAATCTGCAAGATATAACCTCTACCTCTCGACAACAATAGAACCCCCCATGCAGACCAAACCAGACGGAACCCCGCAAGGAGCAACTTGTAAACTCCCACCCAACCACTGAAACAAATAGCCAAAAAGGACCAGGATGGTATGGCTCATATCTTCGCTCCCATCTCCTGGGAGTTCACCTATCAGCAGAGGATGATGTCCAAATGCACCACCCGGGGTAAGAAGTCCAGGAAAGGGGGGAAGGCGGGGTCTACTTCTACGCAATGGATCTGTTGGGTGTTGGATTGTATTAGGGGCTGCCACTTTGCGAGACTGTAGCAAGGCTACTACTCTCCCCAAGTCCATTCCAATCGGCATACGAGAGTTGTGTTTGGCTCGGCAATCTCCCTTTTAGGGGTTGTTTTCTTCCCTCCCATTTTCACAACTCTCCATGTTTCATCCCGAACGGCATGTGAGAGTGGTGTTCAGCCATCAACATCTAGCCTATCGGGGTTGACCTCTTCCCGTAGGATTAGTATTTTCACTGCCTCGTCATGTCCATTCCTGTTGCGGGGATAAATTGCAGTGGCGGCACAACAGCTCGATCTAGACTCAGGGCTCAGACTAAAGGGTACGTATAATCGGAAAGTCCATTCGCTCGTCAAAACAAAACTAACTAAACATAAGTGTATATAAGAATAAAAGTATCTCAACCTTCTATCGTCTGCCACACACATCAATCTCTCCTTCAGGCATATCCCCATGATAACAATAAAGGAAAGACATCACCGGAAAACCCTTCTGTCTATCCTTTCTTCTAGAACAAATGAAACAACTAAAACAATTCTCCCGCCTTGTTCTTCATCAATCCACTTTCCTTGTCTCTGACAACTATCCACTTCCGTAAACTCTAACAATTCCGAGCAGCCCAGGCGAGTAGTCCGCAACCCGAAAAATCTACTTCGTTGATATTATAACATCCCATTTATATTAAACTAGCTTCAACCTCAATCATTCCAAATAACGATGGGCAGTATAGTCCACTAACGAAGTAAGAGTATCAAGGTGCCTAAGATAGAAGTGCTTTATCTTCTGTTAAAAGTAACCTAGCCAATATTTTGCTCTAATCCACTTTTATCAGCTCCAACGTAAGTGATCTCCCGTAGTCCCAGAGCTCTCTTTTCATGCACCGCCCAGTATCCTGAACAATTCTTTAGGAAGGGTGCGTTCTGAATATTAGGAGGAGAGGTTGTCGAAAGGACTTTGACCTGTCAGGAATTCATATAGGTCAAACAGATTTCCTCATTTCAGAATGAGCTTTGCTAAATATATATTGGGGCCAGCGAAAAGATACTCCAGCAGAGTAAAGTGGATCAAACGCACGATTGGTCCCTCTATATCCACAGTAATGATTGATAGAGGTAGGACGATTCGTGTTCGGGTGTGTTTGACGGAGGAGATGTTGGAGTTGTATCGAGTCGCGTTCTCTACGGAGGTTGCTAGCTACGGTTCACCTTAAGTAGGGAAAACTCTGCTCATACATGTGATAGCCATATGTCTCCGCATATGCCTCATAAATCCGTTCTTGCCCTAGAATGTTGGCCCGTCCACACTTGAGTGTTCCTCCATACATGCCAGCGCTTCCCTTTGCCTGTGTTCTCTCTGCTCCTGATGCAGTGCCCTACTATTGGGATTATTATACCATCAATGATCCCATGACAGCTGTTCACCGATATTGACATCAAAGGGATGCTTCTGACATTGAAATCCGTAGAGCCTAGCTCCACTGCTAAGACGTGGCAGATATCATCCGCCGACAACGGCCGTCCCACATGACTCTTCATTTATCCCCATCCCGCACCCATATCTACACGATTGTCGGACTATAAAAATCTCCTAGTTCTAATCCACCCGGCATTTTTCCCCGCATTTCTTGTCTCTGAGAGATCGCTGATTCGTGTAAGATTGCATCGATATTCATGGAAACCAATAGGAACCTAGGAGTATATTTGTTAGCAGATGATATTGGGCTGGATTCCGGGGATCATTGTTCTTACCTATATTTCCAAGATATTTTGCGGATTCTCTACTAGAATGTCTTCTCGCAGGCTTTTATTGATCACATCTAAGGTGCTGAGTTAGTGTTCTCAACCTTCAGAGAGCCCGATAAGGCCCAGGGAGCGACTGCCAAGGGCCCTAGACGGGACGGGATGGCAAAATGCGGTCGGTTCCCGCCCGGGAAAGATCAGGACCGCCATAATTTTGAGCACGGCGAGGCCTATAATGTAAGACAAATTGATGTGGGGGGGTATGGGGACTGCGGGGACTGCCAGGTAATGTTTTTTGGGCTATTCGATAATTTTGTATGCTAAACGGAGATGGGGACTTGTGCTAAAGAGAATAAAAGAAGTCATTCATTCTATTCTAACCACCTGAGGGAATGGATGATAGTGACACTCTAATGGCAGCTCGCTCACAACCCAATGATGATTGGCGTAGCGTGGGTAACGGCGCGAAGTACGGAGAAAAGCACGTAGGTGGTGGTTCTGGTATGTGATGTTAACAATGTGGATGTTCGATGTACGATACAGAAAGCTCTCTACTTGTAGCTCAGACTAGATACAGAAGAGAGCGCACAAACACACAACACAGGAAAAACCCACATAACGGGGAAAACCCCCAAGTGGCGGTCACGACCCTAAACTAGTCGTACCCCTAACTAACTATCATACCCTAACAACTATGGGATTCCAGCTATCAATGGACTCTTATTAGATCTTCTACCTTTCAATATCCCATGATCGCCAGAAGTGGAAAATACATAGGAAATATAGTAGGATATGAAAATAACAACGGGCAGGAAATACATCTCTATCATTTCTAATATCTTCTTTTGCATTTCCATCTCCGTTTCCATCATTCCAAATCAAGTTGAGGCAGAGAAAAAAAAGTGAGTGGCAAGGAAAAACATCAAAAACAAAACAAACAATACGATAGTAGACATAGCGCTAATGCGTAAAACAAAAATTATCGAAGTCAGTGATCTCCGGTGGCTTTCAACACTATGGGGATGGTGGGACTGCGGGAGGGGGAGAACGGCGGGTATGAGACATTTCTCGTGGGCCCGTGGGGCCCTAGCCCTTGGATGTGGGTTGCAGTGCAAGTTTGGAAAAAGACTGGACGGGACGACATAATGTCGTCTGTCCTCGTCCTAGTCCAGGACGGACAGATTGTCCAGTTAAGAACATAGTGTTATGTAGAGAAAGTGGAAAGAGGTAATCAAAGCGAACAAGTAACTTGTGTTGCTTATCAAGTAATTCGAAAGAGATTGAACCAAGAAAAAAGAGGGGATCAGAGGATGGAATAGAGGCGAGAAAAGAGAAGTCAAGAACTTGGTGTCCAAATAGGTGGGTGACGAATGCAGTCACGGGATATCACTCGTGACAAGGAAGAGGGTAATTGTTGCAATATGCGCTTGATACTTGGACCAAAGAGTAATAGATAATGGTCAAGATTATTGATTGCTTCGAACTACTTACTAGAATGAAAGGAAACATATAAACCAGTTAAATAGTGAAGAGATTCCGTCCTGCTTGTACGACCAGAATTCCATGACAAAGAACAAAGGTATGCAAGCTCAAAGAAAGTATATGGGGACAAAAGGAATAATAAAGGAGTGCAGCTTATACCCGGATTCAGAACAAAAATATAGAGAGCTGAAAGAGGGCCGAGAAGCCTTATACCAACAGTAATTGTTGGTATAAGGATTCTTTCTCCTCGCAAATGCTGCTTTCAGCTGACTATACTTTCATTCCCAAGTCTGGTACAAGATCGAACTTCATTATACTTGCTTTATTATTTCTCTTGTTTCTATATGCTTTCTTTGAATGTCTTCGCTCTTTGTTGCGGAATTTCTTTATTGCGGAATCTTGGTGGAAGAAGTAAGACTAAACCGCTCCACTACATAACTGGTCTTTATCGCTCCCGTCATTCTTGTAGTAGCTGTTTGCTACAATTAACAATCTTGACTGCTATCTATTACAACTTCTCTGTTAAATCAATCGCGCATTGCAACAATAATGCAGGTATGATATGAAACGAATCAAAAAAAATGCAACAGCGAACTTGAAAAACAACTTGATTTTCTTTTACCCCGTGCAGAGGAACCGCAATAATTCATAGCTACTATCCCAAAGCAGGTTATCTAATTGTCACTAATCCTTTGTTGTTTCTTATTGTCATAGATAATCACTCGCCTAGGCATCATATCCGAATCGTAATTTTACCCCACATATAATGCGATTCAATATGACATGATCTGGTAACTTCCGGTATACATACCAGAAGCCGTTACCGCGGCTGATATAGATAAATTCCCCTGCCGCCCATAAAAATGGATCAGGAGGCGGGAATGGCCTGTAAAGAAGGAAATCTTAATTTAAGTTTTTTAAATCCACAATTCTCCCTGAAATAGTGGACAGGAGCAACTTAGGCCTAGACCCTCTCTGCAGTGACCTGATCCGGCACGTGATTCTCCTCATATCCTACCGAAGCCCAATCCCCATGTTTCAGACTTTTGTCCAACTGTCCTATAATCTACTGACCTGTGATCCTGGCCTGACTCGATACTTCATTTATAAGCCCTTTCTGGTACATGAGCTCCTATATTAAAAACAATATTATCCAGAATCAAGTTTTATGGCCCGAGATACCATTTCCTGGCGTCATATCTGAAGCCTGTGATTTTTCTGACAGTATTAGGAAATTACAATATGGTGGCGCACATTATTCGAACACTATCCTCCTTGGATACGGCAAACCTTTCCCGCATAGCTTGCGTGATCATTTTGGTTCTTGATTTCCGCGCTGGGCATGGACAACATTTTAGAAGAGGGACGGAAACCATTGACCTAGGGGAAAGAGGAGTTGGGGAGGATTGTGTTGGAAATTGTTAAACGTCATCACCGAGGGCGAAACATGAGGGGTGGCGAGTGGTGAAACGAAACGAAACGCCAAGGAATTCACAACCAAAACCATCGCACTCTGGTGCGGGGAAAATCCTTCCACTAACAACAGCAGGCTCACGCTCAACTAGGACTCCACTGTACTCTATTTGATGGTTTATATAAAAATTAACTAAGGGCGATCACAGGAGCATATAGCACCCACAAAGCCATCGTATCCATTCATGAGGCACCATAATACTCCATGTTGGTCTCCCCTTCTCCCGTGAGCACTCCCGGGCTAACAAAAGGAAAAACAAACTCTCCTACTGCCACCGGGCTTCCAGTTCTCTCACTCTGGCCTTACCACGCTTCCACCTTTCTCCCGGCTTTCCCGAAAGCTGCACTATCCCAAAACTACCGCGCATTCCTGCATTCGAAATGTTTTCCACAAACACACGCCCGAAGCCGAAACATATGCTCGAATCCTCAGCGCATTTCCGAACAACAACAAACAAGCGTGCTCCCGGAAGCTATCCAAACAGCAAAGGAAGTATCATAGAAGTATGACGAGCAGCACCATTTGCAACAGAAATCACGCTGCCCGGCATGCTCTCATGATATTTCCTTTGGCCTTAGGATAGCTTCTGAGAACGCGCTTGATTGTGGCTTCGGAGATGCCAGTGCTCTTAGGAATCGAGCATGTGTTTTTGGCTTCGGGGATATTTGTTTAAGTAAAGCATTTTGAATGCAGGAATGCACGAGAGTCTTGGAACTGTGCAGTCGCCGGAAAACTCTGTAAAGAAAGCGGGAAAGATGTAAGGCCGGCGTGGAGAGCTGGAAAGCCCGGAGACTTTGGGCTGTGGGAGTTTGTTTGTTTCTTTTGTTAGCTTGGAAGTGCACAAGGGAAAGGAGAGACTTACCTGAGCGTGCCTGGTGACCATGGGGGATAGGATGTTATTGTAGTTGATATATACTCGTGTCTTTACCGGTTAGCTAGTTGTTGATGAAGCGGTCGTTGAGTGCGAGACTGAGGTTGTTAGTGAAAAAAATATTTCCCCCGCCCCTGAGTGTGCGATCTTTTCGTTTCGAGTTGCTTGGCGTTTCGTTTCAATTCACCACACGCCACTCGCGGTGTACTAGTATCGCCGTCGAAGTCTAGAAGATTGAATATCCTAACTCGCTAGTAAGTCGATATTACCTAGTACCATGATCCATTTAGTCATCCCTATTAAAAATCAAAATAGAATACCGGATATTCTCGAGTAGCTCGCTACGCGCCTGGGATGTGGAGGTAGGTATAAGGCGAATTTAAGCCACCTAGTTGTTAATGTAGGAAATGATGTTCGCACGGAAGTAGCCAATAGACTAAGATTTTACCTGAAACTTATGCAATTTTGGAGGAAGTTATGGAACGTAAGTTTCACCACCTACACATCGTTCATTCTCTCTCTCTCAACTTTGCTCTCACTTAACTAAAATCAAACTAACGGTGAATACAGACAGTATGTATAAGTAAAACGCAGTACCACATCCTGGTCCTCCTATGAATCACCATACCTATTTCTGTGTTTGCTGCATGCCCTCATATCTTCGTATCTTCCCGTCATAACAAAAGAAATAAGCGAGATTTTGCGGATAAAATCCTTTATTCAACATTCTCTCGTATCCGCTCTGTCTGCCTATCTCCTGAAATATCCTTCCCACTCCGGTAGCAGAGCCAAGCACATCCGCACAACAATTATTACCAAAGAATCAGAGATTGCGACAATAGCTGTTGATGACTGCCTAGCAACACTAATAGTGTATTTAGGAGACCAAGTTGAGTGTGTGTAGGTCGGAGAAAGATCACCGTCATACCATATTTAGCTCTCAAATAGCATTCAGGTTCTTTTTCGGGAGTACCCAAAACATTTGTAGTGAATATTTTTTCCTCTATACATCTAAACAACTTTAGAGTCTACATCTAATATATTGTACATTCCCATCGCGTATGATTTCGTCCCCCCCCCGGAAAAAAAGATAAAACCTAAACTACGCTAGACTTCGGAAGGAAAGCTAAGAGGGCGGTAACCCTAAGGTAATGATTTGAGTGGCAAGGGGAGCTTCGGCGGGTGAGAGGGGGTGGTAGTGGCAGCGACAAATACGCTGGTGGGGTTTTTGCAGCCCTTGCAGAAATGGCACACGGACTATCAGTACGCTATACAAAGCCGGTAAGAACAGTGGCACCTCCACGCGCTTAGGCCAAGTCCTAGACGGCAGATGTTGGACGCTCAAGTCGAGACATCCCCCCCACGTGGCTATATTCGGCAGCCTATCGCACTGGTGGTTCTCCGCGCTCATCTAGATTGCCGGTTAACGTTGTCCGTTCGAGTAGTATATTGACTACCTCCACGTGCTCTCTGAATGCAGCACCAATGAGGGGTGTTAGGCCGTGTGCATCCGGCCTACCAGGATCGACGCTGTCCCGTCCAAGTAGCACTTTCACCACTTCAACCTTCCCATTGAATGCAGCCCACCAGAGTGGTGTTCTGTCGTCCTTACCGGGTTTTTCGGGGTCGACGTCGTCCTGCTCGAGCAGTATTTTCACCACTTCCACGTGCCCATTGACTGCAGCCCACGAGAGTGGTGTTCTGTCGTCCTTACCTGGCTTGTCAGGGTTGACGTCGCTCCGTCCGAGCAGCATTCTCACCACCTCCACGTCTCCATTGGAGGCAGACCACGAGAGTAGTGTCCAGTCATCCCTACCGGGTTTGTCGGGTTTGACGTCGTCCTGCTCGAGCAGTATTCTCACCACCTCTATGTGCCCTTTGACTGCAGCACACCAGAGTGGTGTTTGGCCGTACGTATCCGGCTTGTCAGGATCAGCGCTGCCCCGCCCAAGTAGTGCATTCACCACTTCCACGTGCCCATGGACTGTAGCCCACCAGAGTGGTGTTCTGTCGTCCACACCGGGCTTGCCAGGGTTGATGTCGCCACGCCTGAGCAGCATTCTCACCACTTCCACGTCTCCATTGAAGGCAGACCACACGAGCGGTGGCCAGTAGGGCTTATTTGGCTGGTTGGGGTCAATGTCGTCCCGCTCGAGCAGCACCCTCAGAACATCCTTATTGTTAGCTCTATTAGCTCTACGATATGTTGAGGTACGGCTACCCACTTAGGTCATGTCTATGGGTTAGGTCTATCATTGGTTGTGCGGGAGTGGGCTTGGCATGGGATTTCCTTTAAGTAGTCTTC
>Ga0307509_10004498_pt1 | contig 20041 bp, 22 predicted proteins | sample 10_EM_MG_FD_202245 | JGI IMG/M metagenome (GOLD analysis project Ga0307509, IMG submission 202245) | Populus trichocarpa ectomycorrhiza microbial communities from riparian zone in the Pacific Northwest, United States - 10_EM | ecosystem: Host-associated > Plants > Roots > Unclassified | place...
GCTACTCCTATGCGGCTTGCTTCTTCTGGTGGCCACAGATGCGCCAGGACTTTGTCCTCTACTGTCGGTCATGCGATAAGTGCCAGATTAACAACGAGCCCGCCACCCTTCCCTATGGACGATGCCTTACCCTCCCTGACCCCGACGAAGCCTACCAATCCCTAGCCATAGACTTCGCCGGCCCTTTTAACAAATCCGATGGCTATACATCTATCATGGTCATTATGGACCGCTTTACCTCCTACACACATCTCATCCCACTCAAGGACGCCGCTACCTCTGAGAAGATCTTCAAGAAACTCAACAGTACCATCTTCGATGTCCACGGTCTCCCTCTTAGCATTGTCCTTCACCAGGACTCTCGCTTTACCTCTAAGTTTTGGTCACAAATGATGAAGTCGCTTGGTATCCAGGTCTGGATGGCGACCCAATACCACCATCAAACGAATGGCCAGGTTGAGTGAAGGATCCGTACCCTCAAATAGCTAATGAGGAACTTCGTTAACCCCAGACAAAACAACTGGTCTGGCGCCCTCCCAGCTATTGCAGCAGCCATGAACGGCGCCCCTCATGAATCCCTAGGCATCTCGCCATACCATGCCCTCTATGGACGCCCCTGGAAGATATTCAACCCTGTCCAGAGATCCGCCAGCAAGGTACCAGCTGTGGACGATATCCTAAACGCCCATGAAGCAACAAGAATGGAAGTAGACATGGCCAGAAAGCATGCTACCTTCCGCCAAACTGTCCAGGCAGACAAACGCCACAAACCCCTAACGGAACCCTTCAAGAATGGCAGCAGAGTTCTTGTTAGAGGCCGCCCTTATACCTCCTCCCCTGGACGATCCAAGAAGCTACAACCATGCTGGTTCGGACCTTTCAAGGTCCTAGAACATCTACCTGACACACACAACTACAAACTACACCTCCCACCCAGAATGGCCCACCAGAAACCCTACTTCCACGTCTCCTCCCTTAAAGAATACAGAGAGAATGATCCCGATAGATTTAAGTCACGCAGACTGGACAAGCCAGCCCCCATCCTAATGGACAATGCAGAAGAATGGGAAGCTGTTCAAATACTGGACTACCGCCGCCAGAACAACAGGCATGAATTCCTGGTCCACTGGAAAGGCTATGAGCGAGCAGACGACTCCTGGGAACCTATCGAGAACCTCGACCACTCCCTGGAACTCATACAGGAGTACTGGGACGCTAACCACCCAGCACAACCGACGCCCCAGATCACCTCCCACTACATTAAAGCTTCCTGGGAACCTATGGAGGTTTCCTCTACACCCTGCACCACACACGATTGCGCAGACAACTTCTGGGAACCCTATGACGATGAGAAATATGATTCTAGCAGCTCTGAGCACGACTATTTCCCCACAGATGACGACAGCCTCCTATGGCACACTGACGAGAGCGCTGATGACATCGAAGACTTTGGAATGATAGTTGATTTTTCAGAATAAGGGAATGTAACATCTGTACATGTTCCGGTAACGGTACACAGGAGCGGGCAGTGCAGGATCTCCTATGTTTAGTTGATTTATATTTGGTTTATTTGATTTGATTTCAGCTCCGCCACTGTCTCTGAGTCAGATAGGCTATGCTATCGTATTGCTATGTTTAGTTTGCTTTGCTGGAAGTTTATATTTAGGATTCCGGGTATGGAATGGTCATGTAGCACTAGCGAAAGCTGAGTATTGTTTGTTTGTTTCTTTCTTTGGTCTTGCAGGATTACAGGATTCCGGTATGTGCGCAGCTACTGGTAATGATCGTGATTGCAGGAAGGCTATCGCTCTGGGATTTTGTATTTAAACCAGTCTCCTGGCTAGCAGGAGACCGCAGACTTCGACAGACCTTCAGTCTAAGAATACACTTGGTTGAACCGCAATCCCTGAGTCCCTCAGCCAAACTTGTCCTTTAACTATTATCCTTCTAGCTACCGGTCCCTTGAAGCCTTCCTTAGCACCAGCGCTAGCAGGTCTATCACCGGTCCTATTGTATTTTCGTTAGACAGGAATAAACCTGTTACACCTTCTGATCCGTTGGCCCCTCCTCCGTTACGCCTTGTCGTAGTATAGCACTGCCTCTGTGGCTATTGTCCAACGCCTTGGATCGATGTAATGACCTGCCTGACCTTACAACATGGTTTCGGTGGGCCCTCTGCTGGAGCTTTCCCATCTCACCGATCAACAACCATCTTCCCGCGGGCAGCGTTTCTCGCCGTTAGAGTCTTTTCTTTTGCTTTTGGTGATCCTGCGGAAGGGTTTGGGACTCTCAACCTGTACATTTCTGGGCATTGTTTCCTTAGCTGTTGGAGGTTGCAATCTTAGGTGCTAGGCGGGGGGGACTTTTCCTATGGATTCGGGGTGGTTGGCTTTTCCCACGAAGAGGTGAAGCGGGTCGTGGCACTTGTTTATAGGTTGTTTTCTCTCCATAGCTCGCGCTGCATGAGGCTCTTTGTACCTTAAAAGAAATCACGCATGATTACAAAAAAAAAATTAATAAAGAAGAAAAAAAAAGACCAAGAGATAGGCACGCTCCGCCTCCTCTATTTTCCTGCCCCCATATTTCATAACACCTTGTCGTATAGTGCACGATCCTGTCCCCCCCTTATTCTCGCACCACGCTTAGACTTCGCATCCCTGAGCACCCCCCCCATGGACCAGCCTGGTTCATCCCACTCGTTTACTCCAATGGAGGACCTGGCCTCTGCAACTGCTTCAGTGGCAGACTTCGAACCTGAAGACCGTCACCTTCACCACTTCCTCCTGATGACCAGACAGCTCACAGGCCTCACGGCGGAGCCGCTCCCCATACCCTCCCTTAGGGAGATCGGCGACGTCTTCCTCACCGACAGCACAATTCTCCCCCTCCTCTGCTCCCTGGTCCACGCCATGGCCGCCCTGGGCAAAGAAATGGAGAACCTCCGCCTCCAGACGAGCGACTTAAAGTCTCGTGTCGCCAACTCCCACCCTGTAGGTGTGGAGCACTCCACACAACTAAACCAAATCCAGTCTAGTCTACGTGACCTGTCACATAGGGTGGCACATCTCCTGGTCGCGCAGGTCTCTGCACCTCCCCCAGCCCAAACGGCTCGCCCATGCCTCTCGACTATCCCATCCCCCCCAGGCCTCTCCTCCAGAGGAACCCCTTGTGCCTACTCAATGAACCTGCGCAGTCGTGTGCAGCAATCGTTGGTGGTACTAGCGAGTTCAACAAGGCAGCCCGAGAGGTTCTGGCCGCTAAGAACAATGCCAAGAATTCCACCAGACGGAAAAAGATTTCTGCCGTCAGCACCATAGCAACAAAAGTCGCGGCAGCCGCCAAGGAAGCACCTCCCCAGAGGGCTCCCCCCCCACTTGCCAGTGCTGCTAGGAGATTCTTCGCCCCTCGCTCTTCCCCTTCTCCTCACCCTGACGTCCCTGACATAAACGCACATGTGCCCGACTTGGCCACTTCGGTACTTCGTGAGGCTAACTGCTACCTCCCGCCCTCCATCAAAGCCATTCTTAATGACAGAGCCTTGGTCACCCTCATGGTAGTAGACACATCGGTTCCTGCTGCTTCCTATGCCCCATACTTTGAGGCCCTAACCACGAAACTCAACCACTCGTTCCCTGTCGGGAATAACCCGTGGCCCCCCTTCAGACTTGTTCCTACCTCGGTCCAGCTTGCTATCCACTCACTACCGGTGGACTACATGCCCCTCCATGATGAGGACTGGTTCAGCTACCTCTCCGACTCAATACTTAACTCCAAGGATGTCACCATCTCAGCGGCCCACTTCCTCAACCCGAACCGTCTGTCCCGTATGGCAAAACGAGCCTATTCGGTGGTTGTCAACGTCGAGCCTGATTCTGTCCAAACTATGCTCCCGTCCATCTACCTGTTCGGCAACTCCAGGACAGTCGAGAAGGCCTACCCGTCATCCCCCATCACCCAGTGTCAGAAGTGAGGGAAGTTTGGCCACGTCAAGCCACTATGTAAAGTGGAGGTTCCGACATGCCGACTGTGCCAGTGTTCCCAACTGGCCAGGCCGATGGTAGGCCGGCCTATAGGCTGTACGCCGCGCTAAGGCAGGCCGCTGCAGAAGACAGGCCGCTGCAGAAGACAGCCTAGGCCCATATAGGCCGAATTCGATCGGCCTACGAAAGCCTATCAGGCCTGATAGGCGCCTATAGGCCTGGAGATTAGCGTTGGGAACAGATTACCTTAAGGGTATTCAACCCTCCTGCCCCACCCCTCTTCCGAGTTTATCGCCTGTGATTTTTTCCCCTCCTTTACCTTCGGCTATTATGATACTTCTTAATTAATCACAAAACGAGTTAATTAATTCACTACCTCTAGTATTTTTTTGTATTTTCTTTGCTAATAAGCGAAACCGTTACTTTATTTTTAATCATATTCCGTAATTGGGAAACATTTACGGTGAATTTTGGTGTTGACACAGAGCAGCCACTCACTATGAGTGGGTCGGCAGAAGCCGTATATGCGGGCCTAGTCTATATAGGCCAGGCCGGCCTATCAGGCAGCCGGGAAAAAGCCTATATGGCCTATAGGCGGGCCCGGCCAGGCCAGGCTCAGGGTTAACCAGGCCTGCAGGCTCGTGCCAGGCCAGATCCGAGAGAATTTCGACAGGCCGGGCCCGGCTTTACCGAAGCCTGGCCGGCCTGGCCCGTTGGGAACACTGGACGGTGCTCCCGCCCACACACCAAGTCCGAGCATCGATGCCCCAACCCCTCCTGCCCCAGCAGTGGTAATCTCAAAGCCATACTTGGATGCTGCCTCGCCTCCCCAGCCAAGTGCCCCAACTGCGGGGAAGCGCACTTAGCCAGGAGCCGGGATTGTCCCGAATGCCCTCCCCCTCCAGCCCTGTGGGCCGCCCCCGCCATTGAAGAGAAACAAACTGTCCTAGACCCTGACCAGATGGACGTGCACCTATACCCTCCACAGGATGATCCTCGCCACTCACTAGCCCTGGGATCCAACACCCTCTCCCAAGGCCTTCTCCAACCGTTTCAGGAGGAAACCCTAAGAGCCACCCGCATTACTTTAGCACCTCCCCCAGCCGTGACATGATCAGCCTCCAAGGGCGCCCTTCCCCCCCCCAAGGGGGCGGCTAGCCCTTCTCCTGCTGCTCGACCCCCAGCAGGCTCAGCCTGGTAAGATGTCTCACACGCGCGAATCACTGCCACCAGGACTGGGCCCTGGACACACTCTTTCCATTATTCAACCCAACTGCCTCGGGAGCTGGGATGTGTTTCTTTCCTTATTTAATTCGTTCGCTTCGGCCAAAGACACTCCCCTGATCGTTTGCCTTCAAGACCCTCCGGTTTAGAGGAAGTGTTTGCCGTCCCATGTAGGGTTTACTTCATTTGCCCCATCAGATACCAATCGCCGCCCTCGGGTGGCCTTTTATGTTTTCAGGTCACTCATTGACATGGCCACCATCACCCCTAGCTTCACGGGCAGATCAGATATAGCTACCCTCGAGATTGCCACCCCCTCCCTGTTCGGCACAACAATGGAAATGTTCCACATAATTAACTGCTACAGTGTGTGGGGCACGTCTACTACAGAGAGAACAGTTGTACCCGCCCTGGCCCTCCTGCTCTATTCCTTCCCTAACCTAGTAGTAGGGGATTTTAACATCCACCACCCTTCCACCGACCCGCTTAGAAAACATTACCCCTCCGAACTCAAGGCTTCCTTCCCGTACTTCTCAAGGGCTGCCGAGTATGGATATACCCTTCTAAACACCCCGGGGGTACACACACGATTCCCGCTTCATGGACCCTCCAGCCCCTCGGTGTTAGACCTCGCCTTTGTGTTCTCTGCCTCGATCCCTTTCTTCCAAGAATCGGCTACCGACCTCCCCTCCACTGGGTCTGACCACGTCCCTATCTCAATAAGGATAGCGCACCCAATCTCCTCCCCACCGCCGCCGGCCCCCGACTGGCTCAGGACCGACTAGCCTAACCTTCAACCCCAGCTTAAAGAATTCGAGATCCCCCTACCCCCGGCCCTTCCCACTAAACATGCCTTCGAAGAGTGATTTGACTCACACCTTTGCTCGCTCATTACGCTTCTCAAAACCCACACCCCCTTCTGCCGACCGTCCATCAGGCCCAAACCATGGTGGTCCCCGCGATTAACGACCCTTCGAAAAGAGTTCCATTCTTTCTCCCGGAAGGCCCGCCCCTCAAACGATCTGCAAGACAGGGCAACAGCCAAGCTCTCCAAACAAGGATACTTCAAGTCCCTTAAAGCCGCGAAGGCCCATCATTGGAAAACCTTCCTGGCAGACGCCACACCGCACACCATATGGACCGCCAAGAAGTTCGCTGTAGGAAGAGTCGCTCCCAGGTTCCCCAATCTACCCGACGCCGCCTCCCGAGAAGAGGTCAACCAAGGCCTACTCATTCACTTTTTTCCCCCAAAACCCCTCCCCATCGTCCCGTCCATCTTGAGACCCCATAAAGGATGCCACCCCCTTCTTCCTGGAGAGATATCGGCTGCCCTCCGAAAGTGCTCCTACTCCTCCACGCCGGGACCAGACACGATCCCCTACTCCGTTTGGAAGAGGGTCCACCTCACAGCCCCACGGCTACTCGTGGACCTCTTAGGCCCCCTCCTCAAATTCGGTTATCACCAGGTCTCAATGAAGAAGGCCAATGGTATAGTACTAGATAAACCTGGCAAACCCTCTTACCACTGGCCTGCTTCGTTCAGGGTCATCGTCCTACTTGAAACTGTCTTGAAGATTCTTGAGAGAATAGTAGCCTCCCGCCTTTCTCTGGTTGCCAGGACACTGAAGCTTGTTCATAGCAACCAGTGTGGCTCTCTCCCCGCCCTTTCGTCATTTGATGCTGCACTCTCACTGGTGGACACAGTCAGGACCCTTCAACACCCTGGGCTCAAAGTCTCCACCCTTCTCCTTGACATTAAAGGCCGCTTCGACAATGTCAATGCCTCTACCCTTTGCTCATCCCTCAAAAAGGCAGGGGTTCCTCACTACATGATATCCTGGATCGGCTCCTTCCTCTCACAAAGGACCTGTCGCTTGTTGTTGCAAGGGTCCCCCAAGACTTTCTCTCCTGTCCAAGTGGGCACTCCACAAGGCTCCCCGATTTCTCCCCTACTCTTCGCCATATATCTGGCGTCTCTACACATTCAAATCCCTAAAGGTCTGTCCTTGTCATACGTTGACGACTTTGCACTGTCAGCGGCATCCACATCCTACAGGATGAACATCAGAACGCTACAAAGGGCATTGGGGCGGATAAGGGCCCGAGCGAGTGCTCGTGAAGTAGGCTTCAGTGTTCCCAAAACCGAACTCATCAACTGGAGCACCCCCCTTCAAAGGGACCCTCCTGGATCTCCTGCCCCTCCCCCGATATGCCTAGACCGCCAAATATTTCCCCCTCTCTCCTGCGTCAGGTGGCTCGGCTACTGGTTCACGCCCAACCTGGCATTGTCGGCACATTTCTCTAAAAGGTTAGGCTTGGCCCAAGGGGCCTTCGCCACTGTCAAAAGACTCTCTCCCACTGGCTCAGGACTCTCCCCTCATCTTACGCATCGTCTCGCGATATCCCTGCTCCTCCCTACCCTCTTGTATGGCGCTGACCTCATGGTCCCCAGTAGAGGAATGCTAACAAAGATGGACATCTACTGGCGCTAAGTCCAACGCTGGGTTTCGAACTGCTTCAGATCGACCCCAATACCGATCCTAGTAGCAGAGGCTTGCCACCTCCCCTACTTGCCATTGTCCCCAATAAGCGGCGCATGGCTGGGCTCAGGCTGATTTGCGCCGCGCCTACGATCAACCCTGCAGCTGGCCGACTTTGCCCAACCTTCCCCTCCCTGCTTAAGTATAGGGCCTCAGACTCGCATAGGGGGCTCTGCACCCGCCTCCCTCCCAATGTAATGCCCCTCTCGTGGAAGACCAACCGCGCACAGTCGAAAGTCAGATCCCATGTCCCCGTGGACGAGCTTGCCACCCTAGCGTGCCCCATACTTGGGACCCTTTCCTTCGCCCCCCTAGCAAGGGCTGACCTCCTTCTGGAGGCTCCCTCACTCCCGACGCACGACACTATGACGAGTGCGTACAGAGCTCTTAAAGGACGAACAAGACTCCTTCTCCTAGAAGAATGGAGGTGGCTGGCACCGCCCCCCCCATACTATACCTTCCCCCTGTCCTTGTCCCTCCACCCGTTCATGGGTCTGGGCAAGTTCAAGGCCAGATGAATCCACCAGATGAGGGCCCAGAAGAGCTACCTCGCCACCCACCCCTCATGGTCAAAGCTAGACGAGCCCAGACACTGACCTAGATGTGGTGAGGAGAAGAAAACCTTTAGCCATGCCATACTCCGATGTCAGTCAACATCCTATCACAGGGAGCGCCTCCTCCAAGGCATCTCTAATGTGGACCCCGACTCTCCCCTCTCGTCTGACAAAGAAAACCTCCTGGCCCTGGCTGCTTTTATTCGAGCCACCTGCACCAACTACTCCCCCGACATGTTTCCTTCCCTCCCCCCATCACTGGCCTCAATGGTCTTCCCTTTCGCCCCGCGCCAGATCCCTTTAGGCCTTTTTTACTCGTCCCCCCCCCATCCCGTCTAGGTCTTCTCCTGTGGTGGGTGTATTTTTTCTGTACTTAAGTGAGCTGTTGCCATGACTTTTCATGATTATCCTGTTACTTGTGAGCCGTGAGTTGGCGATGTGTCGAGTACTTGACACGATTTGGAGATCATTTTATAATTTTTGTTTGTTTTTTGGTTGATTGAGATTAAGGTTTTCTGTACGCCATCGCTAGCGCTGCATGCGAGTTCTTGTACATTAACAATGAATAAATGATATAAAAAAAGAAAAAAAAAACCCCAACCAAGAGATAGGACCAAGCTTCTCGCACTCTCTCTCCCCCCCACTACATTTTACAAACAACTCAATACCTTACCCCGCTTTCCTTTTGGGACAGAATCCTCGCCCACCTTTCCTCAATGGCTCGCTGCCATCGCGAACCCCCACAATCTTCCCCCAGGGAACGCGGCCTTCGGTAGGCTCTCGGCCCTCACCTCCCCCCTCCCGTCTCGCACAGGAACGCCCTCGAACTACCAACCCATTGACTTCATGATGAGACAACTCTCTCAGGCAACGAGTGCCCTGCGTCTCAACAACCAAGACCTCCTTGATTGCAGCTCACAAGCGCAGTCCGGCACCCTTACCATCAAATCCACCACGATCGGCCTCCTCTCCCAGCTCGTCCAGGGCCTGGTGACCGTCTCACACGAGCTGACCGGGGTAACCCAGGTGCTGGCAACGATCTCCAAGGCAAACGAAAACCTCAGGAAGGAGCTCCATGAAATGTCCTCACAACTCGTGAACCACCCCCCCGCCCAGAACCAACAACCCCCTCAGGGGATCACCGATCTCCAAGCCTCCATACGTGACCTGTCACATCATGTGTCGGCTCCGATCCCTGCCCCCCCAGCGCCAGCCCTCCCACACAGGGCACCCCAACCCCAACCAGCGGCCGGCCCCCCCCTATTCAGGAAGGGTAAAGAAAGGCCCAGTTTACCACGCACTCCCGCCTCAGCCGCGGCTGACGACGCTAAATAAGTCATACCATGGTACGATACAAGGCTTGGCAAGGCGTTCGGTGACCCTGAAAAGTACACCAAGCTGTTCCCCAAGTCCTACGAAGCCGCAGAGTTCCCGAAGGGGAGGTACCACCTCGACGCCTTCACCCCCGGCCACCTCCACCCTGACAATGTCCTCTCCCCCTCCCAAGTACAAGCTCCCTCTGGCTCAGGCACAGGTGGCAAGGGCAAGAACCAGGCTGGGAAGCCTCCTTCCCCCTAACTAGTTGCGAGCACGGCGGCCCCTCCCGTGAAAAAGGGGCCTCACTCCCTCGTAGGTGCCTAGCGACGCTTCTTTGCTCCTCGCTAATCCCCTTCCCCTTACCCAGATTCTCTCGCCATTGCCGCCACTTTTTCTGATATCACCGCTTGTGTCCTTCGTGACACCAACTGTGTCCTTCCCTTGGATCTTTCTGCTACTGTTAACCCACGTGGCTCTATCTCCCTAACTGTCACCGACAAGGCCACCCCCGTCGTCTCGTACGCTCCCTACTTCGTCTCCCTCACCAAGGCAATCAACCAGTCGTTCTCGGTAGGCAACAACCCCTGGTGTATCTTCGTCCTCGCCCCCACAGCCATCCAACTAGCAATCCATGAGCTTCCTTTATGTTTCCTCCCTTAAGATGAAGAGGAACTCTTCCCATATATCCGGCAAGCAATCCTCAACGACAAAGCGACCCAGATTCTCTCAGCCAGGTACCTTAACCCTAGCGGAGATTCTAGGAAGACCAACCAGACCACTTTGGTGGTTATCACTGTCGACCCCTAGAACGCTTCGGCCCTTACCTCAGGGGTCGTCATCCTTGCACAGAAACGCAAGGTCGAACTTTCATTCTCCTCCTCCGGAACCTCCCAGTGTAGAAACTGCTGGAGATACAGACACGCCCATCAACGATGCCCCACTACCCACCCGATTTGCCCCATTTGTGTATTTCATCATCCTTGTGAGGCACACAGATGTCAGAATCCCACATTCCCCAAGGGCGGAAACAAATAGCCAGTCCCATCCTGGTGCCCGACTTCGCCCCCTCATTGCTGCAACTGCGGTAATGACCTCACTGCCACATTCAGGGAATGTCCGGCTCGACCTGCCCCACCTGTCCCCTCCCGAACCAACTCGCGAGCCCCTGCCCCGGGCAGTCAAGACCCCATGGACTTGGCCGTCGATGGCGGTCCGGTACCCACTACTCACCCAACCATGAAGGGTCCCCTTGAGGTGGGCCTAGTAACCCCCAGAGAGGCCCCCCCAGCTGGCCCCTTTGCACATCCTGGCACCACTCAAGGTTTCGGAGGTCCACTCCCCCAGGAGGAACCGAGCCTATCTCCAGCCCCTCTCCGTCTTCGGGTTCGTCCCGGTAATGAATAATCAACCCATGCCTCCTCCCCCGGGAAAAGGGCCAGCCCCTGCTCCTACATGTCTCTCCATCATTCAACATAACTGCCTTGGGAGCTGGAATGTTGTTCTATCTTTATTTGAGTGGTTCAAAGAAGCGACCATCTACCCCTCGATAGTCCTCTTGCAGAATCCTCCTGTCAACAAGGCTCACCTCCTCTCATCTAATGGCTTTAAGTAATTCTTTCCCCTGGTTAGGAAGCCGCGAGTCACTGCCTATGTTCATATGTCTTTTCTTTCCAACTACAGGGTGCTCCCCAGGTTTAAAGGGGTAGAAGGCGTTCTTGCCCTCGATGTCTCCTCCACTGAGCCTCTTTTCGGAACCCACTTTCACTTCTTTAGGATTATTAATGCCTACTCCATCAAGACTGTCGACCACAGGGTCCACTCCGTCAAGCTAGAAGTTCTCTTTCCCGTGCTTGGGTTTCCCCTCTTGGTTGTGGAGGACCTCAACATCCACAATCCGATTTCAGACCCTCTGCGTTCCTTCTCACCACGGGAAGTCTCTTCTTCAACTCCCTATTTTGAGAAAGCGCCCGAGGCCAGCTTCGCCCTCCTCAACCCCCCTGGTGAAGACACCCAGTTCCCCCTAACGGGGAAAGCTCACCCCTCGGTCATCGACCTCGCCTTCGCAAATCCCCCCCTCCTCCCACTGGTGAAAAGCTGGGAAGCCTCTCTCGCCTCGACTGGATCCGACAACATACCAATAACAATCACTCTCGCAGCACCCTCCTTGAGCCAGAAGCCCCTACGCCCGCGATGGGCAGACACGGACTGGGAAACCCTAACCCCCGTTGTCAAGGGCTTCAAGGTCCGCCCCCACCCCGTCTTGCCCTACCCCCCCGAAGCTGGACCAGTGATGTCAGAATCGCTCAACCATCTGGTATCCCTCCTGAAGGAATACGCGCTGGTGTCCAAGCCTTCCCATCACTCCAAACCTTGGTGGACCCCCCATCTGACTATCCTCCCTCGTGAATAACATAAGGCGGCCAGATCGGCCAGAAAGCACAACACCCCACACATGCGGGAAGTTGCCGGCACCTCGAAAGTGGGGTACTTCAAGGCACTCAAAGCAGCCAAGAACAAGCACTGGTCCTCCTTTTTGTTGACCGCCACCCCCCAGAGCCTTTGGACGGCCAAGAGGTTCGCCTACGGCTGCGTGCAGCCCTGCTTTCCCTCTCTCCCAGGGGCCGAGACCCGGCAACACATGAACGAGGTCCTTTTGGACTACTTCTTCCCTCCTAAGGAACCATTCGCCCCTCTGCCCAGGCTAAGGTCACACAAGTCGGTACCCCCCCTGACGACAGAAGACGTACCGTCCGCTCTCTTCAAGTGTTCCCCCACTGCGGCCCCGGGCCCAGATGGGACACCCTACTCTACATGGAAGCAGGTCAACAAGATCAACCCATCAATCCTCCTCCAGATCCTTCATCAGCAAAAAAAGCGTTTGCTCGAGACACATAGGCATTGCGTCCGGACGCAGGAAATCCGTCTGGAGCATCCTGTCTGCCCAGCCCGCCCTCAGATGGCCCCAGCACAATGGTTGCATCCTAGTCCGTTGGGTGCAATACAACCCACATCCTGTCCGCCCAGTGCACCTGGATGGTCCATTTCACTCCCTAATCTCCCGAAGAAACCCAGGGTAAGTCACCCATAGGGCTCTGCATTGTGGAACTCTCCCTGCCCCTGATGGCCTCTACTTACAACAGACTACTTTATCACCGGGTAAAGGCTGTTCAGGCGAAAAAGGATCTAAGCATAGGATGACTAACCATCTATTGTCCCGGTAACGACCCAAAACATACCCCTTATTTGATCACTGCTAACAACTCTCGCAAAAGGTTTCTAAGTTCTTCCCACCTTGTATTAGGCTTCATGATCGAATGAGTTGACCTATTGAATATTATCAACCTTCGGAGAGGGGCATGCTCATCCATCCAGGTTGACACTATTTATTACTCCTAAGCGAGCGGATTCCAATGAGGCCTTTCCTGACTGTAGCGGATTCCAATGAGGCCCTTCCGGACTCTACCGGATTGCACTGGGGCCCGGGCAGACACTAGCGGATTGCAATAAGGCCCTGGCAGACTCTAGCGGACATCGGCCAGTGCCCGGTGAGGTATCTGCCTTTTTCTTCCTGCTGACCTCTATAGCCATGCGGACGCTTCGAAACCTATACCATTCGATTCCCCTCGACCGGCGGATTCCAACGCACCCTGTCCCGACGCTGTCCGACCGCTGGTTGAAATGTTATCGAAACCTTTGTACTTGAGTTCCCCGGGCAAGTACTTTCAAATTGGCGGCTACTGGGTGCTATAGGCATGTGGACACTTAGAGACCTATACCATTCGATTCCCCTCGGCGAGCGGACTCCAATGACACCCTTCCTGACTCTGCCGGACATCTGCCCCCTGAGATATCTGCCTTTTACATCCTGCTGACCTCTATAGCCATGCGGACGCTTCGAAACCTATACCATTCGATTCCCCTCGACCAGCGGATTCCAACGCACCCTGTCCCGATGCTGTCCGACCACTGGCTGAATGGCTATACATACTTTTGTACTTGAGTTCCCCAGGCAAGTACTTTCAAATTGTTAGCTACCGAGTGCTACTGTTTTCTAGACTAGCTTTAATAAATATATGCCTATTTTACTATCTAAATGACTCAAATAAGTAAACATGAGTAATACTGCATGGACCTTTCCGGACAATTTGGATATTCTCCACAGTTTTCACTAAATTATTCAAAGTCCTCGAAGGTAGAGTTGTTGACTTAGGAGGTATCTGATGATAGCTAGTTACACCTGAGTACTTCCACTAATGTTCTATCGTATCGGGTTGCGTCCGGTGAACCTTTCTGCGTCGGGTACCTTCTGAGTCCTTGGTTGCGTCTGGTGCGTCTGGGCGGCATGGACCCCTGTCCACAAGCACCCAATAAAAGACCGCACACCCAGAATGTGAGTTTACGTTCTATGCACCTGGACCGCCGGACGCACAGGGAGCACGGGGTGCGTCCCGGTGTATGCTTTTCTTTTTGCTGATGTTGCCCTGCTGGTCACCCTGGGGTACCACCCCGCCTCGCTGAAAGGCTCGAATGGTGTGGTACTTGACAAGCCAGGAAAGCCCTCCTACAAAGTCACCCTCCTCCTTCAGGATGATGGTCTTGATCCGAAGGTTCTCAAAGATCCTCGAGAGGATTATAGCAGCCCACCTACTCACCACAGCCTGGCAGAAAGGGCTGCTATCCCCCAACCAATGCGGTTCGCTCTCGGGGCTTAGCACCTACAATGCGTGCCTCACCCTCACTAATGATGTTAAAACTCTGCAGAGGCCTCGCCTCAAGGTCTCCTCTCTGTTTCAGAACATAGAAGCAGGGTTCAACAACCTCGACAACAACACTCTGGCCCGCATCCTGAGGGAAGGCAGGATACCCCCCTATCTTGTCTCATGGGTTTCGTCATTCCTAGGAGAATGAAGCTGCACCCTCATCTTCCGCGTGGCCCCTGGGACTCCGGCCCCCGTCAATGTAAGTGCCCCCCTGGGGTCCCCGATCTCCCGCCTCCTCTTTCTCCTCCACCTGGCCCTGCTGCACTTCAGGATCCCTCGGGGTGTGATGATTTCATATATGGACAACTTCGCCCTCACGGTCGCCTCCCTCTCCTACCGTGGCAACATCCGCCGTCTCCAGGAACTCTTCGCTACGCTCGGAGCGAAGGGGTCCCGCCTAGGTGTCTCCTTTTCTGTCGCTACAAAAGAGCTGATACACGGGAGGACCTCCAGCCAAAGGCACTCAGCAAAGTGCGTCTAACCTATTCAGATTAAGAGAGAAGTGTTTCACCTGAACAACTCCGTCCGATGGCTCGGATACTGGTTCACTCCAGCCCTTGACCCTGCCGCGTACCACTCGTGCCGCCTGGCCCTCGCCTAGCGAGCGTTCGCCGTCATAAGACGCCTTAGCCCCCCAGGCGCAGGCCTCGCCCCCTCCCTATGCCACAGACTGGCGACATCGTTAGTTGCCCCGATCGTACTCTATGGCGCGGACCTGTTCACACCCAATGTGAGCATGTTGACCCGCGTCGATACCTTCTGCCGCACGGTCCAGAGATAGACCACGAACTGCTTCTCCGCTATGCCCACCGGGATACTTTCAGTGGAATCAGGCCTTCCGTCAGGTTCTCTCCTGCTTGCCCAACAGCAAAGGCTAGCGGCCCTCAGGGTTGTCTGCTCCCCTCCTAGTATGACCCCTGCGACGGCTCGCCTTCACCGTTCCTTCCCCTCACTCCCAGTGAACCGGGCACCTGACTCCTCGCGGGCCATGACTAGAGGCCTAGGGTCCGTCTACCTCCCCCTACACTGGCAAACGCCCCGCCCCGTCCCCCCAATCAGGAACTACCTACTGGTGGAAGCGGTGGCCCATCAAACAACACCTTTCACCCTCGGGCTATCTAGAATGCCCATAATCAACTCCCACCTTGTTTTCCCAACCCCACCCTCCCACCTCTGTCTTTCATGGATAACACCTATTCCGCCCTGAAGAAGAGGGTAAGAGAGGCACTCCTCACAGAGTGGGCCGCTCTCTTCCCGACTCCTGGGTGCAACCACCACGCTCGGCCCTTGTCCCCAAGGGCTTTCATGGGCTTGGGCAAGTTTGTTGCCGGAAGAATCCACCAGAACAGAGCCGGAAAAAGCTATCTCGCCGCCCACCCGACATGGAGGTCCCCCGACGCCGATACCTCCTGCCTCCGCTGCGGCTTGGAACCAGAAACCTTCGCGCACGCCATCCTATCCTGCTTCTCGAGACAGAACAGCAAGTCCCGCCTCCTCCACAGCGTTACTGATGTCTGCCACGAGGGCCCACTTTGGACATCCCTCCCTCTACTGAATAGGCTCACGACCTTCATAAGCGCCACCTCCATGAGTTTCCCCCCCACAATGTTCCCACCCACCCCCCCCCCTTCTTCCCCCCCGCTCCCTCTCTCTTCCCCCAGTGTGCCCCCTCCGGTCTTTCGTGTTTCTTCGTTGGCTGAGGTTTAGGACCTTTGGGTTTTCTTTCCTGTAACTTACGTAGGCTTTCCCCTTCAAACGACTAACATTGCTAGTTTGTACTTTCCTTTCTGATGTTGCCGTTGGCCTGGCAGAGGACAACCCTGCACGATAGTGGATATTTACTGGTGCCGTAACTTTCTTATGTTTTTGTTTTTGATTTATAGGTTTTGTTCTCTCCATAGCTAGCGCTGCATGAGGCTTTTTGTACCTAGAAACTATGAACGCATGATTACAAAAAAAAGAAAGAAAAAAAAAAGACCAAGAGAGGGGACACGAACCATCTCTCCTCCACCTCCGGCGATTGAAATCTCAACACTACGGGAAATCATCGTCACTTTCCCCCACCCACCTCTCTTCTCCCACGATGGCTACGGCCTACTAGGGGGTGACGTCAAGCCAACTTCCCTGCTCGCCTGGGGCCAATTGGCCTCCCCTCCTTAGGGTTCTCGTTCCGGTTCTTCGTTGACTCCCACTCATGAAGTTCAGTTCTCCCCCTTACCACGCATTTGCTTTCCACTCCTCTTAGCATTTTGCATGGTCGGAAAGCTTCTGACTTCATTCTCAGTCGGCGTTACGGTGCTGGACTCTCCATCGAAGTAGGCCTCGGCTTGCTGGGCTTGTACCTCTGATGGGGAAAGCTTCGGTTAGTAACATAACGGTCTCGCTGCGTCTCGTCATCGTTCCAAAAGCTCTTGCTATGGCCCGTTTGTCGGCTGCGGCTAGCGTGCTCACGCTCCATCCTCGATCCACCTCCCGGTTCCTTCCGCTTGCACTGTACTGCAACATTCCGCTCCCAGGCCGGCACCCTACTGCTCCCCATCGGCTGGTACCGTACAGCTACCCATCGGCTGGCACCCTACGGCTCATCGTCGTTGGCCGGCATCCCCTCTTCCTGGTGGCTCCGCTCCACTATCTTCTCTCTCCCTCCTGCGACTTACTCTACGGTCGCAAACCTCGCTTAGGTTACGGTTGATCATGGTATTGCACTGCCTCCCTGTTCTCTCCTAAACACCAACACGTCGCCACTCTCCGGTCAGTCCCGACCGTGAACTGGCCTGCCCTTTCCGGCGACAAGCCGTGGGGCCTTTTGGTTAGGTATTTTGGCAATAGTAGTTGTATCTCGTAATTTCCTTGATTCTTTTCCTAGTGTTACCTGGGGGCCTACTGAAGGGTTCGGGTCTCTCTCCTGTACGTCTCTATGAATTGTTTCCCTACGTGTCTGAGGTTTTGTCTTAGGTGCTAGGCGGGGGACTTTTCCTATGGATTTGGGGTGTTTGATTTTTCCTATGATGAGGTGAAGCGGGCTGTTGTTATTGGGCTTATAGGTTTTTTTCTCTTCATAGCTCGCGCTGCATAAGGCTTTTTCTACTTAAAACAAATAACCCATGATAACAAAAAAAAGAAAGAGAAAAACAACGACCAAGAGATAGGATCTTCACGCAACCATCTAAGTACTTTTCTATACTTAAGATATTTCAATACGATCACGCTTTACTCTCTTTACATACACTACTCCTCTACGCAAGCCGACACTGTCAGAACCCGGAGACTATTGTGATAGTCTCATCAACTGGTCGCCCGATCACAGGACTATTGTGATAGTGCTATCAAGCGCGACCATCCACTCATCTTCATCGCCGAACAAATAATATCCTTTGACAGATACCGCAAGACAAGCAAGCCAGATCTGTACTATCTGAAGAGATAGTACATTCCTCCTCTAAGCATAAAGAACAAGAAGGTTGCTTACGCAAAAGACAACAGTCGTTGCCTGTTGCATACTAGCTTAACAATACTATTGTTACAGCAATGAGGGTGACAGACTATCGCCAGCAAGAGGGCTTGTGGAACCCAGTCAATGGTCGTCAGGAGCTGCTGGAGAAGCCGGAGAACGAGGAGTCTGAGAAGGACAAGCTTGTCAAGGAGTACATGAAAAATATGGAGAAGTACAAAAAGCAAGAGCTTGAAATGCAAAAGGCAAGCGGTACGCTTCGAATGGCAATGACAGACGCTATCGCAATTCGCTACTACAACGAGATGGAGTGGACTACGGCTTCAAGTATCTGGCTCGATGCACATGCCAATTATCAAATGGCTACAAGCTGCGACTCAAACCATTTGCAACGAAAGCTATACGAATCCATGCTTGAGGAATCGGGTACTGTACTCGTGTACATCAACCACATTCCCGAACTCTGAGACAAGCTCGTCATGTGCGGGCAAACCCTGTCATACGCGCATTTAATCTTACACATCTTGGAGGGTCTACCTGAGACACCAGAGTGGACAACATGGGTTATGGTAACCAAAGTGGCACTTCCAGACCAGAATTCTCTTGCCGGAATCAAGAAGTTAAAAGAACTACTGCTAGCCTATGAGGCTGAGCTTCATAGAAAGAAGTCCCTACTCTCCGACTAAGCGTTATATACACAGGCTAGAAGGGGAAACCAAAGACGTCAAGAAAGCACAGGTCCGGCTACTCATTCAGTATCGAGAGTGAGAGGGAAACATCAGAGGCCTAATTCCTTCAGTGGTACATGTCACAGCTGCCGCAAGAAAGAGTATAAGAGAGCTGATTGCTGGCAAGAGCACAACATTACCGCACCCAGTGGGCAAGGAACGAAGGAAGGAAAAATAAGACAATCGTTAGCCCAAAGGGCACTGCATTTCGGAGCAAACAACAAACACATTTCACTGAGCGATAAGCAGACGGCAATCGCTACTGAACGCAAAGCGGACACTTTGAGAGAGCGAGGGACAGAGACCTATTCCCGACAAGAAGTGGACTGTGGATATACTGTTTGTTCAAAATATGGCTATGGTGCACAATCTATACTGCTATGTGGAGAATACTATGCAAGTACGAAGGAATTGCGTTGCACGCTAAGTGAGGAGGAGTTGTGTAGTTGGAGAGCAGATTGGTAGGTATTCTGGTTCTTATTCTTTTAAGCCAGATGGGCGGTAACCTCAGTATTTATACAGGAAGTGCGCTCTTCGTATTAGAAAGAACTATAAGGGAAAACATAGTAAGAAACATAAGTGTGAACCATGTTTGACCCTGTAAACCTGCCAAGAAAAATCCCAATAAAGTATGCGTAAATCCATCGGAGGGTAAGGGAATAATTAGGAATAATCATGCATGATATAATCAAGAAAGATACATAAAGTGATGTATAGACAACTGTGATATCCCGAATGTTGTTTTTTCCTTATAATATGTTTCATATGTATATTTCTACTGATAATATCGTATATTTCTCTACTTGGTATGCGTTCCCAGTTTCACCTGTACACGGCGGACATTACTACAGCTAAGACATAATTGCGTATATTTCATTAATATTTCATGATAACAATTAGAGGTTTTCTTATGTGTTTCCTTATCTGGTGTTCGGGATATCACGGTTGTTTATGCATTACTTTATGCATCTTTCTTGGTCATATCATGCATGATTATTCCTAATTATTCCCTCACACCCCTATGGATTGACGCATACTTTATTGGGATTTTCTTGGCAGGTTTACAGGGTCAAACATGGTTCGCACTTATGTTTCTTACTATGTTTTCCCTTATGTTTCTTGGTTATATGGAGAGCGTACTTCCTGTATAAATACTGAGGTTACCGCCCATCTCGCTTAGAAGAATAAGAACCAGAATACCTACCAATCTGCTCTCCTACTGTAACATGTGTACATGTTCCGGTAACGGTACACAGGAGCGGGCAGTGCAGGATCTCCTATGTTTAGTTGATTTATATTTGGTTTATTTGATTTGATTTCAGCTCCGCCACCGTCTCTGAGTCAGATAGGCTATGCTACTGTATTGCTATGTTTAGTTTGCTTTGCTGGAAGTTTATATTTAGGATTCCGGGTATGGAATGGTCATGTAGCACTGGCGAAGGCTGAGCATTGTTTGTTTGTTTCTTTCTTTGGTCTTGCAGGATTAC
>Ga0307509_10004499_pt1 | contig 20038 bp, 18 predicted proteins | sample 10_EM_MG_FD_202245 | JGI IMG/M metagenome (GOLD analysis project Ga0307509, IMG submission 202245) | Populus trichocarpa ectomycorrhiza microbial communities from riparian zone in the Pacific Northwest, United States - 10_EM | ecosystem: Host-associated > Plants > Roots > Unclassified | place...
GTTGCGATAGAAGAATGGCAATGTTCGCTTGCCATCATCAACCTGTCCTTCATTCCATTGAAGATATGCACTGTGAGGATCCAATGCCTGGAGGAGGTTCTCAAGCGTATGCATGGAACTATACCCGGCCGATGAAGCATTACCGAGACCACTCGAGAAGTATTCATTGATTCGTGACTTAGGTACTTTACCCTCAATGAACCAAGACGCTAGCTTGAAACCGTGCACGCTACTAAATGGGGACCATGGGTGCTGACACAGATTGCTTTGTTCTTGCTCAAAACCCTTGACATCTTCTATAGATTTGCCGGCCCCTTCATAACGCATCGGTTTACTGGATAATCGACTCGCAGTTTCGTGGAGTATCTCTGTATCAGACTCGTGACTGATGTCATCGAATGCGCCGTACGCATGTCCGGTGGGATCTGGATCTGATTCATAGTAGGAATCCAGGCGGAGATTCCCCTTGTGGGGTAATATGTTGCTTCCTTTGGTATCGTTAGTAGTCGGTGAGAATTCATATTTTATTGTAGAAGCTAAGACGATATCCAGATTTGTGTGCGCATTTCGCAGGTGCTTCTCATATGCACCAGACCGGTTGTATTTCTGTCGGCAGAATAGACATTTGTTAGGCATGAGGCGAGATTTCTCAGATTATCTCGGCCTTGTGTAGTTTCAAGTCTAAGGCTATCTGGGTGATATCAACAATGCGTGTGGATCGCACGTAGGGTCAAGCGGCCCAAATGATCTAAACATCTAAACTGCATCAAGTATTTTGAATTGCTTAGCGTAAAGGTCACATGGCGCAGCCTTGGATTGTTTGTTTCAGGGCCTTGATAGTAGACCGAGAATATGTCCTGTTCGAACGCAAGAGTCTTTATTCCGTTTCATTTGTTCAAGTTGAATCAGATTATGGGGGTGCCCGCTGGTAGAGCGTCAGATCCCGTTTCCCTAATAACTTGTTAACAATACTTGAATCTTTCAACCGGTCTAAAAGATCATAGTGTTTTATATATAATGGGAACAGATCAACACAGGAGTACCTCATACCAAGAATCATCTGCCATTCAGAACTTCCACAAGATCCACAAGACGCACATCTCTAGCCTCTCATATTTATCAAATGAATATACTCGAAAACATATTCGATATGATGCAGAATATCAACATCATTCAATACGCACTGATGCCACCCGGCGGTGGGCAGCTGGCACCAGCAGGTCAGACATATCAGCTTCCTGCTAATTCTCTCATTGGAGAAATCTCCTATTGACGCTCGGACAAAAGAAAAATCACTGAGCATAAGAGGTCAATGGGCATCGCGGTTGGTCTCCAAGGTGACGCTATATACGGTGCATGGCGTCACGCTGTTAAGGATTAAATATTAGCCAGGGGTTATCAGACAGATCTTCACCACTTCCCTGACGCAGAATTCCTGCAAATTGTGGCTGGCTTCCGGCAATTGAGACCTGCCTGCGATGAACTCGCCACTGCATCAGCAGCGAACGACATACCTGGTATACAGGAAGTGAACGAGTCAGTAGTCCAACTGGTTAATGACTGTGGGAAGAAGTTGACTAATACAATCAACTTGAAAAATAAGCTGTTTCCGCATGTGGCGGGTGTCCCTCCGGCGCAGGTGATCGTCCCCAACATATTACTCCCTGCCAATGCCCCACCTGGGAGCCAGTGGGGTCTTGCAACAGCTGTACAGAATGCAGGCACTGGCGCACCAAATGCTCCCACAGCCAATGCACCCAGGCCAGCTGAATTCTAACCTGCCCAGGCTGCTGGTCCATACTAAATCCCTCCTCCCCCGCCGAATCCCCAAGGGCCAATACAACTTCCTTTGCCAGTGTCTGGAAATGCTGGTCCGTCAGGAAGCGCTGCACAGAATATGCCTCCCCCGGCGATGCGCCCTCTCAAATGGCGGTTGCGCTCGTCTGCTAGCACACTTAAAATATCAGGTGCTGCATCGGCAAATAACCCACAACAAATGTTTCCTCAGGTCGTGGTGAATAACCAGCCACGAAACAATCCTCCTCAGACAGCCGCTGGTGCAAACCAAATCCAGGCTCCGCCGCCAAATCCCCAAGGGCCAAACCAACCTCCCTCGACAGCGTCTGCAAATACTGGTCTGTCAGGAAAGCAAATCCAGCCTCTCCCGTCGAATCTCCAAGTGCCAAACCAACCTCCCTCGACAGCGCCTGCAAATGCTGGTCCGTCAGGAAACCAAATCTAGCCTCTCCCGGCAAATCCCCAAGAAACACACCAACCTCCCTGTATGGTGTCTGCGGGTCCTGGTCTGTTAGGAAGCGCAACACAGCATAATCCTCTCCCAGTAATTGCCCCTGCGATATTAAGATTGCGCTCGTCGGGAGTGAGAATGCACGAAATGGGTGCTCCCCTCGTGAATAACCCTCCGCAAATCCAACCAGCTGCCCCCTTAACCATCCTTGGTATGCCTGCAGCGGCCAATTATGAGGCCCAGATAATTCGCCATGCGCTAGATCAGCCCAATGTAAGGCAAAACGCGCCAGATCTATGTGATGTAAGGCAAATGAGTGAGTGTTTTTCGAAATGACCCCAATGATTTGTGTGGTGACTTACTAACAAATGAGATACAGACTGGAGGGGTCTACTTGGTCGCCCATGGGCCCTGCACATTGTTTGGCAAAGACATCCGGTTGACAGCGACGCACCGCGACCCAATTATCGCATCCTCTATTGGCGCTATCCTCATATCAATTGTGTGGATTTTGCAGAGTTAAATTCATATGACATTGGGGGCTTGTTATTGGCAATTTCAAGATGTGTACTCTTGGACAGCATTGGCTACATATTCGGCGCCACAGGCGAAGGCCGGCGCGAGCTTCGTGAAGACCCTACATACGCATTACATTATTCAAATTATATTTTCATCCAGAGTAATGAGGACGTACGTACCTGGCTCTTGTCGAATCAACCTAATGAGGACCTGCGTGACGTGCTCGTTTATTGTCATCGCCCATAAACGCCAGCTAGACCAGCAACACCACTGGAGCCGAGACACACATACCTCGCACCAAATGCTGTCTCTAATTGGGCAAACGCCTTAGCCGGACGTAATGTCAACCCGGAAGCTCAACTGAAGGGAAAAGCTATTCCCATGAACAGTACTAAGGCCAGTGGATCACAAAACCCACAAGATTCTCCCCTTTTTCTTCCGGCATGGTCCAGCTCATCATCAGATGTTTCAGACGACTTTGATTCGCACCGTAGTAGAGTTGTCAGTGTGACATCTGCTGTGGACCAGGGCGGCGATTCCACAGGACGTCGGATACCTCTCTCAATTAAACCGCAGGGAATGCTGAACACACATCGTATCATGAAACAGCTATAGAGTCCCACCCATGACGATAAGGCAATGAAGCGTAAGGCGTAGTTTGACGTCGATAATTGGGATGAGCGCAGGTCCTAAATGCAGTGTCTTGTTGCTTCTGCTAAAGAATTTTTGAAAGAGGACAAGCTTCAGAAGCGCCAAATGGTTTTCGAAGACGATAGTAAGGACGAGCTTCAGGTTAGGAGACTATGTTTGCCCCCAAGAGTGTAATCCATATTATAGCGTGTAAATTAAGGCTGCGTCTACAGAGACGCCGAGTGTATTAGCATTTGATATTGATAGTTTTAATAGAGTATCATAATTAGACTTAGAATAGAGTATCATAATTAGACTTAGAATAGATTCAATTTCTCATAGCACGTCAATCAAGTCAGAGGTGTTCATGTTCGTCAGCCGAATGTCATGATGCCCTGGGGTTGTTTTTGGTGTGTGATGCGCACCAGGGTTGGGTTGACATCTTATTCCCAGGCTTAGCCCTTTGTGGATACCAAGGGACGCTAAGATTCATCGCAGTACGCGATGTCTCGTGGCGTCAAACTGACATGAGGCTTAAAAAGGTCTTTGACGACACGCGATGGGAGAGTAAGCTATCGATCTATTCTCTGAGTTTGGTATATGCTCCCTTTGCAATTCGTTCTTCTATCGACGATCATTGTTAGTCATGCCTGTGATACTTTACCACGAAAGTGTCTTCTACACCCAACCCTACCCCAGGCACCTACAGTACACGCCGGACCCTATGGGCGACAGACAAGGAAGCGCAAAAGCAGACCCAACGCCCTTGCTCTTGACGCCTATAAGAGGTCCTCTCATGTGCCCCATCCTCATCTTCCTGTTACATCCAGACACACCACACTTACCATTGCGCTTTTCGAAAGCGCCCCGACAGCCTTCATTGGGAGAGATATTTATGTCAACTACAATCTATACCCTTTAAGCCTTACTTGACGTCGTATCAATAGCCTTAGTCGGCCAACAATTTTGTTTGCCCTGGCGGATTGATTCAATTCATTCATCCACGCACAAATGGCACCCTCAGGCAGAGCGAGACGTCAATTACGCAAGGGAAAGTAAGCAAACATCCACACCTAACTTTGGAGATCAACGTTAACTCTGTGCTTCTCAGACGGCCCGCGGATCAGCCTCGCACGACAGAAGTTCAGAGCGGAAAATGAAGAAGAACTCTCACACGTTCGGCAGGCCGTCGCCCTGCGGAAGACGCATTATGAGCAATCATTGTCCCCCCTGCTGTGCATGAATAGAATAGCGAACTGAGAAACTTTTCATTTTTTCAAATGAACAGTGAACCGGAGCCTTTTGAGCGCTCACACTCCCAGCCGGCTGTCGTGGATTCGGGGTATTTAGATCCAAAGTATCAAGTAGTCTGAATTGGTTATACTGACTGTCTAACTCAAACCACGACTGTATATTGCGACATTGCATATGCGAAATCGTGGTGTGGATTCAAGCATCCGCGTGGCGCATCTTCCCTCTATGCTACATGGCGTGAGCAAATCAAGGCCTATATTATAGCTCGCCTTCTTGACCCCGGTCGCCTAACTGAATCGCAAGTTGGCTCAATTGTTTCGTTTGCTCGCAGCCTTTCGCCAGTCAAGGACCGTATTGCGCTCATCAAAAGCCAGCACCACCTGGATGATGTTGGAGAGTTCATCCGTTATCTGAAAATTCTGGTCAAAGATTCGGCTAAGAAACTGCAGACGTCGAATGAGGGCCAAAAAGCTGGGCGGGATCTTCGTGGCGACATTGCGGAACCTCCAGGTAAGTATTACCAATATTTATTCCATTAGCCCTTGACTGACAGCTGATCCCAGTGCCTTACTCGGATTGGCACCCCTCATTTTCGCCGCCTGCTTTGAGAATGCATATTATTCGAATGACTGGTGCGCTGCCTACCGTGCATCCGTTCCTCGGCCACCCATTGTTCGTAAAAGCCTCCGACAGGGGAATCGCCTGGGGGGTTCTGACTACACCGAGCATCATGGATTTGCTCCGGGTAGTAAGAGGGCAAGACGTGGAAGAGGAAATTCGATGCCCCCGCTATGTAATTGGTGCGACAGGAGAAGGTGTCACTATGCTACGTCAGAAGCCGGATGATCCACTCCCTCTACGCCAGCTCATATTTCTCAATAGAAATGACGACATTCGTGCGTGGTTCCTCGCTAACAAAGGCCACGATCCCCTGGACCTAATGGTTCTCGAGTCACCTCGCCAAGATGGAGAGGACCTGGACGAAACCCCCGAGCCTCCCAATGGTAGGTATCCACTTTTTTGACCCCGACCTCTGGGATGAGTCGGCTGGAGGAGAAGACTCTGTGAGGGAAATGCGGGATGATGAGTCTGTTGACGACGAGGAATGGCTAGAGGCCGAGCCAGAGGGGGAAACTCGGGCGCATCATGGCACTAAGGTGCTCTATGTGGACGACGGCGATGTAAGTATCTAATCCGCAGCATCATTCATCTATCTTTATCCTTCATATTAAAATGGAATAGCTAATTACAGAAGGATCTCCAGGCACTTGGAGATCTGGGCCCCTCAACACGCGGGCGGAATATTCCATCGCAAATCAGGGTGCCGGCGGGCTCTAATCCAATTGCGACGGCGTTGGGGTTGCGCTCTTCAGGCCCTCCTGGGCCTTCTCAGTTGAAGAAACTTTGAGCGCTTCGCGAAATGGCCAATGAGCACCCGTGGATGCTTGATTGGCTGGCAAACCCAGGAGCTGTATCTATCAGGCATCAAGGACACGCTGGCGCCAAGGACACACCACCTGCCAGTATATCTATGATTTGCGAGGTACTTCAACTCTCGCCTCCCGCAGCTCCACATGCTGGGCTCGATTTCACGACTCTGGTGAGACCAATAGAACATCCCTCTCCCCCCTCTGAACACCCGCCAGCCACAATCAATGAGTCCCCGACCCAGCCACCAGCTCCAGTGACACACCCAGCACGCGGATCTCAAAACTGTAGTTCTCCGCTAGCCCCAAACAACACCCTATCTACTCCTCAGGTGCGCCGTTCAGCAAGACGCACCACGGGCAGCAAATAAAACAAGATTCACTCCTTTTTTGAGTAATTTCTTTTTTCATTTTTACCCAAACAACCTTACCGTTTACTAGATGTTGTTTTCCCTTTGGTGTCATTGAAATTCTTTTCTGCTTCTTGTTCGTAGCTAGTATCAGATAGAACACAATTAATGATACCTGTGCATGCCCTTGCATCAGCTTCTTGACCTTACATCCCCTTGAGCTAAGGTCTAATATGTTTTTCCCAATTGGGCACGCCTCACATAGTCTGTCCATAACGCGGCAGGCGATGGCCAATAGAACTAGAGAATTAGCGAGGATGCATGACGTGAAAACTGATATCTCGAAGTTCAATGGTGATGAATCAACGTCTGGAGATAAAGATTGATAAATCTAAACTGCTTTTAGCGTGGCCTGTGTCTTGCCACAATTGGTGTCGCTAAGCGATACTCGTTGTGGCTCGTTTTTGCTTAGCCTCAGACATCGACGACCCCTCCTACATTAGCGACCCCCACATTCCGTCGAACTGGTTCATACCAGAGTCTAGACGAACATCATACACGAGCTCGTCCAGAGTATTAACTTAATGATGAACAAGCAGAAAACCCCCTTTTTGCAGCCAAATAGTTTTTTTCATTAACGAGTGATTGTATGTGATGCTCAACCCCCTCCCAGCCGCCCCCTAAGTCCTAGCGTATAAGACCAGACGTGTCCTACTCAACAAAACAACACACTCTTCATCTTTACCACACAATATTTCGCTTTTTCATACGTCCTAATTCCTATCCTATACCTTTATCAAACGTCCGGCATTCAAACATGCATAGACAACCACAAGCCAATTCACGCAGCCAACCCACCGGACGGGTAGCCAATCAGAACCGAAGTAGGCGCGACGTCATACCAGTCGATAAGGCAGCCAGATCAGGAACGCAGCCGACCGAATCAGGCAGCACTCACAGTGCACATTCGGGGGCTCGGAAATCTTTCATCTCAGCGAGGATAGCAGCGATGAGTACCAAAACTCCCACATATCTGATCAAACCGAATTGGACACAGAGCCAGACACAGATGAGAATGATAATGCGGATCGCTCTAGATCAATAACAGGTCATCATTCACCAGCCGGGGAGAAAGGAACCAATAACAGGGTATCGACTGTCCGAATTTCAACCACCTCGGGATCGCAGGAAGCCGCAATCATCAGGCATACCCCTGCTGCACGAGCACATATAATATGAAGTAGTGCGTACACTCTATCGACGATCTCGACATCCGGTGTATTGCGTTATTCATCAATGGCTACACACAGAGCCACAACATCAGCAGTGCGACGCTCAAGTCCTCGGGGCGAAGAGGGCATGCCGGTCTATGAGAACATATGGTCTGAGACAAACTCACGGCGCAATACAGCTATGGGAGCAGAGGGAGCCATCGTAGCACGGGCCAAGGGACCTATTCTCCTATATACCCTTTTTGATAACCACTCCCGGGACCAGTTGCATTGACCACTCAGTTGCACCGTGTTTGGCTTCAGGAGCTCAATCACATATCCGATGCAGGGAATATAGAAGCACCTGAGGAAAGCGTAAAATTGGTAAGTAGACATCAACCAATTTTAGAAGAATCTTTTAGACGTTTGGACTAGTAGTAACCTTTCCAGATACGCCAAAAACACTCAGGGGTAAGATCCCAGTTTGTCTACTACATAAAGCATGAGATGGTAAAATTGTACGATCTCCCGGAAGACCCAACGGCAATTGCGCGCCCTGTGGACTACCTGCTCGAAAAGGATAGATTTATGTGCTCCCCAAGAGGATATGAGGTGCGTTTTTGCTCTTATTAACGATGCGACCTATCCTGTTGCAACTAATCAGAGTGAACTTGACGCAGAAAATAACAAATCGATTCCTGGCGCCCCAGATTCCCGAGGCCATATTGGCAAAGTACTTCGAGGGTAGGAGAATACGTGGGATTATTGATCCGGCATTTCTTGGGCGTATCAACGGTACCATGATTTGCTTAACGTGTGCCATAATCTGCCATGCTCATAGGGTATGGCAGACAGGAGTATATAAGGATCAGGGTGACTTCCAGCCTGAAGCCGCTGGAGATGAGCCAGAACCCTGACCTTTCTCTTTCCCGAGAAGACTAACCTAACGGCAACCATTTAAGATCTTTTTGCGCACCAAAGGCAAACCTGGGCATCATGCCCCGACTCCTTTCAAACTCTGATTCTGGACAAAATTCGTGGGACCATCGGTGGAAAGATGGAGCGAGAGCATGGAGTCCGACAAGATCGCTTGGAAGACTTCACAGAAGATTGGGCTCCTGTGGCAGCAGAAGTAGAGGGTCAAAGTTCGACCAACCTTCAGCGATGGACAGCACAACGGAGTGAAACTCCGTATAACCTGCATCTTGGGCCTCTGCCGGAGAGCCAAAACAGTTCCCAGACGGCAGAAGCGTCTTGCGATTTCGGCGCCGCATCACCAGTGGGCCTTCTCAGATATCTAGATTCGGATCCTCAGAGTCCGGACTCTTCACCAGAGGAGACCGTGCGGCTAACGTTGGACGCTACAGTGAGCCCAACTCCGTTGTGTCAGCTATCTCTGAATCTTGAGATCTTGGAACAAGAACTCGAGGAGACAGTTGATCGTGACCCGGTGTAACAGGGGCACCCTATAGAGAGGGGAACTCTAAGGTTGCGACCGCACCAAACACTCAAAGTAGAACATAAAGATGAGGTAAAATAATTCAGAAGAATTAACGGTAAAACTTAATATAGTTAAGCTCGAAGCTTCACTCAATTTAGTTCTCTCGAGGAAAAGTTGGTTGTTGAAGTAGAATGCCAAACGCTTAAACTTAAGTAGATATCAGATTTAAGCCTGTGACATTCACTACTACTTCCGACCTTTGTGTGAGCACCCTGTCCTGCTCAGGGCCTGTCCGATGTCTACCCTCCATCAGGATTTATCCTGCCGGAAGTGTCAGACCAACTCGGGTACACTTAACTCCGTCAATAGGGGATGAGTTTCTGCAATGCATCTCCAATACAACCGCAGGTGGAAAAACTTTTCCTATTGAAGTCATACCAGTGGCTAGCTGTTATGACAACAACCGGAGTCAATACCTAGATGGTGGACTCACTGGCCCAGTGGGAGTTTCGTCTATACAAGCTCTGCCGTCCATGATTTAATCTACGGGGCTATTCAATGTGATAAATTGAGATGCAAGCTCCCCCAGTGAGATGTGGCCGATGGTTGGCTAAGTGGGCGCTACCCATAGCCATCCTCTCGGGACATACTCTACCGTGATAAGATTCATACCTCTTGAGTCCAATAACAACGCATTGTAATGCTACAAATCAAGGGGAGAAGGTCCAGGCTGGTTACTGAGGTATTTGTCTCGAAAGCACCCAGGCCTTCTGAGACTACCTGAGTACCACTAGGAAGACTACCCTACAACCCGTAGGCTAGAATAGACTCCTAGATGCCTGAGAGCCTATATATGGGCGACCCCCATTTTGGCGGTTACCCATACTCCCCTTATATATCCTGCGAACGACATTCAGTCGGACGGACGGCGACGACTTATACGGTGTTACGCCAGCTACTCCAATGATCTCTTTTAACTAGCAAATGAGCAACTACACAGCCGTCTGCCCAAGACGCGCCGTCCCAACGCTGGGGCCAGAGGGGGGTGTTAGCTAAACCCGCCCAAGTTTAATAGTATGTTCGGGCCACCCTTACATAGGCGTGGGGCCTCCCCGCGCAGATGCGTGTGAGCCCAAGAACATCTAAGAGCCCATAGAATTTGAGGCAATGGACCTCTAAGTTCTAGGATGACTTTGCCGGTGAAGGTAGGGTAACTTGGGTTCCTCAGTAGGGTAACTGGGACCCATGGGCATAATAACCAAATTCCCAAGGTAGGGTAACTTTGCCCTCTTATGCCGTTAACCACTCCGGAAGCCGTCCAGTCAACCACAAAAGTCGTCTCAGAGCTCCGTGTAACATTCCCATAATTCTCTTGACTTTATGCGAACGTTCTTCCGAAAGGTTACCCTGCCTAGTAGAGTACCTCAAGGCTACTCAACTATTCCCTAGACCTTATCCTAGGTTTACCAGCTATGTATATACTAAGTATACGAGACCATACCACCTCTGGTTAGCACTTGGTATACCATTTGGTCTAAGGTGATAGTGATTGTAGCTACCTATCGTAGGGTCGTTACACCCGGGAACGGAGGAGGAGGGAAATAGGGCAAGCCTATGAGAGGGTACATAGGAAATGGTGTGTTTGTAGAGTAAGATATAGTAATAATTATTTCGTATTCCTAAGAAGACAGAACCAAAAGTGGAAATAGTAGAGCTCATCGCCAGAGCGTGAGGTGCGAAAGAAAATCCATTCTGGGAGAGGTTGCGCTATCGTCAGAAGTAGTTTATCGGGCGCCAGAACACCATACCAGAGTCAGGATATCGCAGCGCAGAGAGTCTGAACATGTCATGTGTAAGAATCAGGGGACGTACCGTATTTGGAGTAAAATCTGGAAGAAGGCATCACGCATCTGGAGATGAGGGATCAGGATCGTGAGATCCTGACGCAGCACCACAGAGAAGAGATATCTGGACGGGACGTGGCTAGATGAAAGAAGGCCTGACTACGGGGGAGAGAGATCCAGCATCAGGACGCAAGAGGACAGTATCAGACGATGTGGGAATTACGTAGGGGTGATCATGAGTCGCCAGGACGACAGCCCTGAGCACCAGACGCTGTCAGGACACACAGGGCGAAGAGGTCTGTGCCCAGGTGGTGTCCGGATTCAGGGTGGAAACCAAGGCAAATCTGGACGGAACGTTGGATCGACGTGGCGTCATAATTCGCGATTGACGTTCTGAGCGTCAGGTGCGATTGACGCACAGGACACACAGGACACAAGCTAGTTTTTTTGCTGATTCAGAAAAGACTAGCGAAAGAAAGGTTAAATCAATCCGAAGTGACGGAGGAGGAGAGTATCTCAACCAGCGATTCCAGAAATACTTGGAGGAATCTGGAATACAACATAAAGTCACCCCACCATACAGCCCATCCCAGAACAGTATTGCAGAAAGCATGAACCGGACACTTATGGAAGGTGCGCGATGCATTCTACAAGATTCGAAATTAGATAATAGTTTCTGGGGACATGCAGTACTTACTACAGCACATATCCACAATCACTCACCATCACGGAGTCACCAAAATGCTTCCCCATTAGCCCACTAGACAGGAAAGGAACCAGGTATCGGGCCCCTACAAGTCTTTGCTTCTACCACTTGGGTCCATGTACCTAAAGAGAAACGACGCAAACTAGATGCCAAGTCAGAAAAGTGCATCCTCATTGGGTATGAGGAGAAGGCAGGGTTGAAAGTATACCGCTTATACAATCAGGACAAAAAGACAATCATTTTATCTCGGGATATAATAACTGATGAGTCCTCAGTGGCGCCCAATGAGCAATACTCTGAAGTGCGGAAGGCAATGATTGAATGGGAACCGGAACCTAAAACAGAATCAGCACAGGTTAGCGTAAAGATAACTGATACCTTTAATAGACTAGAGAGGATTACACCAGCGCCAGCCCAACTGGAGCTCATTACAACTCCCAGCATTCAGGACACAATAGTCCTCCGCCAGCCGGTAGCGAATCCCGAAAATATTGAAACAAGAGAAAGGGGGCAACAACAATTTGGGTTGCGAAGATCAGAAAGAAATCGGAGGAGAGAAGAGATGTTTGCTGGGCAAGGCAACTTTGCGCTAATGGCAAAAACAGAAGATCTCGAGCCGCAAACCTTAACTGATGCACTTAGTAGTGCAGAAAACGATAAATGGCGAGAAGCATGGGAATCGGAACTTACCTCGCTATCGAAAAATAACACGTGGGTGTTAGAGCCGCTTCCAATGGAGAGAACTGCGATTGGTTGTCGTTGGATTTTTAGAAGGAAGAAAGACGGACGCTATAAAGCACGGCTACTGGCTAAAGGGCATAGCCAAAAGCTAGGAATAGATTATCAAGAAACCTTCGCTCCGGTTGCCAAGCTTACCACAATTGGGACGCGATTGGCCTTGGGGTGTGAGAGCGATTGGGAAATACAAGGAATGGATGTAAAAACAGCCTTCCTTAATAGCGAGTTAGAAGAAACAGTTAACATGGAGGTCCCAGAAGGAGTCCCAATCCCATCACCGCCAGAGACACCTGAATACCCACCACCAATGGCCTGCCGCTTACTTAAATCCATCTATGGATTAAAACAGTCCCCGCGAGCATGGTAGGGTAGAATCGACAACTTTTTTGGCTCCAATAATTTCACCCGCAGTGACACCAATCATAGTTTATTTATTAACTATGAGCAACAGGTAAACCGATTACTCTATGTGGATGACCTGGTACTGGCTGCACCAACTATCCAACAGATTAATTGGATCCGGATTAAGCTGCATACGGAATTCCAGATGACAGATCTCGTGGAACTGCGAACCTTTTTGGGACTAGAGATTCAACAAAACCGTACCCTAAGGACTCTACACCTTTCGCAGACTAAGTACATCGAAAAAATACTGGCAACTCACCACATGCAAGCATCTAACCCTGCAACAACCCCTGCGGATCCTCACATTAGACTCAAGAAAAGTTGCCAGGATTTTGAGGCTAGCGCAACAGAAAGGAGAAACTACCAATCCGCCGTTGGCTCATTAATGTATGCCATGCTCGGTACCCGACCCGACATTTCATACACTGTATCCAAGGTTAGTCAATACCCCACCAATCCCAATTCCACCCATTGCACCGCTGTCAAAAGGATATTTCGGTACCTCGCAGGAACCCCAAATCGCGGAATCTGCTACATCATACAAGGCATTGGGTCCGGATTCACGGATGCTGACTGGGGCTCCGGCGATGACCAGAAATCAATTAGGGGGTATACCTTTGTGCTCAACGGAGCATCTATCTCATGGAATAGTAAGAAACAGACGATGGTTGCTCTCTCGTCAACCAAAGCGGAATACATGGCCCTAACCCAGGCCGTTAAAGAATCTATATGGCTCCAGGCCCTCTTGCTGGACCTCGGAGCACGAAGGCACTTGGAGGAAGTAAGAAATATCTATATTGACAACCAAGGTGAACTCGCATTAGCCAGAAACCCCGAATTCCACGCAAGAACAAAGCATATTGATATTCAATACCACTTTGTCCGTCAACACCTGGAGAATGAGAAGATTACCCTTACCTACTGCCCAACCAGCGAAATGACGGCCGACATTTTCACTAAGGCACTCCCGCAACCAGCCTTGACGAAACACAACCTAGGCTTAGGCCTAATCGATCGATCAGTCGTGATGATGCAGGAAACACAGAGGGGCTGGGAGGAGACATACTCGGAGCAGGGAGTACAGGATAGGAGCACTGGTGAGGGGAGGTGTTGTTAATCACCGGCGCTCCACGGACATGCAACCTCTACTGCCACCTGTTGGAATATGCGAGAAGAGTGTCGGAGGAATCACCGGAGTCAGGTGTTCAATCAAAGATGCGAAAAGAGGGGAAAGAGGGGTAAAGTGAGGGGTAAGAGATACAGGAAAGCGGGGAAGTAAAGAGGGGAAAGAGGGGTAAAGCAATGGCGTGCGAAAAGACAGAAATGGTGCGATTATGTTCAGAGACTCCCGGAAGATTTGATATTCATTCATGTATTTAAAGTGACCCCTCCGGCCACAATCTTCAGAAGAGTAGGTCACAAAATAACAAGTCTGTCTTTGATATATTTGTCCCATCTTCGATACGCTTTCCACCCATACAGTGCACACATTTCATCTATCCATTTTTCACAAATAATGGGTACAAGATGTCTCAACATAACATCAACCATAGTAACATCATCTCCAACAATGCGAACTCTTTTAATGTGTGGAACAACTGTACTTTTACCGATTATCGGCCCCAACTCCTAACCTGGTTGTCGCCCCTGGAGCCCAGCTTACGACATCGGGACATTCGAGAGCGCCGTGTCAACAATGTTGGGGAATGGCTCTTGCAAAGTGTGGAATTCAGAAGATGGTGCGGGCCGAGAGGGGAAGGTAGAGATGCTTGCGCAGTTCTATTTTGCTATGGAGATCCAGGGGTCGGCAAGACGTTTATTAGGTAACAAGAATTATTCTGCGAGGAGAGAGGCAAGGGAGCGTGTGCTAACAAGCCAGGATGACAGTTCGCTAGTGGTAGATAGGCTCTGTGATCAGGCCAGAGGACAAAACACCCCCGTCACGTGTTTTTATTTCGACTTCGCCTCACGAAAGGAGCAGACCGCGACCAATATGTTGGGTTCGTTGCTGAAACAGATGGTTAGCGGAATGGAGAGGATTCCGGAGGATATATGGACGGCCTTCCAGCAGCAGAAACAGGCCATCGGTGGATGTGGACCACAGCTCGTTGATATTGTGAAAATGCTACAGGCTATCACGTCCTCGCAGCCCACATTTATATGCATTGATGCCCTCGATGAATGTGTCGGAGTGCAACGAGTGAGGGTTCTTGATTCGTTGAAACAAATCCTTGAGAAGTCCTCCACCACCCGGATATTTGTCACCTGCAGATCACACATTCGAGCTGAGATGGAAAAGCTTTTTGCTGGACGAATGATAACTGTATCTATATCCCCGACTAAAGGCGATATTATCGGATACCTTCGTGTCAAGCTAAGCGAGGACGAAACGCCAGATGCCATGGATGAGGTTCTAGAGGCAGAAATTTTGGAGAAGATTCCCGAGAATATATCCGAAATGTTCGTAGGACCAAACAACCCATCTGACTTGATGAAAAACTAATAGATATCTTTAGGTTTTTACTGACCTTCCTAAATATCGAGGCAATCTTGAAAGAATCAACAATACATCGGAGAAGAGAAAGGTTAAGGAAGATAACTGGGGGATTTGGATTGGGAGATGCCTACAGTTCTACGATAGAGCGGATAAATGCGCAAGGTGGGGATAAACCCAGACTAGGGATGGAAACTTTGATGTGGATCAGCTCTGCAGAACGGCCCTTGAGGGCCGATGAGCTAGGCTCTGCGGATTTCAATGCCGACAACGCCCCTTCGATCAAGACATTAGTGGGTTGCTGTCAAGGGCTTATAACCGTTGATGAGGAGGCATCAACTGTGAGACTAATCCACTTTACTCTCCAAGAATATCTTTCCACATCCCCCGATATTTTCCGTACACCTCATTCGACAATGGCTGAAACCTGCTTGACGTATCTGAATTCCGAGCAGGTCAGAGTCCACGCGAAAATGGAATTGTCGGGCAACGCAAGATCACTCGCACTGCAGCTGCTCAAGGAATGCGATGGCCACATATCCATCAAATATCTTTTGGAAGAAAAAGAAGGGTATCGGTGTCTTAAGGGCACGAGTATAAGATTGCCTTTCAGCGGGCTACACTTGGCATCATTTTTCGGGATTGTTGATGTTGTGGATGCTTTGATAGAGATGGGATGCGATGATACTGACACAAGGGATTTTTCTGGGCGCACACCGCTTGCATGGGCTGCTCGGAATGGCCATGAGGAGGCAGTGAAAAGATTACTCAAGCGGGGGGAGGTCAATCCCAACAAACCCGATGGTCTCGCCAATACACCCCTCATTCATGCCGCTTACCATGGGCACGATGGAGTGGTGAAGGTAGTACTCGGGCGAGAAGAGGTCAACCCCGACCACCCAGATCCTTGGGGCCGAACACCGCCCTCCTGCGCCGCTCAGTACGGTCATGAGGGAGTGGTGAAAATACTCATAGGACGAGAAGAGGTCAACTTGCACAGGCCGGATATTTCTGGTACTACACCGTTCGCGCATGCCACTCAGAGAGGTCATAAGGAAGTGGTAAAAATGCTTCTCGCGCATCAAGAGGTCGACCTCGACGAGCCTAATACATGGGACGCAACACTACTCTGGCATGTGGCTGTGGGTGGAGACGAGGGGCCGGCCAAAATACTACTCGGGCGTGAAGAGGCTGACCCCGACAAGCCAGATAATCTCGGTAGGACACTGCTCTCGCATGCCGCCTCGAATGGACATGAGGGAGTAGTAAGAATCTTGCTCGGTCGAAAAGAGGTCAATCCCAGCAAGCCAGATAGGTACGGCCAAACACCCATCTCACATGCGGCTAGGTCGGGGCGCAAGACAATAGTGAAAATGCTACTCGGGCGGGAAGAGGTCAACCCCGACAAGCCAGATAATTGGGGCCAAACACCGCTTTCGTATGCTGCTGAGAATGGAAATGAGGAAGTGGTGAAAATACTACTCGGACGGAAAGAGGTCACACCCGATAAGCCTGATGATCAAGGCAGAACACCTCTTTCGTATGCTGCTACGTATGGACGTGAGGAAGTGGTGAAAATACTACTCGAACAAAAAGAGGTCACATCCGATAGGCCGGATAATTATGGCCACACACCGCTCATGTATGCAGCTATCCATGGTTGTAAGAAAGTGATAGAACTGTTACAGGCCCGCGAACTGCGAACCCCTAGCCCGGCTTGAGCCCCAGGAGACACCACCTCGTGAAAATCACCCCCATGTTCTCCCTTCCAGGTAATGTTGTTAGTGGAGGTTGTCTGTGGACATTATTCTTTTCAGGCGGGAGAAATCCCGTAAATTGGGAACGCGCATATGTATTATTGTTGAAGCATGCGGTTGACGCAGTACTTTCTCCTTTTATGATTCTCTACTGGTCATAGTTGTGACAGTCTATCTACCTGTCACAGTTGCATCATTCCTACTCTCATGTCACCTATTTTCTAATTATGCTTTCCGCTTATAAGCTCTTTATCCATAACAGTGATGTAGGTAATAGTCCTTGATTGCTTGTATGTATCACAGTTGTGTCACTATTTTCACATCTTTCAGTCATCCTATTTTCCGTTTTCTGTCTATATAAACTCCGGGATATCGCATGTAACTATCCTCGTATGTGCTCTTTATTGGAATCAACCACTCTCCTTACCCAACGGTAATCGTCTGAAAGTTATTCCCTCTACGAGTCTAACAACTCCTGCTGTACTTCTATATCGAACAATTATCACCATGAAGCTCCTTATATAATGGTTGAGTGATGAGGTATAAATTTCTGTTTATAGGGTATAGTAGAGTCTAGTTGGTGGGGTGGGATAGTTCTATCATCGGAGGAAAGTTCAATGTATAGCTTCCGGTTTTCATTGGATCACATCTTGTTTCCCACTAGTTGTTAATTTTTTTCTGCCCCTTTATTTTATTCTCTTGTAAAGTGCTGTTATTTCTTCCCCTTCCTGTTCCTCTTCTCTCCACCCACCCTCTTTCCCAAGTAATAGATGAACTGTACATGGAGCGTTTTTCTTCCCTAGATAGAGGAATGGTGGTGAGATAGAGCAAGGGCCCCTGAGCTCATTGTGAGCAATATAAAGACTGTGCCTACTGTAGATTCATCATAGGTGGAAGGTCGCCATAAATTATATCGCTTAAGGAATGGTACGGCATTGGATTCGGTGGATACCTACTAGCCACCCCCAGTCACATACGACATGAGAATGGAGGGTGGGAGCCTGGGAGACTGGCCTTCAATTTCACGCACTAGTCTTGCCAGTCTCGCGATAAATCCGATGGTATCATACGAAAATACGTACGAGAAACAATTAGGCAGGTATGGATACAGCGATGCGTGTATTCGGAGACTACTATTATCCACTGTACGGGCCCCGGCAATGCCGCCGAATGTTCGACACTCTAATGGTGCGCGTTCCGGGGCCGGCGGGAATGGGCATCCCAGAGTTACCTGGCGAGGCGCCAATTTATTCAGCAATAGAGAGCTCCGAATTAACCTAACATAGCGTTAACGAAACATAATACGGGCTCTTCACCTCCTGCGCCACGGGTATTTCAGTCTAGGCCGAAAGTACAGGAACTTAAGAGTTAACCGCCTCGTACGGCTCCACCTGCCGGCGAATTGGGCGGAAGTGCTTGTAGGATGAATGGTGCTTATCCCTTGTGCGCGGTGGTATCGGTCGGGTTGGAATTAGTACAGAGCGATAGGATGCAGGTAGAGTATCCCACAGCAGAGCGAGTCCAATACACAGCGAGAATACGCAAAATAATAATAATTACTGCCCTATAAAGAAAGGCTGCGTGAGCATTCTCGTTTTGCCGTGTTCTCGCCTCGCCGTGGGTTGCTGCAGGCTGCGGTTAGATTTCCGGTTAGCGAGGGTATGAATGCTCAAGCTTGATAAAGCCAGGCGCTAGCCACCCCCCGAGTGGGAGTACGCTATGGCGATAGATAGATTCTCGGTCGGTAGGGGCTGCTTTCGATGGGGGGTTTGGGTTTTCGCGAATTTGCTTTTGCCGGTGGGGTGACTTAACTTACCCTACCTACCATAGCACCTCCAGTCTTAGGCGCAGAATCTTCGGCTAAGTTATCTCGCCAATGCGGGGGGGATAGGATCACCCCCAGGCGCCCATAAAATTACCGGTATATCAATCTGAACGCATCAGCTAAAATCTTTCTGTAATGCCGAGAGTTTGTCCAGGCGCCAGGTTGGTGCTCAGGGTATTCATATTCTGTTAAGGGTTTATTATGGTAGGCCAAGTCACATAATGCAAAGCTCGAGTGGGGGTCTGACCAACCCTGGCAAACCAAGGAAGAATACTGGCACTTGTACCGTATTAGGGGGGTTGAGCAGGTTCAGCGCATTAGTCGCCAAACCAAGACTCTGTAAAAAGTTTAGTGAAGATATCATACCCGAATACTTTTGTGTCAGCGATAGGCGGGCATTTACCCGCCTAGATTCTACCTCGTCCTTGAACGCTTCCCACAACTCAATGGCTGGTCCCATAATGGGTATGTTAAGTGGAATATAAAGCCAAATACCTAGGCTATTTAGTGAAGTGGAATTGACAAAAAAGTAGGTCGTTTTGACACAGTAGAAGGGAAAAAGGAAGGATAAAAGGTATTGTGAGGAGACAAATTGAGATTGGTCGATTTTGAAATCTACACACATGACGACTGTAACCCAAATGACTTAAATTTACCATAAATAGACTGTTCTTAGCAGTTTGATAGCCCATGGGCTAGTAATGACGCTGTCGCCTTACTAGCTAAATGCTTCTAATTCACCTGAAGCGCTCCTGGGCGACCATCCACTTCTGTTACCCTAGCGCTTCCTTTGCCTTTTATATGATAATAATAAATAAGATTGAATGCCGAACCAGCTAAATCCCCATTACTCGAGGACTAGTAAAGGGGCTCTCAGTCCGGACTCAACGGGCGCAACCACGATCATGCACAATTCGGTTATCATGATAACCATAATAACCACTACAATCCCAACCATAACCATAGACTATAGTGCCTTCTGTTAAAACCGCTGAAATATAGGGAACGCGTGGATTAAGGTACCTTCCTCTTAGCTATAACTTACCCTTTGAGGTTTTTTTTTATAGTAAAGTAATAAGAAAGGAATGTACACTCCCGTTCGCAAAGTTTTCGCGGAAGGACAGGTACTGTGGCTATGTCTTGGCGGCAATGGAGGTACTGGTACAAGGATTTGGGTATACTTTGAACT
>Ga0307509_10004500_pt1 | contig 20038 bp, 28 predicted proteins | sample 10_EM_MG_FD_202245 | JGI IMG/M metagenome (GOLD analysis project Ga0307509, IMG submission 202245) | Populus trichocarpa ectomycorrhiza microbial communities from riparian zone in the Pacific Northwest, United States - 10_EM | ecosystem: Host-associated > Plants > Roots > Unclassified | place...
TAAAGGGAGTCTACTGGCACACTATATACCAATTCTTTTGGCTGGACTTTACCCTGTTAGCTTCTCGACAAACTATCATGACTGCTGACTTTATAATAAGGTCACCACTCCCATTTCGAGTCTATGGCAACTAGTCAATACCACCAATGACTTTCAATAAATTTATTCAACAATAAGTAGGGAGTCGAAACCTATCCGGGCTTCTACACACTCTGGATCAGCCATAAATTACCGTGATACATTAAATGGACGATAGTGTATGGCTCTTCTGTTCTTGTTATAACACGAGTGAAAATACTCAGAATCCATATTGAATGAATATCTAATCCCTGATGGCCACAAAATCGATCATACTCGAGTAGTGACCATGATCGATCACTCGATCAGGGCTCCCCAATTTCGTCGATCATTCGATCATAGGGTGCCCTCGATCAGATCATGATCGAGCATGGCCCCCATAATCTGCTCGATCATGATCGTGCCCATCACTAACGGTGATATCCAGCAACATTAGGAATCTCCCCAAATATCTGAGTCTTCTAGATCGATCTAACGATCCCAGATATATAGAGCGCAAAATCCTCTGCTCTCCCTGATAATTATACCCTGTCCCGACTAGGTAATACCAAAGCATCGTATACATTCTCAGCTCGTGGCCAGCCTTCATAGTCAATAAAAAACTTCCGTGCGAACTCAGAAACTTCCATCTCTTTAGTCCGAACCTGCAATTGGTTGACGGTCTTGGTGCTCGCTGTACAATCAACTGCCCATGAAGCGGCACAGCCCTCCGCTTGCCCACACTTTGCAAGAAATTCCTATCTTTGGCCTCCAAACTAATCGGAGAACTAGACATTCCATATCTGATAGCCGCATCGAAGAGCTCAATGAGCAGCCTCCTCTTGATTATGTGAACCCCAGAATTGGTCAAGACAGCGACCTCAGTTGGTGGTCGCATTGAACCTCAGGCTCGTTCCCAACCTGGCTGGGCCATTTGCTAGCCGCATAAGATTTTGAAATCAATTCACCCGCCGCAACCCTCAAGTGGAGGTTCAAAGATATTCCCGTCTCAATAAGGGTCGCCCTCGAGGTTCCTTCCGCCAATGTCCGGATTGCCGCACCATCAGGGGCGAGAGAAAGAACTCATCAATAGCTTCCGGTTTATTTAAGAAGTAAAAGAAGTACCCAAGTGCGAATACCTGTTCCCACGGGGTAGGCGTCAAGGTTGGCCCCACTAACGGGGTAGATCGAACTTGAATGACCCGCGTACTGGCCCGGGCAGATTCCGATCATCCGAATCAGTATTCAGTAGCCATATACCTCATATCAAGCGTACAGCCAGTTCAAGTTATCGCAATCAAGTGGGTTCAGCGGGCCTTTTGAGAGGTCACGGGATTGACCGAAACAGGGGGAGTTTTAGGTTCCAGTGCATATTCCCGATCATAACAATGAAGTTGGCAAACGTGTGTCGAAATGAGTGTCATGCTCAACTCGGGAATGATGTCATGGATTTTAAAGATAAGGTCATGAGGGTATTTGAAGTTGGGACAATTTCGCGGCATTGTGAATATCATCCTGGTGAAACGTTCCGGGGAGATCTCAGTCCCGTGATCTATTGCCTTCCCAGAGAAAAAATAAGTGACAATTTTATGGGGAGCCATTTCAATTAACCACTAGTCATGAGTATATAGTTTTACGGGTAGTTCAACCACAATCGGGGGCGAAAAGTGGATAAATCCGAGGATCCTGGTAGCCATATTCCTCCAGTGTTTCACCACATAGACATAGTGTTTCTGGAAGGAAGCAATTTCCTTGTTAGCCTCAGCGAAAATACCCTCCAAATCATCCCCATGAAATCTGTCATGGGTGGCTACCTCAAGGTCCCCCTCCGGTAGCTGACTGATCGAAGATAGTGGAGTTTTGGGCTCCGGTAACACCGTGTTCACGATCATAGCCATGATGTTGGCAACCTTGTACGGGAATGGGTACATGACGCTCGATGAGAACGCGGTCTCCACCTTGACATGGAACTCTCTAATAGCTGACGTTCAGGACAGCTCGTCGATTAGATTCCTGGTATCATCTATAACCATCTGGGCAATATATTCCTATCCTTTGGCCCGCTCAACAGCGGCAATGGTATTCTATGGGCAAATTATGAAGCACCCCCACTAGTTTGGCAAATCTTCCCACATCTTCAGTAAAACAATTTCTCTTCAACCTTCTTCACCTTCGTCAGCAAATAAACTCCCAAAATATAAACCCGTGAATAGCCATACCCAGAATGTGAATTCATAAATACCAGCATCCCCTCCCCCACCCAAGAATAACTGCTCCGTCCTCTTAGAGCCCTCACTCTCACTCTCACTAACACCAAGGCCCTTAGTCCGAGAGCTCATTTTAGTCTCCAAAGGTGTAACACCTCTTCCCCCTGTCGCGTTCGAAATAGCCAGTACGCCGAGCAAGAAGATATCGGTGTTGCCGCGGTAACGAGGACATATTTGACGTCGCTGGCAAAGACCCATAATTCACGAACGTGAGACCCGGCAACCCAATGCACTAATGGTTCCAAGGTAACGAATCGAAAAAGCCATCCAGCCTGGGCTACAACAGTCTAACAGTGGTGATATTATTTGGCTGAGCTTCGTAACCTTGGAAAGACCCCACGCTGTTTTGTCCCACAGGCCGAGACGGTTGTAAACATTGTTTATGCCTGCTGCAACTCAGTAAACAACCCCATCATTGTATGACTTGTAGCGCGACTGCATTTCTTGAATGATCGAGTCCGGGATATTGCGAAAGCGGTTTTCTGGAACGGCGCCCACGCCGATGAACATGGAAGGCCATGGTCGGGTTAGTGGCCTGCTGCTCGCTGCGTGCAGGCTATCATTAGGCGATATACCTAAATCGGAGGAAGGGAAGAATACTACGAGAACTTGTGTCATCACGATGCTGATGCTTCGCCTCCGTCGTAAGACACTCATTAATGGTTCTAGCAGCGCGTGGCGCAGGCCTCAGATTATCGGTTGAGGAGACAGGCTTTGGAGCCTGTTGAATCCCAGACTCCGATCCAGGAGGCGCAGCGAAGGCTTGTCATTACCGGCAATCTGTGACGTAAGAGGATCAAGAGCCACCGGTATATTAATTCCATGGGAGAGACCGCAGCTCCGTAGTGCGGTCGGGATATACACTGTTCGGCAGGGACGGCGGGCTGCCTCGACATTTGGAGTTGTATATGTTGAAGAATGATACTTGTGCTGAGAAGGTGGTGCCTCGAATATCGACTTTTTTTTTCTTCCGAAAAATCTTCGCCCCTCGCTCGTTTGGTAGATTTGAAAAGAAAGGAAAGGAAAAACCAAGTAAGAGCGAAGAAATTAGGCTTCCCATTTTCTCGGTAAGTTTTGGGTAATACTAGGTTCTTTCTTTCTCTTCACTCGTACCTGTTGTGCTTGGGAAAATGGAGTCACGTTGCTGTGAGGGTTGCAGAATGAAAGCTGGTAGTGGCTTTTGCTCTGTGACTGCCTTGATAATCGCGTCCGTAAAGAGCAAGCTTGATGAATGTCCTTAAGGCACGGTGATGAATTGGGAGACAAGTGTTCTAGGCGCGAATTAATAGTCTCCAAGCTGTGATTAACAATCATCTCATCCAGTCGCGAGTTAGATGCCAAAGAAATATTGTAATTCACCGGCACTCCCTCCGGCACTGTTACCATAGGGACTCATACTCGGTGAATGGTCCGAGGTGCGGGGTATCGGTGAAGAAAAGCTAGGTAGCGATGAGGAAACGAGGGGTAAATCGGTGAGAAATTGACCGCGGTAGTGAGGGGTAAGAGGATAGCCCTATTGGAACTGGATATGTTATGATGATAGTAGGAAGGCTATGAGGACAAGTAGTTCTGGGCTTTTGTACTTAAGGGTTCGGTTCACGCACAAGTATAGAAGATAAGTCAGCGAATAGTTTGTTCCTCTCCTACATCTTTTGATTCTCTCTCCCGTGCTTCTTTATATACGATTGGCAGTTCCCCAGAAAAATATAAGTAGAAAATCCAATTAACTCACTTGACCATTGTGTCTGTTTATTCTTTCTAAAAAAGACAAGTCAAAAACCTTTGCCCAGGGGAATTAAAGAAACCTCGCAGAGGTCGATTTAGGCAGAGCAAGTTGTTCAATCGAGTGGATGGTTGATTGAGAGAGGATTGTAAAGACCAAGGGATGGGAAGGGTTGCAAAAAAGTGAGGGGTCGTGGACGATTTGTTTGGCGAAGGGTCGGACTGTCGTTGATCTTATGATGCATTGGGGGCTGAAAATCAGAAGCAGGTTTCTTCTCATGGACGGTGAGGTCACTGATGTCACAATCTGGATTGGGCTTACTCAAGAAACTGCCTGTAGAAAAACTACGTAAAGAGAGACAAATCAATTCTCGGTTAAAGTGAAGAGTGGGGGTAGTGGGATCAAGAAACCGCGAAAAAAGAACGAGGACCGCCAACGAAAATCAAGATTGATTGGGGAAGCAGCAGTGCCCGCCCCCCCCCGACAAAGACGAGCAAAAGAAGCACCAAGAACGTAGGCCCCGCGGCTCCTCCAGGCGACAACCGCGACCGAGAGAAACCCACCCAGGTGGCACTATGCAACTAGAATTAACATTCACTGTAAATAAGAAAGGGTTAACGGTTTCTCCATACCTTAGCGAGCGAACCGGGAAAACTGCACTGCGGGAGGGTCGGTCTTTTTGGCGCCCACTGTTGTGATGCCAAACGGGTCCGGGATCGTACTCTTCAAAACATAGCGGCGCCGGAAGTGACCCATAGCCAAAATCGCAGTAGTCGAGGCGACGGAGCACACGATGATGGTGATTTGGACCGAATATTTGCTTGCGATCACTGTATTCATTCTTATTGTTAATTGAATAAAGCAGGGATGAATGAGGGGTATACTTACGACTGGAAGCCATGTTTGTGGGTTGTTTGCTTAATGAATGATTTTAGCGGCGGGTGTGGATTTCAACGGCGGTGGTAGGAGATAAAGGAGGTGGGGGGGAAAGGAGGAGAAACAAATGGTTCCCAAGTGCACTTGACTGCCTTTTAAATATTAAATACGTGTGGTGGTAACACGTGCCACAGGCTGCGCCCACAATTTTCTACCATACCTTCCTAGCCACAACCGTCACAACCCTCCCTCAACCTTTAACCTTTACAAACTCAACCTCCACAACTCCCACAGCTCTGCAACTCATAACCCTACCATACATGCCCGTATAAAATCCGGCGGCTAACTTTACCTAGCTGTTTGATATAGTTCTGATTTGGATACGCTAGCCTCAATGAGGTCAATACACTCAGTCCCCGCTATCCCGGCTCTCGATAATCTGGATACCTCGCTGTCCAGTATGAATCTCAGTAGGTCCTGAATTTCATTACACGAGAACCGGGTCAGTTGTCCCAGATCGCTCGCTGTCCCGGACAAATGCTTCGGATTGTGGCCGTCTGGGACAGTGGGGTGCGAGTCTAATCGGGAGGCTTAGTAAGCAACAGAGACTCCCATGAGACAATATCGGGAAACGCAAGAGACTGGACAACAAAGATGACAACAACCCGGATAGTGGCACAAAGAAAAACTCCTCAGCTAAAAGATTAGACGGAAGTAGGTTGCTGGGCAGAACTACACAAGTATAGTATCATAAAAACTCCAATAATTAGACCTCATGTTAAGCTTCCAAAATTGTCTCTTAGACACCGCATTATCTCGTATTATCCGGTTTCGCGCCAAGACCGGGCGTTGCTTAGCGTTGGACGGTTCATGGAGTCAGAAATTGGCCTCTGGCATCATGCACCGTCCGGCTTAAGTGATGCCAGGTCTTGGCGGACAGCCGGGTAATAGGAGATAATACTCTACCGGTATACCGTAAAAACCGAAATAATTGGGCATGGCGCTAGGACGTCTAGAATTGCCCCTTTTGATTAGGGGACAAAACACACCGCGAAGATTGTCTTTTAGCCCTCACCTGAGACAGCAGACCTTACCAGGAGAGGCAACTCCAACGTCCTAGCGTGATGCCCAATTATTTCTGGTTTACGGTAGTGGTTAGCCCCGATAGAGAAGCGACCCCCAGTAAGTTACACCCTTCTGACAAAAATACAAAACCTACCAGAAGACCAGGAAAGACAATACCAACGCTCTACCGTGGTGTTCAATTAGGGCCCCTTTAAGACTTTGCCTATGAACGACAGCCTAGCAGCGCTGCATGGTAGCAGCGGTTAAATGTGGCTTCGCAGTAAATGATCTGTTGAGGTGTGAGAGCGAGCATTCTATAATCATGGTTTCGTGGTGTAGTTGGTTATCACACCAGTCTAACACACTGGTGGTCCCCGGTTCGAGCCCGGGCGAAATCATTTATTTTTTACTCTCAAAATATGTTTTCTATTCTCACAACATCTTGTCTTGCATTATATCCAATCGGCTGTTGCGTTGATTGTGATGATTAGACTATCCTTAACAACGGCACCTGACACCTAGACCATACCAAATTCGAAACAATGTGTTGATTTACTAAGGCCCTGTTCGTTTGCAATGGTTCCTCTTGTTGATCACCGGAGCTCTCCATATTACGCCACCAACAACCCCACTACATAGAAACTCTCAGAAACCAGCTCGGAGGATTCCCCGTGGCCGGATCCACGGTGAACGATGCGAGAAGCGGGGTACGAGAGTAAAAGAGGGGAAAGAGGGGAAAGCGGGGAAACTGGTGAAGGTGGGGAATGAGGGGAAAGCGGGGCAAAGACAATTGTGTGATTGAGTAGAGGAATGGCGTGATTATGTTCCAAGGATATGCGGAGGTGTTAGCAGAGATTCATGTATTTAAAGGATACCCGCCAGCGACAACCTTAGGTGAAATAGGTCATCGAATAACAAGTTTATCTTTGCTATACTATCGTTCTATTTCTTCGTCCTCTTTATATTGACAACGGGTTACTTCTCCTCTTATAACTTTTTACAGTTCCGACCGTTTCTGCTTTGAAAATGAACTTCTCTCCTTTTTGAAACGGTTATTTGTATACGAAAACGGAACGGTCCCATCACAACCAAACAGGGCCTAAGCATTCGAACACAGTGGACCCATGATTCGTGTATCTCCTCAAGGGTATGGCACCGCACTGACGGCCTAGGTTTGCCCTGCACATTCCTATCATGCGATCGCTTATCACAAGGGCTTTCCACCTTGGCCCCCCCAATGCGTTGGTGAGCTGCACTCGAAACCTAGTTCTAGACCTCATAGGGCTAGACTGCATTATCTTCTAGGAAAATCGCAGAGAGGTTTCTTCCCGCCACTTCTAAATCTCCCGGAGATAAAAGTTATTTTTTTTTGACTTTCATGGACACAACAGGGTTTATAGTCACTGCCAGTATACCTTGCATATTTGAACCATTTGAAACCAGATAGACAGACCATTCTTTTGCTACCTCTCATGCTACCCGCTGCTGGAGGTTCCACCACTCCCAAAGACGAGTGGCGTAACCTTTCTTCCCAAGCCACCGGAGACTTGGCCTTTGACTCCGTCGAGAACATTTATGGTGACTATTCCAGGACCCTCCGTATCTGGGGGGAGAACTTCCCCGGCACCTTGCATGATCGGATCGCACCCGCTTTGCGAATCGAGAACCTGGGGATGAGTGGAGAGGAAGTTAAGGTTTTCAAAAGGAAATGGGAGGTGAATACCTTTTCTTCTGCTTCCTCTTTGTCTCTCTGGAAATGCTTTCAAGACTGGCATGACAAATATGAATTAGTACCACTTTACCTATTGCGAGGCCGGGTTCAAAGCCAGGATCCTGAACTGCATTATCCCCACCATAGCAAGAGAATGTGCAATGGAGCTATATGAAAGGCATCCTTTATTAATCTTTGTTCCTTCCTCCTTCACTTTTCTATTTCTTCCGTGGTTGCGGTTGTTCGACAGCCATCAAACACAATATGATACCATGCACCGCATATGAAAAGAAATAAAAGGAAAGTCTAATGGAATCTTGGATTACCACGAACTATAACCGAGGAGATTTTACTATTCTAAACGAGTCGACTAGTTAAAATCCTATCTCTAGTCCAAGTAGAAACGGAAGGATAGAAGGGTATTGATTAAAGCCATGACATAAACATAACAATGCTTAAGCTTCCTTTTTCTTTTCCTATTTCCTATTCTTCCCATTTAACTTGGAAGATGCGTCCTTTGGATGGGACAGTTTGGCTTATGGAAATTTTCAATCTCATCGCGGAACTTTCTATATAGTAGCATGCAAGCTCATGCGCCCTCAATATATCCACCCTCCCATTGATTAGTACCCATCACCATCAAGAGAGAAGGAAGGATAAATAAACACCAGAATGCTCCCCCCCTTGAATCTCAATTCTCAGCACTTCGCGGGCAAGTTTCTTCAAAACCGGCGTACGTCCAGCGCTCAGCTTTTTGAATCCAGGATGTCGACTAGTATCCCGAATGTCCCTCCTAGGGTGGCTCAATAGCAACATCTCGAGATAATTCTTAACTGCATATGCGACAAGAACCTTGTCCATGAGAATGGCGGATACTTCTTTTTGGACACCTTCGAATTCGATCGCCACCCACGCCATTAGCTGTGTTGCTGCCACACAGCGAGAAAGAAGGGAAGGCACTGTCAATCATATCCACAGGTGTAACACCACTCACCCAAGTCCTCTAATCCGTAACTTTCTCCATCTGTCGCACGAACGTGTCTGGGATTGCGTGTCCGTGATAGTTGACTATCGAGACTCTAGCGAGCGCGGAGCGCTCGTTCGTGCGACCATCCACACCGGCCATATCACAGTCGAGTGAGACTTACTTTCTGGCTCGGGTTGCTGTGGGCGCCCCCGATGCTTCGGCTTCTATGGTGGAACCAGTGGGGGCAAAAGTGGTGCAGGTTGGTAGCGGGTTCTATGCGTTTCGTGGATCTTCGGGGGAGATGCCGCTATCCTCTGCCCAGAGTGCCAGCGCCGCAGAGGGTCTTGTGGTGGCGATGGTGATTTTCGATAGTTTTAAGGTTGGGGTTCGTTTAGAGGCTGTCGTATCCAGGGCGGGTTTGCGGGGTTAGTTATAGTGGTGGTGACAGCTGTGCTGCCCGGTGTCATTTTGCATCCCTTATTATGACATATCCCTTTGTGAATCGTGCAGGGAGATGTGGTGTTTGGACTCACCTCGCTCGTATTGGCTTTTTCGCACATGTGGTTGTGCTGCTAGTGGTTGGACTTGCGGTGGATGGGGACTCGCGCTTTAAAGAATTCGTTGAGGTGGCAGCGGAGGCCTTATCTAGTGTCGTTTGGAGCTGCTCCCATTTCTTGAAAACGCAGTAATCCAGTTATCACGGTGGGTGATTAAACGGTATGGCTTTTTGTAGTTCGGTGGTGTGACAAGTCATCGTGGGCTGGAGATAAGAGGCTGTGAACTTTTTCTGTTGCGCACAATGCAATACTAAGAAGGGTTAGCTTACCGGTACTCGAGTATGTATCGTGCCTTTTTGTCCGGGTTCATGGTTTCATTTCCATGGGTGGGTTGCGAGTGAGATACCGCGATAAATGGTTTAGGCCTTCCACGCTTAATCTCGAATTATTTTTCTGGTATGATATCATATAATGAGTTGAGCTAATGGGGTTTCAAAAGCAAAAACCATTAAAGCTTTTTTTTTGTTTGTTTAAGCTAACATGTTTGCAATTGCACCAGTAAAGCCCGCCGAGCCAACCCAATGCCGATTTGAAAGAAAGAAAAGAAGAGCCCATGGTAGATAACACACAACTCCATGAAACATAACAAAAAAAGTGAAAAAAACACCAGACGTCACCCATTCTTCCCGTACCCATTTCATTAAGTCATTAAACTGAGAGGATCAGCCCCCCATCGTATTATCCGAGGTTTGCGACGCAACATCTAACCCTAGGTCCATACCAGGCGTCTCTCTGCTCTCACTCCTCATTCTTTGGTCTGCCCATGCCATCAGGCTAACTAAGGGGCCAACCGTGGGTTCCTTGGGCACGCCTTGCACTTCGAGAGTCACATCGTTAACTTTGGCCGGAACTTGTCTTCGCAATGCCGGGCCTATCAGTACTGCGAGGGGAGGAGCTAGATTTTCAATTGGAAGCATAGAAGCGCCATCGTGGGCTCAAGATCTTGCAACAACTTTGAATTATCAGGCCATAGAGGAGCTAGATGAGTGGTAGCAAACGCCAACGCTTTGGAGATGTCACGATCGGGAGATTGAATGCCGTTGCGAATTAATCCGATCACTGGAGTCTTAAGAGTTGGGGATGCGGGGGAAGGTTCTTCTCGAGAAGCTAATAGCCTGTGGCAAAAGTTCTTCAAGAGAGAATAAATCAATTCTGGGTTAAAGTGAGGAGGAGGCAGGGGGATCATGGGATCATGGGGGGGCAACTCGGATGCCAGGAAAAAATAGACATTGATGGAAAAACAACAGCGCTCGTTTCCTTTCCGACAAAGAAGGATAAAATAAGTACACAAGAACGTAAGTTTTCCGCACTTCACGGTGAAAATTGCCATTGGGGGGAACCCATCTCGGCACCCCCTCAACTCGATGCCTCTCTATAATCAGAATTAATATCCACTGTAAATAAGAAAGGGTTAATGGTTTCTCCATACCTTAGCGAGAGAACCGACGGAACTGCGATGCTTGAGCGTCGATTTTCTTTGGGCCCGGATATGGGATCAAGGGGTCGGGGATTATTTGTTTAACTCTAATAATGTCGTCGGTGAGATCGGTTTTTGTTGTCCGCAGTTTGAATACCAAGTCGTCTTGGACCTGATCGATCTTCTCATCGAGGTGTAAGTGTTCTACCTGGAGAGAGTGGACATCGTAACGCACCCTGTCAACATCCTTGGTGAGGACATAATTGCTTGCGAAAGCGGCAGTGGTTGTGAACAGTGCCAAGCGTCCCGTCCGCCCGGTAGGCACCGCCAGAACTGCAGTCCTCACGCGTCATCTGCAGTCCCCACGCGTCATCTGCAGTCCTCACCCGTCGTCTGCAGTCCTCGCCAATTACCTGTAGGGCCCGCCAGTCACCTACAGGGCCCGCCCGTCATCTCTAGTCACCCGGGAAATTGCGCCACCTGAGACACCTGCAGTCCCCGCCAGTCCGTCCCGGGCAGTCGTCTGGACGGACGCCAGGCGCCAGGATACCCGTCCGGGCCCAAAAACGGACGGACTGGACGCTTGGGAACACTGGTTGTGAAAGCAGAGCACACCATGGTGGTGATCTGCACGGAATATTTACCTGCGAACCCTTATTCATCAGTGTTCTCAGCCGTCCGGGGCCCACGTAGCGCCCGGGATCGGGACTGCCAAGACCCCCGGGCGAGACGGGACGGCAAAATGTAGTCCGTCCTCCTCCTTGAATTCACAGGACGGCCGCCATTAGCAAGGACGACGGGCCCCACGACCTGAGACACCTTCTGCGAGGGGACGGCAGGGGACGGCGGAAAACAGCGGAAGACGGGGACGGTGGGGGACGACACAATGTCGTCCGTCCTGGTCTTTGGCTCTTACTTGTCGAGCAATTTCAGGAAAGGACGAACGGACTGCCCCGTTGCGAACACTGGTATTGATTCTAATTGTTAATTGATCAAAACAGGGTTGAATGAGGGGTATACATTACGCCTGGAAGCCATGTTTGTGGGTTGTTTGCTTAATGAATGATTTTAGCGGTAGGTGTGGATTTCAACGGTGGCGGTGGGAGGCAAAGCAGGGGGGGGGGGAAGGAAAGGAGGTTAGGACTGCCTTCCCGATTTCGCATATGTAGGCTAAATTGCACAAGCCGGTCGGGGCCAAGCTATGCTGCCGACCTACTGAAATGCAATGTCACGATGCGGTACCCGTGGCTCTAGTGGAGATAGCCATGCCAGTATTTCGGATCTATCATCGACGGTGGTGTTGTTAACCGTGGTTCTGTTGGCAGAGTTTATGTTGAAAAAAATATGGTTGTTATTGAAACAGCTATCGTTATTGTTGAAAGACCTTGTAGTATTGAAAGAGTTATCGGTATTGATAGGAGAGTGATCGCTGTGGGAAATTCGCGACATTTCTCAATTTTTACCGCGTTGAATGTTGAGAGCAAGGTGTTGATTGACTTGGAGTTTGTGAACTCCTCCATGGTCCCGGAGTTGGGGCGGTGGGGGGAAGTATAAATTTTATGGATCACCTGTGCAACCCACACATCTGTAAACAGACGGCAGAGGTAAGAGACCCAATCCACTCCGCACCCATTCAGAACGACCCTCGGGGAGAATGGATACCACGACCTTGGATCGGCGGGAACAGGCCCCAAAGCAGGTTCAGTTAGGCTCATCCAAGAGTACTGGTGGCTGTGATATTTGAAGCTCACCTCCGCTCCTTTCCTCCCTTTTCCTTCCTTCCTTCTCGCTTACATCTATCTGATTCACTCCTGTGTGTTCCACATTTGTACTCCACATCGCTGTATTTTATTTTTTTGACTTTGTCTCTTTATACTTTTCTTTATCTATTCTCTGGTATACCACTTGTTTTCTCGTACTTTCTCTTCTTCAAATCTTAATTGTTATCTTTCACTATCATACCTTCTTACTAGTGTAACTCATAGGCTCTCTGCCTCCTGTAATTCGAATTCAGGTTTGCATTTTTTGTTTTTCAATTTATTTTTATCTTTTTACTTTTTACATTCTTTGTTCGGTTTCCTTTTTCCTCATGCTGTCTATGATAATTAGCAGGGTTCATGGCATTGTCCTGAGACTGAAGGATAAAATCTAACTTTTTTTTGTTGTGGGTTTCGCTTATCTTAAAATCCAAAATCACTGTCTGGGCCAAGTGGCGGTTTGGGTGGTTATCTACCGCCGTACACCTCGGGAATTATAATTGGGCGTTCCTTCTCCTGTCAATTCCGCTATCATACAACCACAAAAGGTTGCTTGGTTGGCCCTTGTGGCGCCATCTAAGGGATCCCAAGCGCCGTACTATAAACCATCCACCATATACAATTTTAGCAGCTCGCAGCTTGAGAGGGTTAGGGGTATTTCCTTTTGTTTTCCCATTTCGGCTTGTGCAAATCTACACTTGCGGTGCGACTCAGGCTTCGACTCCTTTGAGAGACGTGTAGGCTTCCTTGAGAGTAGGGAGGCACTCTTGTGTTCGGATTCTTAGGCAGAACTATGACGCCGCCCTGGGGAGACTAAGAGCCCGTTTACCTACAGACGGCCGTCTAGCAGCCGGTGACAGTGCCGACCATCCAGGAAAGTCAGTTAGCTAAACGGGCTTTCAGTTATATACTAGGCAGTATATTAGCTAAATGTGCAACAATTCTGTTTTATTTACATACCTTCAACTGTCTGTCTCTTTCTGAAAATTAAATTTGTAATAGTGGTCGTACTAGAAGGTGGCGTCTTAAGCATTTTCTGATAGACGGCGCGAAAGTGTTTGACCAATTTTCCACAGTCCTGGATTCTTGTGCCTAGACCGTTAAAAGGTTAGGTTGCCAACTCTAGGCGAAACACTATATACTTTGCCGCACTCTCCCCCACTATCAAGCCGCTCTTAATGGTCGGCATCGTTGCAGGCTGTTAGACGGACGTCTACAGGTAAACGGGCCCTAAGGCAAATGAGTCTCGATTTCTTCACCTCGCCTATTTTATTCTTTTAATTTCCTTTTCCCCATGCCCCCTTCTCTACATGGGTGAAATTTCTTATTTTCCCCGCTTTCGGTATTCGTGATGCAAAAGCTGGCGAGCGCAGCTTACAGGACATAAGTGTTATCTGTGACTTTTCTTGGCTACTATGCATTCATATATACACCCCTGCATGGATTCGCCCACCGTGGCAGATGTACTATGGGCCTCTAAATATGGGGTAGGGAGTTGCTGGCTGGGTGCTCAAATAGGGCCCTGCCCACCGGTTAAATGTAACGAGAGAAAGGATTGATTGTTCAATGAGGGCAAAAAACTCACCGGGATGACAAAATCAGAAGGAAGAGGGTGCTTAGGACGTAAGTCCATAGTCCAGTAGTGTAGTCTGGCTTTATTCCTAGGACCCCCTTGTGCCAACCTTTCCGGATGCAATTCCGGTCTGTCTTTGGGGATATCCACGACCAATTTGCCGTAGGGCCATCAGCAACGCGGTCAACAATCTACAGTCAACTTAAGGAGCACAAACACAGTGTCCTTGCTCCCCCTCTTCCCACCTACCAGCCACTCCACCAAACGCCCGGTATACCCAATCAGTACCTGATCATACGGCCTCGTCAAGATCATAATAACACGACATTTCATCTTGATCTGAATACTCGTTACCCATTTTCCCACTAATGACTCTCCCTCCCCCATTATAATATAACATCACACTCTAATCACCTAGATGTTTACCGAACTGGGGAGCGCAGAAAAATAATATCTAACAGTTCACTCTCACTTATGAACGGAGTAGTCTTGTGCCCCCTCCTGCCTTCTCCCACCCCGCTACAACTTCCATTCACGCCCGGGACCGGAAAAAAGCTGATTCCGGATCTGTCAACGCGTGAAAAAAATAACCATTGTCTCTACTAGTACATATGCTCGATCCATTGCGGCTGTAGTTATGGCTATTAAGGGATATAGGGAGGCAGGGATTCCCCATCCGATCGACAGATACAATGGAAGATTGGCGGCCACGCGTGGATTGTACCTAGGGGTCGAATGTCATCATGACCTTTTTCCTCTATTGTTGATTGGAGTGGGAGGGAGGGAGCAGACAAAGTAAAAGGTACCCGGAGGTCATGGTAGCCGGTTTCCACATTGTCGGTAAGGTGATTGCTTGCCTCTTGCATATAGATTATTAGGTTTAGCAGAGGAGACATAGAAAGTATATACCTCTGTGTCCAAGAAGTCCTCGTCTATTATTGGGATATTGTACTGTATATCTGCAATGGTTGTTAACTTATTGAGTCAGCCAAGCAGAGGAAATGGCGGTCAACTGCAGATAGTGAAGTGTGTGGTCGGGCACTGTACCGTTGAATGGTAGTGGGGGCCAGTCACAAGTGGTAAGATATCAAGGATAACAAGAGCACAGGTCGGCGGGGACTGCAGTAAGACAATCGAGTCGAATGGAATACCGTCCCGTCGATCAGAGCCAAAGGATCGGATCACTTTGCTAGATATAGCTCCCACAAATTTAAGCACGAGGTTACACTCATACAAAGGGAGGTGTTCGTACTGGCGCTATGGGTTGGAAAAAGATAGAAAGAAAAAAATCACTAAGCCGCAGGATTCCCGTCAGGTCTCCACAAACACAGACCGAGGCTCGGGTCAAGAGCCAAGAATAGAACGGCACGTAACACTCAAATACATCTCAGAGCTGTAGAGAAAAGAAAAGAAAATCGCTTTTCATAAGTCCAAAATCCTTTCTCAAACCCGCCCCAAGTGCTTACTGACCATTGAAGCATTTGTTGGCTATACTTGCATGCCATACTTTAAACTTGGAGTTGAGAAGAGCCTCAAGATCAAATGTGACACCAACCATTGCTCTCTGCACAAGTCCCCAGCAAGTCTACATAGTACAGAACAAAGTTCCAAAGGTTTGGAATGCGTCGTAGGATCCAGGGAATTGCTTCACATGTAGACGAAGATTTAATTTAGATTTCTTTACTGGATGGGTGTCAAGATGGCTGTGTACAAAATCTCACAAGTGCAACTCAACTCAACCCAGGCAATCAACCCAACCCGCCACCCAGACTATGATACCAGCAAAGCAAGCGGAACCAATCGGCATATTCATAAATCAACTTCACTTACCGCATTAATTGTGATATTAAAAAAGCACGCACATTTCGGGCACTGTACCAACCCCCACCAATGAGGAAGGCAAATCATTCCCTAAAAACCAGAAAAACAATAACCAAAACCAAACCACATAATGCAAGATCACAAGGGAGTGGAGTGGTGCCGCGGTGGCTAGGTTTTTTTTGTTCTGCCTTGAATCTAATGGAACACCTACCGGTCCACCGTGTCAATCGGTATTTGCGCTGCCGTACAGTAGGCTAAGTAATATTATAGTATGAGATGGTTTAACTGCAGCATGGTATCTAAGTTACTCGATAAAAATACAGCAAATTGAAAAGAGAAAAACGCCAAAACTGAAACATGGGAAAGGAAAGGTTGAGAAAAAGAGGAATTGATTCCCACCAGATTTTTTATCTTCAAAGAGCGTAGCCATCGCTACTTCTCTTTTTATTTTATTATTAAAATATTCTTTAGTGGGGAAGAAGGGAGAACGAACCCGCTACTCAACCCCGCCTCTAACCTCCTCGAAAATCGGTATAATTCCCAGTCTGTACGAGGTAACTCGACAAGCTCTCGAGTACCCCCCTTACAAATTATTTCTTTGAAAGAACTTTTCAGCAAATCGGGACGGGTGAGTGAAACACACCTCTTCAAGATATGTCCCTGACGCGATCCACGAACATACGGCAGGCCAATCTCGAGGAGCCCATGGGACAGTCTATGTCTGTGGACACAATTGTTAAGAGTATTTATGGAAGCTCTCGCCATCGGAGATATAGATCAAATGCCAAGTGTCATTTTGCAAGCGTGTGGCTGGAGTCGGCATGCCATCTTGCATTTCCGGACTCTGGCCAAACTTCGAATCCAACTCTCCAACACTTCAAACACCAACTGGTAACATTCTTCGCGTTTCGCATAGAAGTGGGCTCTAGGATCCTATTCGCAGCTAGAATAGCTGATATCATACGAGAAAAACATTACACCGGACGAAAACTTGCCGTCGGAATCGCTAGTTCAGCAAAAAATCCCAAAGCTTTATTCCGCCTCTCATTCCCCCTCACGACTGCAAGAGCCACCCGTACGGATTCTGGATAGTAATTTCAACTCCGATATTCGATTAAGGTATCCCCGAGGTTCTCGGTTGTCAGGTTTGCAGAAGTCTCCTGCGACAATTTCCGACTCCCCACCTGAGGCCGATTCCTTTTGTCCGGATCCCATCCACTTTTTCACTACCAACTTGTTCGAAAGCATGGAGCACCGGGATATCATCGGGGCTGCCGGAATTCCCACATCGGTACCGTAACGCATGAGAAATGGTGTCAGTGTTCAGCCAATCGGCAATATTTCTATTGACAATTGCGGTGACCAACTCCTGGGCAAACCGGCCCCGCTGTCACTCGTGAGTAAACTAACACGAGTAACCTTCTTGGTGTCCTCTTTCGGGCTGTCTGGGGGATTAAGTATGATATTTCCAAGTTTATCATCGAGCATAAAGAGCACAAAGGATATACCCTCGACCATATTACCAACTAATGTAACAAGAGGATGGTACATCCAATGTTCTCCCGCTGGGTAAGTTCCTCAACCCTACTATCTAGTCCCATCAAGGACTCAGCTCTCGATAATCCAGCATTAATGTTACTGTTGTTTTGCAATAAGGCCGACAATGTGAAAATTTGCTCCTGGTTGGATATCATTCTTTCAACCTGAACACTCTGATATCTCGCAACACCTTCAAGATTAGGAACCACAACAAATATTTGAGCCTTCCAGATGGACCTAACAACCTAGAGATATATAGTGCAGGATCCTCTGCTCCCCCTGAAAATTTGACCCTGTCAAGATTTGGTGGTCCCCAATCATCGTATACATTCTGAGCCCATAGCCTGCCGATATAGTTAATAAAAACAAACTTCCCAACGGACTCGTAAACTTCCACGTCTGTAGTCCGAGCCTGTAATTGGTTGACGGTCTCGGAGTTTGCCCCACAATCAGCTGCCGGTGGAGCGGCGCGGTCCTCCGCTCGCCCCTACTTCCCAAAGGAATTCCTAGCTTCAGCCTCCACACTAATCGGAGAACTGGACGTCCCATATCTGATAGCGGCATCGGGGGCCTCAATAAGCTGCCTCCTCTTGATTATGTGAACCCCGGAGTTGGTCATGGGAGCGACCTCAATTAGGGGTAGTCGCATTGAACAGCCGGCTCGTTCGCAAACGATTTAGCTCCTTTTCTTGCCCCGACGATTCTGAAATCAATTCAACCGCCTCAACCCTGGAGTGGAGGCGCACAGATATTCCCGTCTCAATTAGAGTAACCAAGGAGGTTCCTTCCACAAAGGTCGCGATTGTCTCAGAATCAGGCGCCTAGAAAAAGAGCCCACCCTGAACTGCAGGTTTATTCACGAGGCCAAAGAGGTACCCAGGTGCGAATACCTTGGCCCTACGTGTAGGCGTGAGGGTTGGCCAGGTTGACGGGCGAAATCGAACCTGAATCACCTTAATACTTGTCGGGGCCGATTCTGAACATCTGAAGCCGTATTCCGGGGGTGGATCTCTCATACAAAGCCAAGAGCCAGTAGTAGTTGCAATGAAGCGAGGTCTGCGGGCCCCTTGTCAGGTCACGGGAGTGACCGAAGCAAGGGGTGTTTTAGGCTCCGGTAGCGGCGTGTTCCCGATCATAACCATGATGTTGGCAAGCATATGCGGAAAATGAGTGCTTGATGCTTAATGAGAACGCAGTCTCCCCCTTGACATGGCATGCCCGAATAGCTGACTTTCAAGAAAGCTCGTGGATTCGATTCCAGGCATCATCTATAACCACCTGGACAAGATATTCCGTATCCTTTGGCCCGCTCAAGAAGGGTAATGGTATTCTAGGGGTGAACCATGAAGAATCCCGATTTATTTGGTAAATCTTCCCACAAGTTTTCCTAGAGCCCTCAATCTCACCAACACCTAGTCCCTTAGCCGGGGCGCTCATTTTAGTCTCAAAAAGCGTAGCACCTCCCCAGCATTCAAAACCACCGGTACTCCGAGTGAGAAGATATCGACTGTTGTCGCGGTAACGATGACATAGCTGACATCGCTGACAAACACCCCAAATTTACCAAGGCAAGACCCGGAAACCTAATGCGCGAATGATTCTAGGGTAAAAAAGGGAAAAAGCCACACGGCCTAGGCGAAAATAGTCTGACAATGATGATATTATTTAGATGAGCTTCGTAACCTTGGAAAAACCCCAACGTTGTGTCGTCCTATAAATAGTAGGTTGGGACAACCTATCGCCAATTGGGCAAGGCGCACAAAGGTCGGCTCGGACAAAGAGAATGGTGTCTCGGAGATGGTCGGCAAAACGTACACCCGGTTGCTGGGCCATTGCGGGGTCATAGCCCAAAGAGACTGGGTCTGTGAACTCCCACTAGATCACCGCCTGCCATGCTGCGAGACTTCGACACCCTCATCTTTCCCACAGATCGCGTTCTTTATTAACTGCTCGCGTTTTTGCACCCGCGTTTTTTGCATCTCAACGCGTAGTTTCTATATCTCTCCACCTAACTGGACCAAGAAACATACACCAGAAAAGAAACCTGATGGCCCCCAGAAGAGCCAGCACACGCGGTGGGACCTCCGCACCACTAACCAGGCGTGGAACAAGAGGTGGAATTCGGAAGAATCCACGTACTCGAAAAGCTCCAACTCGATACGGCCTACACCCAGAACCAGCTCCCAGTACCCCACGAAGTGCCGAGACCAACGAATCCGGAAGCAGCAGCATGGAACCCGAACCCAGTATACCTGAATATAGTCACTCCCCTCAGAGAAACGAGAGACAACCCAGCTTAGCCCCAGTATCCCCAGAAAACCCAAGGCCACCACCTGCCACCCCTACGACTGAAAGCGAACCGGAATCACGCTCCCCATCCTCACCTCGCTCAGATCGTACTATTAGCCTCGGCACAATGCGGCAACTCCTGCGCTCACACGAAGAAGATATCATAGACCGCGTTGTCCAGCGACTACGATCACATAATCCGGTTCCCCATATAGACAATACAGCCAATACCAATGACCCTATTCGAGCAACTCAGGACCTTGAGCTCAACCCAACCTTAACGAGAATTGCCGAACTGGAGGGAGAGCTAGCCCAATTGCGGGAGGAAGCCCAGCGGGGCCAGCAGAGCACGAGGAATCCGAGAGCACTCGGTATGTACAATTCCAGCCAATGCCACCTTCCACTAGCAGGTGAGAACG
>Ga0307509_10004501_pt1 | contig 20035 bp, 15 predicted proteins | sample 10_EM_MG_FD_202245 | JGI IMG/M metagenome (GOLD analysis project Ga0307509, IMG submission 202245) | Populus trichocarpa ectomycorrhiza microbial communities from riparian zone in the Pacific Northwest, United States - 10_EM | ecosystem: Host-associated > Plants > Roots > Unclassified | place...
TTTCACAAGCGCACTTGTTCCGGCGGGCACCTTGGATACTTTGAGTGCCTTGAATGCCCCAAGGTGTCCCAAGGCATCCCAGGGTCTCACAAGGTCTCTTTGGGCAGAAATGGTTTTTCCTGATGTCCAGACCAGTTAATAACTGGTTTGGACCTTAACCAGTCCTAACCGGTTTCGTAACTGCAAAAAACCGATGTGGACTGGTCCACATCAGTTTGGTCTGGTTTTTGTGAGAATCCCAAAATAGAAGGACTGGTTATGGTTACGGTCTATGGCCCTTGGGGTCAAAAAACCAGACCAGACCAGACTTCCAAACACTACAGTGGTTGCAATAAGGTCAATTTTGTTGCCTTTGTGGTCTTTGAGAGTTAATTTAATGCTTGATTTCGTGTAGGTGTAGTTGTTAATCATGGCATCCTGCGGTGGTATCTGCATGACATAGCCTTGCTCATTAAGGAAAACAAGAATGGTCACAAAGTTTCTCGACATGATGTATATGTCGAGGTCCTGTGGTATGAAATCGCCTGTATGCAGGACTGCTAACACTGCTGATCCTGTGATCACAGCACCTGTGGTTATCATCAATGCTTGTAAAACCTTCCAGTTGAGGTTGAAGTGCTGTATAATCTGCACTAGTGTCTTCAACATTTCCTGGTGCATCTCTGGCATAATTTTGACAACCTCTGCATCCAGGTCAATGCCCACCACTACAGGACGGGACATATTCAGTATGGTTCCAAATCCCTAAATTCCATTACTACAACTCACCCTTGGCAAGGTAACTGCAAAAATGGTTTTGCATTGTAACACTCATCAGTGTTGAGGGTGTAATGTGGTACAGTTCATTTGCCCCTTAGAATTCGTGAGGCATTGTATCCTGCTTCTCAGTTTGTAATTCTTTGTCCTCTTTACCCTTATACCCTGCTTCTTGGTTTGTTTTTTGTGGTTCCTCTAAGCCTTAAAGTATGTTTGTGTTTCTCAGTTCACTTGTTCTAATCTAGAAATCAACAGTCACGGTACAGCTTTGACCATCTGCTTTAGTTGCTCTCTATAGATGGTTCTGGTCTATTCATTGTCGACCAGACCTGCAAAGTTACAAAGGAGGCCAGGCAACTGCTGTGATCTATGCTAAGCTGTAAATCAATTGCATCATGACCAAAAAAAATTGGAAGGGACTCTACCTGCCACGCTCTGCGATAGCCTTCATTAGCACATCCACACAATCAAAACACACTGGGAATTGCATCCCCAGCTCTGTCTGAAGGACAGGGAGGGTTCTGTAGAACTCAAATGAACACCTCTAACTGCTATATTTATCTATCAATATATGTCAACTGGCTAATATGGAGTGAGGGCCATTGCAGTGCATGGCAGATACGAGTCCTTTCTGAGTTCTTTTCAATTTCATCAGGAAAGTGGGAATTTACTTATTTTTCCTTCTTCTCCCTTTCTTCTTTTTTCTTCCTTTTTCTCAATCAATAAAGTGACAAAAGATGAATAAGTAATCAAACAGGGTGGATAAAATGAAAAAGAGAAATAGGAACTGCTGACAACTGTACAACTTGGACAGCTTTTTGTTCCTTTACCACCTTATTTTCCATTTAACTTATGTATCTGTCTGTACATTTGTCTCTTTTCCACTCCTGTTCTTACTTTGGCTCTATTGTTCTTTTGTGCCTTAAAATCTGTCTTTTGTCATTTATTACTTTAGATATACTTTCTCACTTCTCACTAGCTATTACTTCTCTGTGACTCAGACAGCTTATCTGCTCCTTCCATTTCTTTTGTGTCTAAAGCAGCTTTTCTTGTCTTTTGAAACTATAATATCTTTTGTAAATCAAGAATATTCTTCTGTACTTTGGCATCTTTGGCACTTGATGCCCCTTTCAAACTGCCTCTGCTCCTCTCACCTTTTCTGTGTCTAATGCATCTTTTCTTGTCTTTGGAACTATAATTCTTTAATGACTTAAAAATCCTCTTCTGTAATTTGGCATCTTTAGCACTTTTGATATTCTTTCATTCTTATTAACTATTACTTCTTTTTTTTGACTTTCTTCTTTTTTCACCTCTTCTATATCTAATGCATCTTTTTCTCATTCTTGAAACTATTATTCCTTTGGAGACTTAAGACTCTTCTTCTGTACTTAGCATCTTGAAGCTTCTTTTGTTCTTTACTGCTATTGTTCCTAAACTGCCTATTAGTTCTTTTGCTGCTTTTGAATCCTTATTCTTTAATATATACATCAGAGACGTTTCATAAATAGCAGCTATTTCTATTTCAAAAACAGCCCTTCTGACTCTTTGTAAGGCTGTTGTCTTCAAATTTCTTGCTATAGCCAAGGAGATACTAGTGTTTAAAAATCTAGTTAATTAACCAGAAATTAACTGCAAAATAACCAGACTGTGGTTAGTGGTTAATCAATTTAAAATTTTAATAACCAGCTATTTTTCAGTTAAATAACTATTAAAAACCAGTTATAACTGGTCATAACTGACTTTTACTATTTCTCTTCAAAATAAGCTCTTGTACATGAAAAACAGTCCAAAATTGACCAAGTTATTGCCAAATCTGTAAAATAAGGTTGAACTTCCAGAATATTGTCATAACTAAGTCAAATCTTAATCAAATTTAATGATTTTGTGCTCAATTTGATGAGAAAAAGAGTAGGAACAATGTTTTTCAAGACATCTATATATAGTTATCAATGGTTGTAACTGTTTTCATAAACTTTGGTCCTAACTGGTTAGTAACTGCAAATAACTGGTTATAACTGGTTATTTTTGGTTGAGGAGCAAAGGCTAACTGGTCTCAGTCTTGGTTAGGGCCAAAATAGGCCAATAACTGGACTTAACCAGACTTTCAAACACTAGGGAGTACCAGAATTGGAAAAAAGACCCAGGATCAATTTTTTTAAGGCCTCCTTCAGATGGACTAACTAACTACATAATCAAGCACAAATCCATATATAGTAATTATATCAAACTCCAATTGAAATTCCACCACCCAAACACATCACCACCTGTTTCTTGCTCAGAACTTCACAGTGGCAATATGAAAGTGATGGAAGGGTGTGAGTGTACAAGGTGTGCCTGTCATTTTTATTCTATTTTACTTTTCTGACTATAATACAGATACAAGGACTGCTTTTTTTAATTGACTTTTAATTTGTATTTATATAAATATTTTGAATAACCCATGTTCACATATTTTATACTCAAATGTCTTTATATTAGTGTTTTAGGACCAAGTTGCAGAGGGGTCCAAAATATTTTTTCAGCAGATTTTCTTGGACTAACTAACCAGGGTCCAGTCTGAGATTCTACTTTCAGTGCCCCCTTGATACCAAATCATATAGGGTTATTGAAATGTATCAATGCAATTGTTGCAAAGAAAGAGGTGGCTAAGAAGGCCTGTGCTCAGGGGTTAGAAGTGGTGATACTCCAATCACAGGAAATGCCAGCCTGAGCACTGAGGGTAGATTTTTATTCATTTTGATTGTTTTATGTAATATGTTTTTCAAGAAATATATCCATTTTTGAAAGGGAGTATGGTAGTGTTTGGAAGTCTGGTCTTGGGACTGGAAAAAGACCAAGACCTGACCTGACCTGACCTGATCAGGACTGCAAATGATCAAGACCAGTAAGGACTGAAGACCATGGTCTGGTCTACAGTCCTTTACAACCTTTGAAATTTAAGGACCAGTCTCAACCAGTCTTTTCAGCCTCAAAGATAGGCTGAAATTCAGTAAGTTTGAACAAAATTTTACTAATTATTTGAATTTAATTCAGATCATCCAATTAACAACACTGTTGATCAGAACCACTATGATATCAAGAGCTGACGGCCACCAGCCACCACCACCACACATCACAAACATGTCAATATGACAGAAAACAGAGGGCAGAATGGATTGACAAAGGTATGCCTGAAAAGTTTATTGTTCTTGTTTATCTATTGATCTCTTTGCCCAGCACAAGCCCTCCTTGTGTTTGGACACTGAAGTGCTTGCTGCGTAAGTGACTGTGAAACTAACAAAACTAATTCAAAGAAAAACTTTGAGTGAGCTAGCTAGCAGGACAGGCAGGAAAAATGACACCTCCTCAATATCAGCTCTTTGTTAGAAGAGTTTTGTTGGGTGCGTATTATCGGTAGCAGTAGAATTTATATATGAAATGAAAATGGTATTGAGTGTATGCTAAATATGTGTCTGTTAAGACAGGTTTTCTGTTTCTCTGCTTGAGAATGCGTTAGCTAGGTATGCAACGATGCAGCTAGCTTGCTTTAATCTCATCTGACTTGAAGTCTAATGTTCCACCTCGACTCTGCTGTGCTAGCTAAGACTCTTTGTCTTTTGAAATGATCGCAACAATATGCTCTTGTAGATCTTGCTGATCTCTGGACTCTAGCTTTACTTTGGAACGACTCTGTGCTTTAGCCTTGTTGGCTAGCTTTATAACTCTTTTAGCCTCGCTGGCTATTTCTCTGAAGCTCTAGTCTCTTCAAATCTTTGAGTAAAACAAGCTAGCTCGCTGCTATCTGTTTCCTCAGCTCTTATGCTCTTGTAGTTAATCAAGTATGTCACGCTAGATTACGGACAGAAACGAAATTGTATTGTTTGGTTTATAAACCCCAAGATCTCAATGGGTTCCGTGATGCCTTAATGCTGGACTGGAGTTGTCCTCTTGTCTGTCTGTATCTTTAGAAAAGCTGAACAAACACATCCATGCTTCTTTGGACAGATCAAACAATTGAGATGGACTCAAGGCTTGAGTTACGACTACAACTTGTTCTTTCTTTCTTTTGTGAACTTGGCAACTTTAGAATGGCTAGGTTGGAACAACACCCAATTATTGCACTTCACTGTTTAATGTTAGTTCCAAGTTATTGGCACTAACACTGAGCTAAGATGTGTATTGGAAATAATGCACACAGTTTATCCACTCCTCTATTACTTTGTTCGAGACTAAGCAATGATCACACTCTACAAAGCTTTGGTCACTGCTCTGTTCGATGTGCTCAACTGGGTTCTGCTTGTCTGGGTTCCTTTCTTGAAAATGAGCGGCTTTTATACCTGCTCGCACCCGATCCTCATCTAGATTGTGCTTGCATCTACATTCTTTATGCTAGCCCACATGCAACGCCCACATGGATATTACACCGAGCTTGCTGAGGATTTCTCCATGGCAATTCCTCGCTCTTCAGGTTTTGCATTGGCTGCGATGGTACACATGCCTTTTGCATTTTTATCTATCAAGCTCAATCATTTCTGAATGAGCTAGTTATATGATTGGCTTGTTGGACACTAAGCTCCTTATCTTAACATATGGTGCCAATTATCCCTCGTGGTCTGCTAGCATCATTTGACAATATAGCTTGTGTTTCTACTACAAGCCTTGTGTGCTCGATATTATCATCATGTGGCATCACTCTACCTTCTGGTTTTGGTAATGACATGTTGCGTCAATTATGCTGATCAAGTTTGGCTCTATCAGTCCGAGATACATGTAATTGATCACATGTGCTCCCTAGCTTAGGCTTGAAAACATAATAATCAAGCACAGCATATAGTAAAACAGGAACAAACAAGAGAAAGCATAGCATTATCCTCTTTCTTAAAACGCGAACTACCAGTTTGTGACAAAACAAAAAAAAGAAAAAGACATAGAGTGCAAAAAGAAAAAGACATAAGAGAAAGAAAGCATGTATGGCTTCTTCAGATATCCAACCAATATTTGGGATCACAATATTCAGCATTAATATAGATGTTATCATCATAAGTGTCGCAAAGCTCGGGCGTCAGATCATAGAAATTACCAAGGTGTTCATGGTCAGTGAGTTCTCCATGCAGAACATCCAAGTATGTCGGATTGGCATAGGGCAGTTCCAAGACAGAAAGGGCGTCAATTTCGTGGTAGAGTTGTTCATCTGTAAGGAGTTTGGCATATTGCCATTGAGTGTTGATGATGGGGATGGGATTATCTGTGAGTATTCCGTTATCAGAAGTTGGAATGTTGTGTGGGGGTGAGTTTTGTCATTTAGACTTCTTCTGTACGCGGGTGGAGAGGATGGTGAAGGGCTTCTTTTTGTTCTTGCATTGTCTGGGCTTCTTTCCACAATTGGTGCCACAGTGGAGGCAGTGGTGTTGGGGACAATTCCATTGAATGTGTCCATACAATTTGCACAGGTTGCATTGTGCGTCCCAGTATTCTTCACGCGGGCAGTGAGTAGAGTAGAGACATCCTTTGTCTTTGTTCCAGCAAGCTCATCCATTTCCAAACTTACACAGGGGAGTGCTGTGGAGGAGACTTTGTTGTGAGGCGGGGAGGAGTGGGGCAATTTGGTTGAGAAATTTGTTATCAATGGGGTGAGGGTCAGCAATGGCGGAGCGGTTCTGAAAGAACTGTGGGGCATCACGGCGAAGCTGTTTGATGGGGAGGAAGTTCTGAAACTTCTGAAACAACTGCTTGCTTTGGTCAACAGGACTTGCTTATGAGCACTGACAACCTTAAGATGTTTTTCGAGCCTTTCGACTTCTTCTTTGGTGTTCTTCAATGTATCCTTGACATCGAGGATTTCGTTGTTGATTTGGTTCATGCGGTTGGCAAGGGTGTGTATATCTGTGTAAAGGTTGAGATAGGTGTGGCTATCTTTACCCTTTGTTTCGTTATTGAGCTCTTGTAAGAGCATTGCATTTTCCATCCATCTGAGGATCTTTTCGGGATCAATCGGGAGAGGTGGTGTCGGAGTGAATTCGAGAGATGAGGTTCGAGGCACAAAGGCTTGGACTGGTTTGTTATGAGAACAGGGGGTGATAGGGTGTGCGTGATGTTGGCAAGGTTGATGCTGAAGCATCGCGAAACTGGAGGGACGGGTGTCAATAGGTGGTGGAGTAGGAAGAGGCTCGGGCAAATGAGCTTGTTCTGTGACTTCTGTTTCTTTGATGGGATCACCATAGATGTCAGTTTCGGGGAGTGGAGCAGCCAGTTGCACAGGGGACATGTCTTGTCTGGGGTCATTAGGAGCGGGTTCTTCTTCAGGGAACTCGACTCGAAAGTCTTCGGGGTTTATGGCAGCTGGTGCTTCAATTTTCAGTGCTTCTGCTTTGCAGTGTTTGTCAAGGCAATACTTGACAAGTTCGTCAGGATCGCTAGGCCTTTCAGATGACTCGGAGTTGTCATCAGTGAGAGGTGGGGATCGCAGGACTTCTTGGATGCAGGCGGCAGCTTCAGGAGTGAGAGATGGCGTTGTCTCCGGAATGCATGGAGGGGAGCTAGGCCCTTGATAGTATATGGCTTCACAAGTGAAGGTTTCTCCATCGCAAGCAACAATTTTGCGGAACTCAGCATGAGGCTGAGTCCTTCGCCAGCTTTCAATGTGGTGGGTGATTTCTCCATAGGTGCGTGGGGTTTCATCAGAAAGACCATGAACCTTGTTGTAAGTCAACATGTTGATGTTGCAAGGTGGGCATGTGTCACCAAAGACCATGTCGCTTTCTTCTTCAAGTCAGGCAAGAGCATGGAACGGCGTCCCATAGTTCTGTGTCCAACAAACAAATCCAAAGATTATCAGGAAGAGTGACCACCTGGTCATTATTGGCTTCTATTCCTTTCGACCAATCTGCGTGTCGGCTCAAGGTGTCGGCAACAACCATCTTCCTTCCTGCTTTATATTGCAGTTTTATGTCATAATCCATCAATTCTACCATCCATCGAACTTGTCGTTGCATAAGTTTCTGCAGGTGCATGTAATAGGTAAGATTGTGATGGTCAGTCCACACAATCATCGTGAAGTCGGATCCATAAATGTAACATCGCCATTCTCAAAGGGAATGAATTACTGCCATGAGTTCTCAATCATAAACTTGGTAGTTGTGCTCAGTAGTGCTCATCAATTTCGAATGAAAAGCGACAGGGTGCCAATCTCCATTAGTATCTTCTTGGAGAAGGACTGCTCCTGTAGCGAATAAAGAGGCATTGCATTCGATTTTGTATGGTTTAGTTCTGTCAGGCATGAGCAGAACTGGTTTCGAGGTATAGGCAGCCTTGAGGTTTTCAAAGGCTGTATGTTGATCCACGGTCCACAACCATGCTCTTGCTTTCTGTAACAGCAAATTTAGGGGTTGACACTTGTCCAAATATTGATCTATAAATTGATGATAGAAGTTGCAGAATTCTAAGAATGACCTTAACTGCGAGACATTTTCTGGGGGAGGCCATTTTGCGATTCCATCAACCTTTGCATCATTCATTTTGAGTTGTCCATTACTGACAACGAATCCAAGAAAATCCACTTGTGAGACAAAGAATGCACACTTGTCTGGTTTGATGAACAAGTCATTATCATGAAGCTTCTGCATAATGTGCCATCCTCAATCGGCGAGCTTGGGCATGTTACTGTGTTTTCCACAGATCATGAGGTCATCCATATAGTCCATTAACCATCCTTGAAGCATTTCCTCATGGAAAATGTTGTTCATCATGGCTTGAAACATGGCTGGAGAATTCGTGAGACCAAAGTACATCACCAAGGGTTCAAATGACCCAAGATGACAGCTGAAAGCTGCCTTCCACTTGTCTCCTTCTTTGATTTGAACATTGTTGTAGCCCCACCAAATATCCATTTTGATATAGCAATTGAAATCCTTCATCTTATCAACAAGATCGTCAATACAAGGAAGAGGATATGCATTGTGAATGGTATGACGATTTATGTAGCAGTAGTCTTGAACAGGGCATAAATGTCCATCAGTTTTAGGTACAAAGAAGAGGGCAGAGGTTTGTGGTGATTTCGAGTCTTTGATAAAGCCTTTTGCTAGACTTTCTTCAATGAATTCTTCAACAGCTTTCTTCTGTTTCTCATCCATGCGGAAAGGATGTTGTCTCTGTGCTTTAAAGCAGGGGACTAGATCTATTGCATGATTGTAAGGTTTTCAGGTAGGAAGCTCACCAATCGGTCTTTCTGAAAAGACAGTAGGAATGAAGTTGTGGAATTCTTTGGGAATCATTTCCTCAATTGACTTTTCTTCCTTTCGCTCATTGAAAGCAAGCTTCTGTGATTTCATCATCTTGTCTGTGATCCATTGATCAGTCAGAACTTGTTGTGGTTTCTCATTTAACATAGTGGAAATGTGAACGTCTTGATATTAGTCACTAATCCACTTGTCAGTTAACTCGTGTTGTTCTCATCCTAAGAATGAAATGACTACTAGATCTGATGTTTCTTCATAAACACCACGTTCAAGTATTTTGCGAATCATTACATAAATGTTGACCTGTTTTTCTTCGTCGTCCCACCAAGAAAACTCTTTCTTCTTCCAATTGATTTTTGGGTTGGCTTTCTCTAGCCACAGGTAAACAAGTATTACCTGCTGCTTCCCTAGGGCAGTCACCAAAAATCTTTCTTTCATTTGTCGGCCTTGTATCTCGAGGCTGGCCTCTACCTCTTGAGTAATTGAACCATTTCGGTTTGATGTTCTGTCCATGTTGTAAACGACAATCTTAGTTAAAAGATCATTTACTTTGAATCACATTTGGCATATAAAGCTTGAATCAATAAAAACTCCTCCAGCACTGGAATCGATCAGGACTAGGACTTTGACTTTTTGACTGGACAGATAAATGGGAACACATAATTCCATTTTCTTTGAAGAGTACCATACATTTGTCTGTCTGATTATAGGAGCGATGATAGTTGAATCGTCATCGTCCACATCTAAAAATTCCTTTTATCCATCTCTGCTAAAAATCCCTGATATTCAGGCACTTCAGCATCTGGGTAGTTTTCTTCAATAATTACGCAGATATGAGCTTTCATTTGTGCTGCGCCTTTCGGTTTGAATTGCTGTCTCTGTTTTCCTTTTTGCTGATTTTGTCTTGGTGGACCATTGTCTGATTTCTTTGGCTGACGGCATTCGTTTGCATAGTGTCCAAGCTTTCCACAATTAAAGCATTTCTTCTCCTTCAACTGGTGACAATCTTTTGCAAAGTGTTCAAGCTTTCTGCAGTTGAAACACTTCCTGTCAGATTGACTTGTGGAAATTGCATTGACATCCATCGGTTCTCCTTGAGAACTCAATGATGGTTGCCATCTGAAATGAGACCTTCCTCCTTTCTTTCCTTGATAGCTTGTAAAGGCACTTTTGATATTTGTCATCTTGAAGGCTCTGTCAACTGTTGATGCTCTGAGCATATACGCATCAAGGGTATCGGGGACTGTGCTGTTCAAAATTATTTGGCAATAGATGTTCAGGTTTATGGCCTTTTCATAAAGCTGGATAAGGAGAGGGACATTTTGTGCGACATTGATGCCTGCCTTAGAAAGCAATAGATGGAATCTGGTGTTCATGGCATCTATTGGTTCTTTTCCTTGGTGAATCATTTGCAATTGCTGCATCACATGTTTGCTTCATCCAGGATCAGCGAAACTTCCTTCCAACAATGTTTCAAACTGTACCCAATTGTTTCCTTGGCAAAGGTGTGCTTCTCCTTTCTGATTATTGATGAAGACATCCTTCCATACTTTGGCAGTGCCACTAGTCATCAATGATAAGGCATAGAAGACCTTCTTTGTTGGGGTGGAATAGGTGGTTGGGAAAACCGTGAACCTGAGATCACATTCTTGTAAGAAATTTGCGAGGTCTTCAGCTCGTCCAGAGAACTGCTTCTATTCTGGGGTTTTGAGGTTTTTCTCATCTCCATTTACTGCTCATATAGTGGCTGTCATAATTGCCTGGGGTTGTACATCAGTAAGCAGGTGAGCCATAGTGATATTTTGAACTTCTGATGGCTGTTGTGCTTCTTCAGTAGTTGTACTGTTATTACTAGGTGTTTTTGGCAGTGGCAGTCCGTAATGTGTTGTAAAATCAGGGAGTAATGAAGAAGTGAATGTAAGTTCGACCTCTGGGAGTCTGGGACGTGCTTGGGTTTGTAATACTCTTGTGATTCTTCCTGAATCGATGGTGTGTGATGAACACCTGTGCTACTTCCTGCTTCATAGGGATTTGTCGAGAAATAATCAGCTCCAACTGCTGATGTACTTGCTTCATGTAAACTTGGTTCTCAATTCAATGGAGGGGGGCATCCTCGTTCAGTTAGAAACCTTTCTCTTGCAAGATGTTCTGCCTCTTCTCTGTGCTTCTGTTTGTTCTTCTTTCTTTGTTTTCCTGGACTAGAAGGGAGTGGTGCCCCAGGCTCAAATAGCTCTTGTGCAAAGTTCCATAATCTGTCCGTTATGACACAGACGATCGGTCACTGATGGTTTTGCTCAGATAACCAACAATGTGTGATAACAATAATGTGTTATCGAGGAAGTAGGAGTTAATTATTTTGTTACAATCTTCTTCACCAGCAATGGTTAACCTAAGACTTGCAGGAAATAGGCTTGAGCAACTGGGATTGAAAGATCCTGATGACGGCTGTGAGTGAGGCTTGACACTCTGTAGGTATATGTTAGGCTAGCTTTGTGGAAGACAATCAAGGAACCTTAAGAGACTCTACAGGGTCTGTGGGAGTCAAAGGTAATAATTAACTGAAGGTTAATTATCTACTACATATGCTCTTTTTATATGCAACAAGTAACAATGTGATATTGTACAATAATAAAGCAAAAACGAGGCCATAAGGCACAATCAATAGAATCGCATTATAAGACATGATTAAACAACAATGATGCGATCAAAGCTAAGACATACGAAAGAATGAAAACATAATAATTGAGCACAGCATATAGTAAAACAGGAACAAACAAGAGAAAGCATAACACCCCCATCTTGTGTTTCAATACAAGGGTGTTCCCTGTCCACCACAATCCTCCTGTTAGGGGAGGTGTGATGCCCGGAAACCAAGTTGATATCAAGCTGAGGTATCTTCGATACCCCAGCTTCACTATATACTACAACGTAAGGCTATGCTAAGCTAAATAGGAAAACCCTAAGCCCTAAGGCTATGACGGGGCTGTACTAATAACCCTGAACCCTAGTCCATCGGCCGCCGGGACTAAGTCGGCGGCCGGTATGCATAAGTGTACGTACGTAAGATAAGAAAAAGGCCGCGAGAAAATGCGGCAGTGGTCCGAGGAGAGCGTACAACTATGAAGGGGGAGGGAGAATGAAGGGTATGATGCGCGGCGTAGCCTCGACGTAGAAAGAGTGACGAGGTGAAAACTAAGCGTACCGAGGGTCGGACCTATAGCAGGTCCCCTTACACCTCCATCCTGTCCAAACACAAGAAAGGGGGCTTCTGTGTCTTGCACATCCCCCCCATCTTGCATTTCAATGCAACAGAGGAGATTTTTGACCATTCCAACACTCATTATGTCAAAATGCAAGATGTGGAGTGATTTGACACATTGGAGGGTGTTTCAAACCTCCCCACCCCCTCCTCATCTCGAAACACAAGTTATAAGGGCTCTGTGCCCCCCTACTTGTGTTTTGATATAACAGCAGGGTTTTTCCACCCTCCCAACCTTCTGTTGTGTCAAAACACGATTCAGGGGACTTCTATGTCCCGCCACCTTGCATTTTGACCTGACAGGGTGTGGTTCAGTCCAGTCTTTTAAACAATTTGGATTTTGAAGGACCAGTCTCAGTCTCGGTCTATGGCCCTTGAGGGCAAAGACCAAGACCAGACTGGACTTTCAAACACTTACTGATCCCTTGATAGTAATTACAATCTATTTGGCCAGCTGAGGTTTGGTTCAAATTATGACCAGTCTTTCAATTTATATTGGTAAATTTTGAAGATTGTCATTTAAAATGCATATCATTTACATCTCCTCAATTTTATGTTTTTTATGATATATAAAAAATGTTTTTTTGTTCAGTAGAAGCCTTGATGTACATTGTATTACCTGAGTTGCATTTGCAGTGTGTCAAAGTCACGTGACTACTGTCACATGCAGGTTGAACTTCAAAGTTCAAACACCACTTCCAGTTTCAACCACCATGACAACACTGCTGCTGAAGACAAGCAACAGGCTACAAGATGTTGTTGATGATGACAATGACATGAATGGCTTTGGAGGAGCAAGGACAGCGAAAGGGCAACAGGTGTACAAGGTGTGTCCATTTTGTTCCTTTACTATGATTCCTGACACCCCACCCTATCTCCACAGCTGCCAGCTGCCAGCAGCACCACAGCCCCCCGTTTCCCACAGCCCTCTCCTTCCACAACCAGCACACACCTGCCAAGAGCAGAAAACATGCCTACATGGGTGTGTTTTCTGTTTTTGGCAGCCATTCTCCTGCCCCGTTGACCAGAACACCAAAAACCTGACCTCATGTCAGGTTTTTGGTGTCTGGTAGATCCCCCACCTGCTGGACATAAAAAATGTGCCATAGGAGCACATTTTTATGTTCAGTGCCCATCTGCTCCTGTTGTTCAACCAGATCCCCTGTCTACCAGGCATAAAAAATGCACCATGGGGGCATGTTTTTTATGTTCAGTGCCAGACCCAAACATGAAAAACACAAAATCTGGTTGCGTTTTTTGTGTTTGGAGCCTGCCACAATCTGCCCAGCCTGCCAAATACCCCCTCCCATCACCACCGACCTACTACAAGGATGGCAGTGCCACACCAGAAATTTCCACCAGAAACTGGGGGAAGTGTGAAGTACTGGTTCTATTGTAGTAGCTTACCATTGTTTGTCCACTACTATATATAGTCCCTTGTAGTAGATAGGATCTCTTAGCCATAATATCAAGTATTCTTCCTGTCTGTTCTTGTTCAACCCTTATGAGTCTCGTTTCTGTGTGTCCCAGCTGGGCCTTGGCCCAGCCTTGTCCTCCTGAAATAGAGCACTGGCTGTTGGAATTTTTGATGCAAATGTGACACAAGCTCAGCGCGCTCAGCACTGATTTGATGTGTATGGTGATTCTCAGGGGCGAGGGGCAACAAGTTCTTCTTTATTGGACTACATACTTGACATGAGCTTTAGTAGACTACATTTGGTAGCTACATAGATAGTGCATGGACCTGCTTCATATGTATATAGTGTGTATGAAATTGATGGCTCCAACAAGCTGTTTTGCTTCCCTGATTGTTTCTGTCTGCTTAACAGGTTATGAGCCCTGACTGCTTTGCTTAAACTGATTTTCAATCAACTGTCAACTATTGTAATGACTACTGTGAATACTGCTTCCCTCTCTGATGCTCTTCCATTGTCCATGCCTAGCCTTCAGGCCACTGGGCCAAACTGGGCCATTTTTCTCATCCGTTTTTGCAATGCCATTGAAGTGAAGGGTTTCTGGGGCCATTTCAATGGCTCATTGCTTGCGCCACCCCTTTCAAACCCTCCTACTACAAGGGAGACTGCTGCTAAAATTCAGTGGGAGAAAGACGAACGATCTGCGAAGTCACTGCTTACCCAGAAATGACCTGATTTGACCTTGATGAAGATTCACATGAAAACGACTGTCCAAGAGAGGTGGGAGGCTGTGGAGAAAGAATACACCGAGAAAGGTTCATACGTGCAGACAGACTTGCGTGCTAAGTTTTTGGCATCACAATGCCTGGAGAAGGGCAACATGAGAGAGTTTCTTGAGGAGCTGCAAACGAAAAGGGAGGAGTTAGTTCAGGTTGGGGTCAATATCAACAAGAAAGATTACCTGTTGACTGTTATCTCCTCACTCCCTTTTTCCCTCTCGAATTTTGCCTCAGCTCAGCTAGCAGCCACAAGGATGTTCTCTACCATGAAATCAATTGAACCTGATGTATTGATGTCCCTCCTGATGGAAGAGGCAGACCAGCAGAAGGTGCAGTATGCGTGCCGAGCCCCCAGAAAAGGGAAGGAGGAAGGGGAAGAGCCACAGGATGAGGCGCTTTCCTCTGTGAGTTCAAAGCCCAGAAAGGGCAAAGGGAGGGAGAACATCACCTGTTGGAACTGTGATTGAAAGGGTCACTACTTGAACGAATGCAAAGACCCACTGAAGAAGGAAAAATTGAACAACAGGGGGCAGAAGACAACCCCAATGAGTCCAGCCCCAAAAATGAATATCACTGCATCCACTGAATCGAGTTCTGAAGACAGAGGTGCATGGTCTGCAGAACTGGTTGACAATGAAGTCGACTGGTTTGAGGCAGCAACTGTGGAATCAAAGATGGAATGGGGCAGCCATACCATTGATGAATGAATCAATAAGTTGATGACCCATCCCCTGGGTAACCACAGGGGAGGGGAGAACGACTGGGTTCCTGAAATGCACAAAGAATCCTGTAACAAAATGAATTGGCTATTGAAAGCCCCCAAATCACTCGAAATCAAATGTACTGTCTGCAATGTGAATGCATTAGTCCCCCATTTCGAGGGGGAGGAAGACGATTGATATGAAATGAGGGACTTACTTGAGGTCCCTATCCCTGGCACTGCTGCCCCCGATCCATTGTCCATCATCGAAATTTCGAATTTGTTCAGTTGCGAACATGTTGCAAAGTTGCCATCATATGCCCAGAAACATCCTTGGAGGTCATGAAACGCTTTCTGAGTGTCCTGGTGTTGTGTAGAACACCTATACTGTTAATCATTGATTCGACTCAAATTTCTGCTCTTGAAGATCCCTTTTTGGTCAGAATGTCTTTTTTGGACTTGCACAACATGGCAAGACTTACCTTGAATGGTACCATTCACTTGGAACCACCCGGCAATACTCGCAAGCTTGAGGGGAAGTGCTGTTGTTATCAAAGTTTGGAGATGGAAAGTTTGTTGATCATTTTGATCATGTTTCTTGATGCATATTGTTTGTTGATCGCAGTGATCATGTGGCACATGCATCATGCTATTTTTGGTATGTTGATTCGGCCGAAGGAGAATTCCAGCCTGTATCAGTTTGAGGGGGAGTGTTGGAATTTGTGATGCAAATGTGACACAAGCTTGGCGTGCTTGGCACCAATTTGATATGTATGGTGATTCTCAGGGGCGAGGAGCAACAAGTTCTTACTTCTTTATTGGACTATGTACTTGACATGAACTTTAGTAGACTACATTTGGTAGCTACATAGATAGTGCACAGACCTGCTTCATATGTATATAGTGTGTACAAAATTGATGGCTCTGACAAGCTGTTTTGCTTCTCTGATTGTTTCTGTTCGCTCAACACTGGCATCCCATGAGGGTGCAGACTCCAGGCTGAAGCCAAGCCCTCTGTCCTGTGCGTACCCGGCTCCTGAGAACACTCCGAGGTACCCCTTTGTTCCGCTTTCTCACGCTTTGGCACCCATTCCCACAGTACTTCAGCACATACTTTACACATACCTTCTGTATCCAATGTGTCATCCTCTTTGTCGTCACCATTTTCCTGATCTTCAGAAACTAATTCTGCTGCATCAATACCTTTATCGCCCTCAGGTCCATTGATCTCAGTGGATCAGTTATAATGGACCATTGATCCTGTTTGTGGAGCAGGAGTGAGGGCACCCTTATCAATTGGGACACAGAAGGTCAATTGAGGTGGGTTTTCTTCTGCAACATTGTCCAAGTCCAAGTCCTGGTTTTCCAACTTGTTGTGCATCTAGAAAACAATAATGAGCACCACAAATTTTGCTGATTTTTAAAGACATACACTCTCGCCATCCAAAGAGATCTCCCCTTCATCATCTGAGTCTGATGCCAAATCTGAGTCTCTTGGATGAGATCTGTGACGCTTTAAGGCTCTAGCCTCTAAAGCAATTTGGATGTTCTCTGCACGAGCTATAGTAGCCTTTCACTTGCTGGGCATTGTGTGGATGGAGCCTGAGGAACAGATGGATCTAATTGATGATTCCAATCTCTGCACATAAACTTGTATTTTGGAAACTCCGTTGTGATCTGATGTATTTTTATAATCCAATCACATTTGCAGATAACCAGGACTATTTAAACATTTCCTATTTAGAACATTTCAGATAATTGATGGATGAATGTGTTTAAAGCTTCATTTCATCTCCAGGAGTGCACCACTTTCCATTTTGGGCACTGTCACATTTGACCATGTGACATTCGCAGATTGTGGATGACACCTACCTTAACTACCTATGAAACAGTCTACAACTTACTGTATGGGTATATCTACATTTGTTCAACTCTCAAACTTGTTTGAGTGACAAGTGCACAGTTGGAATACAAAGTTTGACCGGCACATTCGGCCATCAAGTCACATTACCAAAATTGGAAATATTTTCGTACACTTTTGATCTGACATACAAATAAGGAAATTTCCCTCACTTTTGATGGTGCCTTAAATTGCAGAAACCAGGGGATAAAAGAACAAGTACTCTAAAGGGGACTTGTAACTCTCTGGTGTGCACTTCCTGCACTTGAGGAGCTTCAAACATCTTGGGAGAAGAAACAGAATAGCCAGAAATATGCTCTGTACAAGGATGCACTTGCTGATGGTCTCAAAAAGGTCAGAAAGTACTACTCTCATCTTGATGAGAAGCCAAGCTTTGTCTTGGCACTCAGTAAGTCTTCAAATTTAGTTTTGAGACAAATACTAACACTATCTGTGAAGTACTCCATCTATATTACAAACTCACTTACATCAAGCATGCATGGGGTGGGCCCAAAGAACAAGCAGCAGAGATCACTGTGAGAAATCCTGATGTGAAGGACTGGCAAGACAGACAGTTGAGAAGACCATAAGTCCTTTTTGTTCTTTTGTAAATGAAACTGGTGATTCTTATGGCATATACCCAGATGGTGCTCTACTATGCAACATGCTCTTGCCATCACCCTTCTTGACCAAGCATGGGAAATCATACAGAGCAGGCAATGCCCCTGTTCTTTCAGATTTCAACAAACATCACGAAACTCTAGAATCTCAAGGCCAACACAGAAGAAGAGTGGGTTACAAGATTTTCTGTATAGTGTGCACCAATGCAGCACCATGATATAACAAAGTACACCAATCTTGTGAAATAGTGGCAGGTAAGTCATCATATAGAATTCTCATTGGCTCAATTGCTAACTATCATCTTATAGAACCATGCATTAGAATATCCTATACTCACATATATTGCCCTTGATATTCTTCCATCTCAAGCTTCATCTGTTTCATGTAAATGAGTTTTCTCAGATGGCAAAAAAATTGCAACTAATTGACATGCATGTCTAGATTCAGCAGTCTTTGAGGAATTGGTAATCATGGGGTCTACATGGCAACTAGAGATCCATAATATGACTGTCTGGTCTTCTTTCCAGACAGAGGAGGTTGACTTGGCATTTGAGGAGACATTTGAGAATGATGCTGAATGTTTGGCTTGGAAGAAGGGATTGAACATGGAGACAGATGGTATCAAGGTTTTGTAAATACATTTTATGACTACTGACTGGTCTTGTAACCATTGAGAACTGCAAAATACTGGTCCATGTCAGTCCAGTCCAGTCTTTTCCAGATTCAGAAATTATGAGGACCAGTCTTGGTCCCAGTCTAAGGCCATTGGCACCAATAAACTGGACTGGACCAGACTTGTAAACACTAATTATTATTATTATTTCTCAGAACAAAAGGTATTTTCAGATGCTAGTATATTTACAGAACATGAAAATTCATTTTACCCACATTGTAACAAGGTGTAAAGTTCCAGACTCAATTTTCTTGATTCTGGTCAAGTTGGTGACCGAATCAGATCAACTTTCCAAATGTCATATTTTTACTAGATACATAGTTGAACTACAAGAGCAAGTTTTTGAAGGCCTAAGGACCTTTCTCTGTGATATAAAAAGAACAGGACAACCCATTATGCTATTTTTTTGATGGAACATGAAAGAGATAGGCCCACAGTTGAATCTCAATAAAGAGTGAAGAACTTATATACATATGTTATTTAATGGCTGACTCAAGCAAGTACTTCAGCAGAGTTGCAAGCAGTAAAAGATGTAAAACTTCTAACATATCAAATACAGAGTGGAGTCAAAAAGCTTTCAAATTATCAAAAAGAGAGACTGCATTGTAGGCCATGCTTAAGATGACTAAGACACAGACAGCTTTTGTCCAAGAAGACAAGATTAGAACAAGTATATGGAAATAGAAAAATTAAATTGAAAGATTGAAAAAGAACACAGTTATAGTAGAGAGGAAAAATCTGTTTCAAGCAGAAGAACTTGTCCATCATTACATCCAATGGCAACTTGAGAGGGGGCAAAAACAGAAAAACAGCTCACAGATAAACTGGGAGGAAACTGGCAGAGAGACATAATACAGAGGTCACTGTTATTAAGAATCTTCACAACTAACAAACCCTTTAGTGAAGGTTGTTCTCTTCTTACATGAATGATCCACAAGTCCAAACCAGATACAGACATTGTTACTACTAAGTCAATAAACATTCCAAGGGACACAGTGCTTTTGTCACCAGTTATACAGTTGATATAATAGACTTCCTCATTGTTCATCAATAAGAATTTTGAGCTGTCCAAGGTAAAGTTAAGTAGAGATCCAAGGAAGCTTGCAATTTCAGCACCTGTCTGGCCATTCCACAATTGCACTGTTTTGTTATCAGATTCTGAGGCAAGTCTTGTGCTATCTGGTGAAAACACCACTGAGTTGACCCGTTCTGAGTGCCCTTGAAGGACAGCAATTTCAGCACCTGTCTGGCCATCCCACAGTCGCACTGTTTTGTCACCAGATGCTGAGGCAAGTCTTGTGCCATCTGGTGAAAACACCACTGAGTAGATCCATCCAAAGTGCCCTTGAAGGACAGCAATTTCAGCACCTGTCTGGCCATTCCACAGTCGCACTGTTGTGTCACCAGATGCTGAGGCAAGTCTTGTGCTATCTGGTGAAAACACCACTGAGTAGACCCTGTCTGAGTGCTCTTGAAGAACAGCAATTTCAGCACCTGTCTGGCCATTCCACAGTTGCACTGTTGTGTCAGCAGATGCTGAGGCAAGTCTTGTGCCATCTGGTGAAAACACCACTGAGTGGACTGAATCTGAGTGCCCCTGAAGGACAGCAATTTCAACACCTGTCTGGCCATCCCACAGTCGCACTGTTGTGTCACCAGATAATGAGGCAAGCCTTGTGCCATCTGGTGAAAATATCACTAAGTTGACCCGTTCTGAGT
>Ga0307509_10004502_pt1 | contig 20033 bp, 15 predicted proteins | sample 10_EM_MG_FD_202245 | JGI IMG/M metagenome (GOLD analysis project Ga0307509, IMG submission 202245) | Populus trichocarpa ectomycorrhiza microbial communities from riparian zone in the Pacific Northwest, United States - 10_EM | ecosystem: Host-associated > Plants > Roots > Unclassified | place...
AGTTGGACACAACTAGCACCACAACAGCGCCTGGCATTCGTAGGAGGATGCTGAAGGGACGCCGGGACGATGTTTCCAACATGGCCGATTTTAGTCGGGTTTTGGGGGTTTCCATTCAAATTATATTTCGTGGATTGATCCGATACAGCCGGCATAATCTGCCGCCAGAGCGCAGTCTTCCGGAGGACCCTGAGATACTCAAATCACTTCCAGTGGAGCTACTGACACTACTAGAAATTCCAGTTCTTGCGTTCCAAGAAACGGAAATATACGACATCCACCGTGCGCGATGCACAGGGGCCCTCAACTTTAGGAACCACGGGAGTCACAATGATTGGGTTTGGGTGCGGGCCGGAACGGAAGACATGTATGGTGCGCTGCGGGGCTGTCTTTCAGCCAAGCTCGTTGCACTCTTCAAAATCAGAGACTACAGATGCGAGGATCGAGTGCGCCGCCTGGCTGGCGTTCGGTTTGTGAGCGCAGTGAACTCAGGGCGGATATCAGACGTACATAGCCTTGTTACGGTCCAAATGAAGGAGGATGCTCGGTAGTTTACTGTAGTTGACATAGGGATAATTCTCGGCCAGGCGTACCTTATCCCAGAGCGGGATCGGCGCTGGATTGTTAATAGCCGTATCAATTTCAGAACATTTAACGAGGTATATTAAGGGATCCAGATATCAGAAGGCATCTGCCATGCTATTTTGCGTCGGGGATTGATTGAGGGAGGAACCTAGTGCAAGTATAGTGGTATAAAATCTGCCGATGAATAAACAAGCTATAGAGTGAATCACCAGATCCATAAATTACAAGGGCGGATGATCAGTAGTATATGACCCGCGCGCGGAAGATATGATTTAAAAAAAAAAGTCCTACTGCTCCCGATGCCAGCCGACACAACGAAGACGCGATAATAGGCTCCATCCATTAGCAGATCGAAGTAACTTGAACGGGCGGGCGCCTGGAGGTATTCAGGACGCTGCTATGAGGCAACCTCCCATCCTGACACAAAGAAGCTCGCAGCGCGGCCCGGGTGGCATGGGATGTGAGCCTGCGTTGCCAGGAAACTCAGGACGCATGGATTTTGAGCAGGCGTTGCAAGGCAACTCAGGACGCATAGGACGCAGGGGACGCAAGTCAGGACCCACAGGGCGCAGGGGACGCAGAGGACGCAACTCAGGACGCACAGGACGCAGGGGACGCAACTCAGGACGCAACTCAGGACGCACAGGACGCAGGGGACGCAGATTCAACGTCGCGTGCTTCAGGACGCAACGGCGCCGTATCTGACGCAGGGTAATTTTTTGCTGATGAACTACACCTCCAGCTTGTCCTGCGCTGTATATCTTAATCCTTATGCGAATATTAGGCATTGCCATAATGAAAATTTCTACAGACCAGGACTTGCCGACAATTTCTTTCACCAAATCAAAAGCCTAATTCTCTTGCCAGCTGTCTCTTCACTGGGAGCATCAATAATTAATGGTGGTAATTAGTGTTCTCAAAGGGCCAGGCTGATGGTAGGCCAGCCTATAGGATTTAGGCCAGGCAGGCCCGGGCCGCTCAGGAGGGTAGCCTAGGCCGATCTAGGCTGAATTGGATGAGCCTACGAAACCTATCAGCCCTGATAGCCGCCTAAAGGCCTAGTAATTGATATTAAGAACAGATCGCTTGCTGCCCCAATTCCCACTCCTCGTAAGTTTTCCCGCATTTGGTTTTCGTCCTCTTTACCTTGGATAATTGATTCTTAATTAATCATGAAACGAGTGATACACAACCAACTCAACAAAGTTTTAAAAACTCACCTCCAGAGCCACCAGTAGTCCTATCCTATAATCATTCCCCCCACCCCACCTCCTTAGTAGGAATTACATTATATCCCAAAGGTAACAAATTCCAATTGTTGTTTGTTTGATATTATGTTGTAAACAATTTACACTTACTGTCAGGTTTTTCTGGTGAAATGGTGTAGCTGTTCGCTATGAGTGGGTCAGCCGTTGTAATATTGGCCGGCCTAACTTGTGGTTCACTATCCCAATTGACCGTTGACCGTCCTGGCTCTTTCCTGCCGTGGTGGTTTTAGTGGCTAAAGAAAAGAAAAGAAAGAGCGATGAGAAACGACTACCTTACATAGACTCACCCCCCCCCTGTCTGCCAAGCATCAACCCACCATCCTTGTAACGAACATGATCTATGACGCTTCCAGCGAATACAACCTCCAGCCATCTTCTCCCCTAGGTACAGGCTAGTCATCTACTTCACCGAATCAGCTCTAGTTAGCTAAGAATATTGCAACTAAGCAAAGACAAAATTGATCCGAAATAGTATCAAGCCTATTGGCTCGGGCCAGGCCAGGCCCTAGAGAATTCCCATAGGCCCCCTTGGGAACACTGGCCGTGATATGTTCTCCGTCCAATTACACAGCTGTCTAATACCAGCAACTAGTATCATCCCTACCGTGCGATACGCTAAGGAGTCTAAGGCCGTTTGGGCAGGTCGAAGGTAACTTTCTCTTTTTTTTTTATCGAACTAAAGTGAAGGCTAATTGTGGTGGTGGTGAAATACAGTTCTGAAATCAATTCCTCGAAGCTAGGGCTAATGTTGTGCTATTAAATTACCAAGAGGAAGAGGAGGTATATGAAGAAATCGGCGTGACTACTAATGCAGAAACATAAATAACTGCCTCTTCCCCAGGAAATTACGGCAAGCAGTCCTCACAGATAACGCAGGAAGACGACCCCCAACACCGTGGCCCAGAAGACAGTGAGGACGATAACGATTACCTACTGGATGATTCGCTATTAGACTCGTTGAACTTGACAGCTGGAGGATTAGGCGGAGCAAGTACACCCAAGGGGAAGCAACCCCACAGCACAGAGATGCGATGGGAGGACATCGAGTGGCCATTCGATGCTTTGCGCAAGGAATTGGCTGCGAAGGACTACACCATGCACGGGTCCCCTACCACCACCAATGCCGCTGCCGCTCATGCCGCTGCCGCAACCCACCACCCCTCTGACATCTCGGCGCACCCGTCCAGCAAAAGACTCCTTCGAAACAGCCGGATCCTCGTCACCCCACCCCACCACCGGGGTCATCGGAAAAAAGACGCCGGGCGGAGCGAACGAAGACCTACTCCTCCACCGGGTGCTCGATAAGAACTGGTGTTCGCAAGCCACACCGCTGGGAAAACCCCCCCTCTCCCAGCACCGGACAACCCGAGCCGCTCCAGAAGCGACACCAAAAGACCAGATACAACCTCCGCCGGGATCTGAATCCCCAATGTCCTCACCGCCAAAACCAAATTTTCACTCCGCAGACATATTCTCTTCTCCAACCCCAGGCTTCAGCGGCTTCGGCGGTGGCAAGAAACCCAAACCAAGCACCACCTCTAACACCAACACCACTACCCTAGCCCGCGGTCCCAAAACACCAACATCAAGACGCTACGGCACCGCGAAAGTAACAACAACCCACCACCACGAGCCCGGCCGGCAGGAAGACGACGAGGACATCTTCGCATACGACTACGATGACGATGACTTCGACGATTGGGACCTACCACCTGGCTTGAGCCCCCCCATCACCATCCAATTCTCGCTCCCACCTTAGTAGTGGCTGGCTACGCGAGCGAGGGAGGCCAGTCGCAGGATTGTGCACAATATCTTGCAGAGCGCTGGTGCGGCGGATGAGAGAGGGCCCACTGGGGGCAGCAGCCCGCCGGTAGTTAGGGATGTGGGGCCCCTCGAAGATACCTTTTAGTTCAGACCTTTGGGGGGGGGGGCACAAAAGCTTGCTTGTTTACCTGTAAATTTAATGGGATTTTCATGGGCTTTTCCCCCGAAGGCGGAGTGTACTTGTAGTGGTGGCAGCGGTATTTTATGCAAAGTACGACCCAGTCTATGGGCTTGTTATGCAGTGACTAACAAGTAGCTAAGCTATCCTTTCCTTCCTTCTTTCCTCCCCTCCATCTATCCATAAACCCTCAGCAGACAAGAAGGAAAAATAAAGAAGAAAAAAGACAGAAGTCCCATGAAGACAATCTATGAACCTTACAAAAAAACTCAATGAACGAAAGGGGGGGGAACGGAATATGATAAAGAGAGTAAAGAAAAATAAAACACCATTTTCCCCTCTCCCCCTTCCCCCCTCTACTTCCCTTCAAGGTAAAGAACACATACCCCTACTTAGAACGTAAGAACGGTTTCCGCTGTTGTTTGAAATAGCAGTACTATAAAAAAAGCTAGCACATTACTCACTCACGATACTATTGGAGAAGAGTAGAATAAGTAAATAGAGGGCAAACAAGTGATAAAAAAAGAAGCCCACTGTATTAAAACCTCGCCGCGTTCCAAAAAAAGGATAAGGGAAAAGAGAAAATAGAAAAGAAGAAAAAATGATAACGCCCCTGTCCGCTCACGCGCACACAATACAAGTCGGAAAAGGAAATCATAAACAAGACCTTACGAAGGGAATAAAGGGTATGATAGTATGATAGAAACAAATATAGGCAAAAAAATCCCAGGGTTAGGTTAAAAAAGGGGGGTAAAAAACTAAAGAAAGAGAAGAGAGGTATCATACCTATTCTTTTGTTTTTCAGTTTGCCTAACTCCACTCATTGAAAGATGGATTGGTTGTGGTCGATGAGGGATTGTATCACATTGTTCGTCGCTGGCGAAGCGCAGGAGAATTGAGGCGAAGGAAACTGCCAGATTGCGGGCGTTCATTAGGTTTTCGTCCCTTCCGGCGGCGACTCGGTTTTAGCATTAGCCATTATATTCACGGAAACCGGAATATGAAAGGAGGGAGGGGAAAACCCAACCTAGCTAAATGGAAAATGACAAATTGAAGGCAGTCACGATGGATGGAGGGTAATTCGTCGATCAAGTCCTTGACGATTTTGATGCGGGTTTCCTCCTCGGAGACCGCTATTGGAATGTTAGCACTCGTGTCAAACTCGGGGGCAAAGAATACATACTGGTAGTATCCACAAAGCACTCATCAATGTCATAAGTAAGCAGAAGATTAGGTAAGTTCCTGAAATACTGTTTCAAGACACTGGTAATTCCACAAATATCGGCATTGCTGTCAAACAGCGCATCATCCCCATGCTCGAAGGCTTCCTAGATATGGTGAATTTGCGATATGCCACCAGATTTACGGTAGATGCCCCCATTGTCCATTTCACGGGCTTATACTGGTGGCTTGTTAGCACAAGTTAACTTGTCTCAATGGAATGTTGGATGTGTGGACGTGGGCGTGATGGATGTGAGAGAGAACTTGTTTATTCTGAGATTCGCGCTGCTGCTAACTAAATCGGACTAATACACATATGTGCGCAGCCAGTCGTTTAACTTCAACGCCGTCCTATACTCTCCACAACACAACTAGGGTGGTTGTCTGTACCCTACTACACTCAACATGGAATAGCAAAAAAAACTAAATAAGTGTCTTGCCCGCTCCGGGATTTCCATAGTAAAACAAAGCCTCCTTATAAATTTAATATTCACTTTTCTCACCTGATCTGCAAGGATACGGCGGTGATCTTCTATGGGAGGGAGCAGGTACTATAGCCGGACGGGGTGTCGAAGATCGGAAGACATAACCCTTGTTCCCATAGAGATAGCTATGGGACCAGCAGAAACAGTTCTCGAGTTTATTGTGACCCCCCCGAGTAGACATCATACTAGAGAGCTGTGTAAGTGGGTACCAGATTATACATTGGCATAACAAGAACTAATCAATTTACAGGCATCTTATCTGCAACGTGCAGTCCATAAAAAAAGAACATTTAGACACGAAGGCCCCAATCCACCCAAAGGTATACCACCACCCCCAAGAAACAGAAAGGAAAAAAGAAGAAGAAAAACTAATCCCCGCAGCCCCACCTCCGGCGCAAACCCTTTTCTCCCGCACCTATCGTAGATGGGTCTTCCTTATGGAAATTATTGTAGCAGGGGCTCGGCCTGACCACGCAAAGCAGCAAGCTTATGCCTTAATACCTCGTGCCGGAGCTTTTCCAAAACGAGCTCTGCCTGGAGAGAGGCCAACTGGAGTTCTGGTGTCGGGTCGGAGGGAACGGCGGGAGGGTGGTGGAAAATTCTGTCGTTGAGAATAAGGAGCAATACACTCCCGAAAGAAGTTATCAGAGTTGCGAGGGCCGGCCCGTATCTCTCGAGGAAGTCTAAGATGTCAAACGAGACAAGGTTAGTCAACAGAATACTTCCAATCATATCAATTGCAGAGACAAACTTATGGCTGACGAGGACATAATTGCAAAGGCGAGGGGAAAAAAGTAGATGTTTCCGGTGGCCGGCCGCAATCGTTAGAATAAAGATATCGGTAATAGATGTAGGTTAAGTATGATACGTAGTAGGATGATGGTGATGATACAAAGGAACTGGAGGGAGGATGGAAGATGGAAGGAAATGTGACAAGAAACGCGGCGGGGGTTATGTCGGTTCCGGGTTTATGTCGGGAACGCAGATACGGCAGGGGAAGTATACTTCAGCACTTGGTACAGACTCGAATACCAAGAATGAGTTCAAATCTTGATTCTTATTCCTACACTCACTGCGTATATCTCTTCCCGACATTACACAGGAACCGACATAGCCCCAGGCCCCGCCACGAGTGTACAGCAATGTCAGAATCAATGGAGGTGATGACTAAGTGCTGTCCGCCTTGAATTTCCCGTATCATGGCGCGTCGCCTCGTTGAATAGGCAACAGATAGAATCCCCACAGCCGTTGTGTAATTGACTTTTTGTTCAAATGGCTATTAGACTATACTTGGTGCCATCTAGGACGATTGTAGTTGTTACAAGAGTGATAATTGCTCCCGCTACCCCGATTGTAGAGTCCTCATCCTCCCAAAATCCAGTAAACCTCCGTGGGAATTATTCACACCACTTATACGATACATTTTAAACGGCTTCTGCCCTTAGACAATCAGATCTCTAAATAACAAAGCTGGTAAGTCTGTGCCGTCTCCGATATAGTCTTCTATTTCCTACTCATTATAGTGCAACACTTATTTCTTCCAACTCCTTGTAAACCATAATCTCTAACCTCCCCTCTCCCCTAGTGCTAATTCCTAAAACATACTAAGTATTCTTCCTTCGCCTAATTCCTCAACAAAACGTACGATCACTATTCTGATACCCTACTACTTAATCGTGCAACCGTCCTGAAACAAACTTCTTCTCAGCCATCCATCATTGTTCCTGAGATGTCCAAGATATGGAATCTTGGTGGATTTTCAAAAGGACAAATATCAACACCCAGGGGAAATATTTTTGAGAATTCTACACTAATGACTACACTCTACTCAAAGGAGCACTTCCGCTTCGTCATATTTTCTTTCCAACCCCCAACGGGAAAACGAGTTCCACCAGGAGATGCGGTAACAAGGGGTAAGATCATACAAAATCATACATCATACGAATAACAAAACCTCCCTTCCGGATTAATAGGCGGAATTTGGCAAAATCTTTTGAGAGGGTAAAGAGCGGGGCTGGTTGAGCGGGGCAATCGGTTCAGCGCAACATGGGATGGTGGGGTGGAATATACCGGGTTTGTATACTGTATGTGGAAATCCGGATAGATGGACGATATATCGGAATACTAAGTGAGAGTGAACAGGAACTCCATAGTTGTGTCGGCATCTGCTGGCAGATTACCGCGAGTGAGGAAGCTGGGAAAGATCTTCATATTGTGTATATAAACTATCTGCGTGGCGATAGATGCATAGGTTAAGGAACTAAGATACAAATCCAAACAAAATAGAGCTATTTCCCTTTTGCTTTCATTCTCTTTCCTCATATAACTAGCAGTCTCTCCCCAACCAACACCTGCTAAAAATAAAGTTATAAAATATGGTCGATTAAAATAGGGAGATAAGATACATGAAAGGGCTCGCCCATGCTCCCACCCATCCAGTCAGTCCGTCTTCAGGTGAGTATGGGACGGACTACGGTTTATAGTCCGTTTGTTTAGGGGCGCTATCACGGACTACGTCCGGGATGGTGCGGGCTGGTCTTACTATAGGGGACTATAGTCCTAGCGTTTGGACCTCCGGTAGTTGCCAAGTTGAAATCATTCACCTCCAAACGGGTTCTTCTCGTATTATTGAACATCGCTGGTACCGTCCCCGGCTATTCCCGGCTGTCCCCAACGGTCCCCCGCCATCCCCGACGTCCCCTGCCGTCCATTACGCCTACCCTAAACTAATATATCTCACCCTATACGGAGGTACAGCCCATGAGTTTTGTATATTTTACTAGCAGGGTGTGTTGCGCTAACATGGGGCAATGTAGCAAATTGGGTGTAAAGGCAGCGGAATAGGTATGGTGGCTACCCAACTCGCCCACTCATCCCATACTAGCGTAGCACCCCCTGCTAGCAAAATATACAAAACTTATGGGCTGTACCTCCGTAGGGTCCGCCGTCCTCCTGCCCAAAGACGGCCGTCCTGCCCTTAGACCGCCCCGCACGGACTACATGTTACCATCCCGTCAGGGTCTCTTGGCAGTCCCCCCGGACCGTTTAGGACACTGCCCCCCCCACCCTACACACTGCATTCTATGCGGGGCAGTCTAACCTGGAAAATATGGCTTATTCGGGGCATTCGGGGGGGTGATTGTTGTATTACACTAAGAACAGAGATGTCGATCTGGCGTTTTATCACATCCGGTAAACAGCAGATATTAGGTTTGCTGTACGCTACCATACCTTACAACTCAAACCCGCTCGCTCAAATTCCCCCGCCACCCTCCGCGATCATTAACAGTCTTCAACTATCCCTAACCATCCGTGACTATCCCTGCCGCCCGGTTGAACACCTCTCCCTCGCTCCGTAAAACCTCGCTATCCCTCCCGAAGACCGGTGCTAGTCATGCAATTCTGGGGGTGCAAAATAAATCAATAGTTAGTCAACTAACCAAAGTAAAACAGATAAAATAAGGTCTCCAGTACCTATCCCTTCGCCGCCGAGGGTGGGAGTGCTCCTGCCGCGGTTGGCCGACCACGAGCTTTCTTCTCTCTTATCAACTTAATGATTTCACGCATTAGGTTGTTGTTCAGTTCAAGCTGCTCAGCAAGCTCAGCCTGGATACGCGCTATCTCAACAGCATAGTGCCTATTGTATGCAATCTCTGCTTCGCGGTCAAGTCTATCCTGCACGCGCATTCCCATTAACAGAGGAATGACTTCTAAAAATAGTGAAAATTGGTTGTCAGTTAACCATAGCTCAGAAGACTCTTGGATTTCGCAAACAAACCAGCCATTGTTCTAGTAGAATATGTAGAAAGTGTGTATAAGAAGTGTAGAAGTGTGAAAGAAATTGTCGTCGGTAGTGTTAGTATTTGTCGAGCCGCGGGGGAGGCAAGCTAGGTTTAAATACCCAATCTCTCCACACCATGACTGCTAAATAGTTAGTATATTGTTGCATCTAGCTGTCGTTAAGGTTCTGGTTACGTGGCTCTAACGAATAGTGCTTCTTAGCCAAGATTTGCTTTCCCCCTTTGTCCTAGTAAAATTTTCAAGGATATCGTTGCCGAAGAGGTGGGAGGGCCTCGTACTCGAGTAAGTGTCAGTGGGGTTCTGAAGTGGGGCTTTCTGGTTGATAAAGGTATGGGTGTGTTATTGAGACCTCAGACTTAGAGTGGCCGGGTGATAATACCAACAATACGGTATCTCGAAGAATCCGAAGGAGCGAGATCGAATAAATCAAGTACCTCTTCCGTATTCCCAGTTCCCTCCCCATGGTCAATGATTTTGCTATCCCACTCCCTTACAGATATCATTCCCATTGTTGATTTCTTTGATAGCGGGAAATAGTAGGCTGGCAGATGCAAAGGTGGGTTCTATGAAAAATTAGTATACACTCTCTAGCTCCATTTCTCCCAATAGATATCCTCTTATCATGATTGGCATAGTACATGCTAGTTTACCCCACTCACATTTTAACAAAAAAAAAAAGTTCATTTGCTACTCTTTGGACAAAACATTTGCAAAGCGCTATAAACACTGGCATGAACATTTATATAGTGGCTGGTAGGGACATAGGTGCCCGGTCTCGATCATGATTTTATTTAATGCGATTAGATAGCTTTTAGTTTCATGTATTGAGGTTCCCTTGAGGAATAGGGGTATCTAGTGAGGATGAGAGAGTGTGAAGGTTTTTTTTTGGGTAAGAGGTTATGAGATATTTCCTTATATATGCAATAAATAGCCTTCGGGCTGCCAGCAGTATGAATAAAATTAAAATAAAATAAAATAAAACTGACATAAACAAGAACTGATCATTTTATTGGCACCCTATCAACAACCCACAGTCCATAAAAAAACCATTGTGACCCGAAGGCCAGCACCCACTCAACAACGAAAGCATACAACAACCACCAAGAAATAGAAGAGAAAACAAGCTCAACCCAAACAGTCGCACCTATAGTACAAACCCCTTTCCCCCGGGCCTATTATAGACGCATTCCAACTCGAGCAATTACCGTAGCATGCGTCCAGCCTAAACAATTACTAAGCGTAATTTCGGTGCATGCTGGACGGAGACATAGGAGGACCGCATCAAATCTATTCCTTAAGAATCATGGGAGATGCTCAGCCGGGGGTAACTTAGTGAGAAAAGTTTCTTGTCCGGGCTCATACTTCACTACAAATACAATCTTTGACAGCACACGGGTGAGAACAGCAGATCCTCACTTCGAGCGTGAAATGGAACAAACCTTTATTGGTTGGAACGAGTATGCAGGTAAGAGCCTGCCGAACAACAAGAAAACAAAGAAAGATAAAAGAATGATACAGAAAAAATAGGTAACTGAGTGGAGCGACAGTGAATGAGCGATGAGTGCTTAAACTAACAAGGAAAGGAGAACCGGCTGTTTTATATCCATCAGAAGGCAGCGCCCTCTCCTCCAGCATCCTTCCTGCACATGTCAGAATCCTCTTCTATTCTTTCCGCTCCAAGTTCCGAGGTGGGGAGTAAATGACCGAGGAAAGGGTTGAGGTGCTTGGCCGAGGGTACCATGGCGGACGGAGGATGGGGTTGACCTTCCGTTATCTTGGTTAGTAACATTTTATTGGAGTGAGTAGGTGCTTTGGGTTGTCGTACTATGGGTGCAGGATCGGTCAGGGTGTTGTATGAAGCTAACATTGAGGAAACGAATGATCGAATGATCGAATGATAGTGCGATGGACTTTTGTGATGTTCCGTTCAAAGTCCGTAAGCGATAGTAAAGCATGTGGTGTGTAGCTAATAATGGTTTCCGTCCAACAGACTAAGATACAAAATGGGGTCAAGTCAGTAACAGAATACCTATCAAGAACCTCGCAATTGTAGGAACAAACTTACGACAGCATATGGTGACAGGGAAAGAAAAAGAAAAGAAAAAAAGATAATGATACAGGGGTTATAACGATTCCGGAATTGAGGGAGCTGATAACTGGTGTTGCCAGCAAGACATTTCCGGTATCATGAAGCGTTTTCTTGTTCCTCGGGCCCGGGCTCGCGTGCTGCCTCGGCCTCGGCTACAGCCAAAAGCTCTCTCAGCTCTGCATTAACTCTGCGTTGAGCTTCGAGCTCTGTTTTTACAGCAGCAATCTGTGTATAGGTGGTCCCGCGTTCCATCAATTGGTCTGCAGGAATTGGGGGGGGACGACGTCCAATCCGATCGTTTATAATCCTCAATATAGTGGCACCGAAGCCACCAATTATCGTTGCTATTGGCGAACCCTATTTCGCCAGGAAGTCTGAATCATCGATTAGCACCCATCTAAGGAAAGAAAAAACTTGCAAACGTCTTGATTGGTAGATCAAACCTCCGACAGAAGACATAGTGAAGATAGATTGTGGTGATGATGAACAGGAGGATTAGGGGGTTGATGGAATAGAGAATGTGAAGGAGATAGGAATGAGAAAGAAGATTTCGTAGAAGGGGGAACAGGAGAGGTCTTGCCGTATCCCAAGCCATTGTGCTCATTACGTAGACAACATGTCAATTGGTTGGCATGGAAACTGAGAAGTTAGAGAGACAGCGGGATACCTTCCTTCGATTCTAAATTCTAAGGCTTTGAGAGTTGCAGTACTGAAAAACAAAGGACCTGGCAGCAGTCAATCTGCTCTTGGAATCGGGAGACATTACGAATCATCAACTATCACTGACGAAAACTGGGCAGATAAAACAAGTTTCACAACCCACAAACAATTCAAGTGAGCTAAGCTAATCCGCAAGACGAACCGAGAGAAAAGAAAAATCCAACCGAAAAGAAAACACAACCTATCCCGGCTATGCTACTATCTATTTACAGGCGGTACTCCTCTTGTTATGCATGTCTCAATTTTTTTCCTCTGTTGACGATCCAAACCTTTGCTCTGCTGAACGTTGTGTTAGTTTTCCGTGATAGTGGTGGTGAGGAATGAGAGAGAGGTTGTCTGTCTACATAGAGTCGCCACGGGTGGTATGTCGCTTCGGCAGGTATCCGGGAGCCTGGGAATAGGTCGAGTACTGAGACCAAGGTGGTACTCAAATATACTCGTACACTGTCTATTTGCCAGTCTCCCGACATACCTCCAGAAGCGACATATCACCCGTTGCGACTAAACTCGTGGCGGGGGCTATGTCGGTTCATGTGTAATGCCGGGAAGAGACATACGCTGTGAGAGTAGGAATAAGAATTCACGTTTGACGTCACTCTGGGTATTCGGTCTGTACCAAGTACTGATGTATACTTCCCCTGCGTACCTGCGTTCCCGACATCGCCCCGGACCCGACATAACCCCGGCCGCGAGTTTACCCTCGCAAGGCGTTTGAGATCTACCCGATCCCTTCGTTCGTACGCCGAATTTCACGGAAAATTAGTGTGCCGTGGCGCAGAGAGCGACACAAGATTAACCATTCTCGCAACACACCAGGTAACACATCATACCATAAAATAAAGACTAAACGAACGAACTAAACCCAAAAGAAATGCCTATTCATAAGCTATCCCTTGAGCTACTGAGATATTAGCACTAACTCATTTTCGTAAATGTGATAGGAAATACCATGCTGACTACGAGGAGTGTAGGGCTCAAAATATCACAAAACCAGTACCACTCAGTATGGCCGTGATGTAGACAAGAAATTCGGTGTATATTGTCTCCCAATTACCCAAATGAATTAGTGCTAATATCGCCACCTTCCAGTTTTCACCCCCCAACACTCTTAGTAATCCTTCTCAGGGACTATTCTGCTAATAGCTAACACCTTATTCAGCCGAATTTAGTGCTGCACTAGCTTCCTTCCGTGAATACGAACGAAGGGATGCGGTAGGATTTGGATTAGGGAAAGGCGCGGGAGGGAGGCTTTAACTTTCACCCGCAAAGGTGGCGGCAATATATTGAGAGGGGGAACTTTCCTCGTGCAGGGCACGGAAGCTTGATACCGTATACCGGTACCTGAACTTGAAAGCGATAATGTCGCCTATGGTTTACGGGGGGGAATAATTTGGGGGTGTCGGCCACCAAGGTTGTGTTCGCTTATTGATCAACCGCACAAATAAATTTATGTCCTCGTTGGGCATTAATTTAGAGGCACTCCGCACCAGAGCTTCGGTTGCTTAGAGGAGGATTTAAGGTTGAGCACGGTCCAGGGGCTTGTCGATTGAAGGAACACCAATGGAAAAATAAGAGTGCGTTCTCAGGGACCGGGCCTTTGGCCCCACAGTAGGGAAAAATAGGCATCCGGCCAGCCCAACCCATTACGCGGCCATATACAAGTACCTAAAGGAAGGGTGTAAGGCATGGTAACTTTTCAGGCTAACTGAAAAGTTTCGGCTGAAAAATTGAGCGATCAGAAGGTCCTTATTGCAAATGTTTCCGGAATGCGGAGTTTGACTTGGCGATAGCTTAGTTGTGATGCCTTGACAAAAGCCCCGAGCCGAGCCCAGTCACCACCTTTCTGGAAACTTTCGGAATGCACAAGCACCGCGCCCGAGTGCGAGACTTGTACAGTAACTCATGATTTGTTGGGATTTGAGACCCAGCACGCATGGCGCCCTTATTCTATTGCCGGTACTCGATTTGTAGCCACGAGACCGGTGTTGGTTTCATCCGTTTCGCATGACTTAATCCTAATATTCTTGGCACCAAAGAGCAGCTAGACCTGCGAGGCTGTTTGGGAACCCCGCTTTTCTTTCACCAAAGCCTTCTTTTCTTCCCCTCCCAGGAATATCATCAACCAACTGTGCTCAATAACTCCTCTCCTTCAACAGAACAAGCGCGAACGAGTGGAAAATGTCTCAATATACCATCAGTCAGAGTAACAACTGCCTCAATACCACGAACTCTTATAATACTGTGTCACACTATACTGTCGCCGATGATCGATCTCACCTGCTGGCCTGGCTATCGCCACTCGACCCCGGTTTACGACATGGTGAAATTCAGGAGCGCCGAGTCAACCATGTTGGGGAATGGCTAATGGGGACTAAAGAATTCGGAAGATGGTGTGGATTGAATGGCGAATGTGAAGATGATGGGGCTGTCCTGTTTTGCTACGGAAATCCGGGAGTCGGCAAGACTTTTATCAGGTAACATAGGATTTCCCGCAGTGAGAGAAGTGACCCCATGCTAAGAAGAGGCAACGGCAGTTCGCTGGTAGTGGACAGGCTGTGTGATTGGACCAAAGGACAACACACGGTCGTCACTTGCTTTTACTTCGACTTTGCGGCGCGAAAGGAGCAGACTGCGACCAGTATGCTTGGCTCCTTGCTGAAGCAGATTGTCAACGGAACGGGAAGGATTCCTGAGGATATATGGCGGGCCCTGCGAGAACAGCGAGAGGCCGTTAGTGGGCGTCGGCCCCAGCTCGGTGATATCGTGAAGATGCTCCAACTTATTACTTCCTCGCAACGCACATTTATGGTTATTGATGCACTCGACGAGTGTACGGCCGTACAGCGATTTCGGCTGCTTGATTCTCTTAAAGACATCCTTGAGAAGTCCCCGGGTGTGCGAATATTCCTGACCGGCAGGCCACATATTCGCACCGAGATTGAAACACGGCTCCCGGGACGAGCGGCAAGTGTATCTGTTCGTCCTGTCAGAGACGATATCATCCAATTCCTTCAGGTTAGATTGAGCGAGGATGAAACACCGGATGCCATGGATTCGAGTCTGGAAGGAGAAATTCTAGAGAAGATTGCCGAAAACACCTCAGACATGTATGTTACTCCCCATGACGCCGGGCACCCAATCCCACATCGTTGGCTAATATATATTTAGGTTTCTACTTGCTTCCTTAAATATAGAATCAATCTTGCAAGAATCAACAATGTATCGAAGACGAGAAAGGCTAAACAGAATGACCGATGAATTGGGGTTGGAGGATGTCTACGGCGCAACGATAGAACGAATACAGGCGCAGGGTGGGGATAAATCGAGACTCGGGATCGGAGCATTGATGTGGATCTGTCATGCGGAACATCCGCTGACACCAATTGAACTGTGCCACGCCCTCGCAATCGAGCTAGGGTCCACAGATTTCAATGCCGGCAACATCCCTTCCTTAACGACATTGGTGGGCTGCTGCCAAGGGCTCATTACAGTGGATAAGGAGGCATTAACAGTGAGGCTGGTCCATTTTACTCTGCGAGAGTACCTTTCCGCCCATCCTGGTATTTTCGATAGACCTCACGCGGCAATAGCTGAGATCTGCTTGACATATTTGAATTGTCAACAGGTCAACGCTCTCGCAGCCAGTTCTTCCGCCCATCTCTCAGCCCTCATTCATGATAAACCCTTCCTCAAATATTGTTCTCTGTACTGGGGAGTCCATGCGAAAAAGGAACACTCGCAGCGCGCGGAATCACTTTCCCTGCAGCTTCTTCGGGACAATGATAACCACATATCAGCGATACTGCTTATACATGAATATCCCCTCAATATGGAGCGGCGTGATAACTGTTTACCGCTCAGCGGACTACACTGCGCATCGCACTTTGGAATTATTGGAGTTGTAGCTACTTTGCTAGCGACGGGAGGTTATGATCTCAACGAGGGGGATTGTTTCGAGCGTTCAGCACTTTTGTTAGCTGCTGACCAGGGACATGAGGAAGTGGTGAAAATCCTACTCAAGCGGGAAGAGGTCGACCCCAATAAACCCAACTATTACGGCGCGACGCCCCTCTTGTGTGCCGCTTTTGAGGGGTACGAGGGCGTGGTCAAAATACTACTCGAGCGGGAAGGGATCATCCCCGATAAGCCAAACCAAAACGGCGTAACGCCCCTCATGACTGCCGCTGAGAAGGGACATTACGGAGTGGTGAAAATACTACTCGAGCACGAAGAAGTCAACCCCGACAAGTCCGACCATAATGGCAAAACACCCCTCTCGCGCGCCGTTCAGAAGGGAAATGCGAGAGTGGTGAAGATACTACTCGAGCGTCAGGAAGTCAACCCCAACAAGCCTGATCGTTTCGGCCAAACACCTCTCGCACTAGCAACTCGTTCAGGCGATCAGAGTGTAATCGCGCTACTCCGATCTCACAAAGCCATAACTCACAGTTCAGAGTAAATCTAAAGAAACGTTACCTAGCGGGAAACACCGCTATTCCTGCCCCTTCGGAACACGTTTCTGACAGAGGCTGTCCCCCGATATCACCCTTTTCCCACAACTGAATCCCATGCGACGGTGATCGAAATATGTACTATTACACCTCCATGAACCTCATCATCTTACCTCATCGAGTTAATGTTCATGTTCCTCTAGTTACAGGGCATTGTAGTCAATAGGGCCTAGTTGGTAAAGTGAAACCGCTCTATCATTGAGATAAGGTTCCCTAAACAGCTTGTACTTTGTCTCACACCTGTTACATTTTCTTCCCTGCTAGCTGTAAATTCTTGCCCTCACCAACGCCCCTCCCGTGCGGTTCCCTTTCCTTTCTCTCCACCCTCTTCCCTACCTTATAGATCAACCATATCATATAGTGTGTTGTCATTTTCTAGATGGAGGAATAGGAGTGTATGGTAGTGGAGAGACTTTTGAGATAATTGTGAGCAAGTCTGGAGAGACACGTTTGGGCTACGAGCCCTGCTATGATGAATGATAAGTTTAGCGGATGTGACAACATGCCTAGCTAATCCCCACTGTCCACCTAGATGGGGGTTTGATGGGCAATGCAGGCCCGGTGGGGGGCTCTTCTATTCTTCACAATTGCCATTTTTCTTGCGATCGATGTCCTAGCATGAAACATACTGGCCTAGAAACAGATATTATACTTGTACTAGCCACTAGTATGCTAGTATCCTTGCTCTAGTGGATTATCAGCGAAATAGAAAGGATTGCGGGGGAGATATGGCGGGTATTACGAGAACAGCGAGCCGCCACGAACACTCACAGGCCGGGACTCGGTGATATTGTGAAGATGCTGCAACAAATCACATCCTGACAATGCATATTTATGGTCATTGACTCTTTTGATTAATGTATGCCAGTGCAGGAATATCGGTTTCTTGATTCGCTGAAAGAAATCCTTGGGGAATCCCCGGGAGCGCAAATATTCGTGACCGGAAGGACGCATATCCTGGCCGAGATTGGGGCGCACCTTGCTGGACTAGTGTATCTGTTGGTCCTAGCAGAGATAATTCTTTAGATCCCTTGGTGCCGTTGGAGACTAAGCGAGGACGGAACACAAGATTTTCCCGACAACGGGGGATTCAATTTGGGGAAAATGTAAGGAAGGATTTGAGGCTGCCCATCTGGGTGTGGCTACAATTGGTTGCGTTATCTACTGTTATGCGGAGAGTGAAAGGGCGCAGCCTGAGCTACCGTAGAGTGTGACAGCTATAATGCACAGTTGGAACAAACTGTAGAAGTATTAATGCCCCTCGGCCCAAAATGCTAATTTGTACCCAAGGAAGGCGTTTGAGATTTACCCCGTGCAGCGGGCTTTGTATTAGGGAAAGGCCAGGAGGGGTTGCCACTTTCGCCCGGAATGGTGGTAGCAATATATGAAGAGGGGGAACTTCCGTCAAACAGGGTAGCTGGTAGCAAAGCTTGGTATACCTAAACCTGAAAGCCATAACATCGCTTGTGGTTTACAAGGGCAATAATTTCCAAGTGTTGGCTACCAAGGTTGTATTCGCTTATCGATCAACAGCAGAAGTATTAGCGCGTTCGGTGGATAAAATCGTCAGGTTGGACTCATAAGAAAGATTTGGTGAATTGTCCCTCGGATGTCGGCAGACTCATCTGACTGATTCAAGTAAAATCCCGGTAGTTGTGGTGATTCTACCGCGGATACTCCCGAGTTCTCACTGGTCGCAGGCAGGATAATACAAGCGAGTACTTTCTTAATAGAGACATTCTCTACTTCCAATTTGGTTGTTTAGAGGAGAATTTTTAAGTTCAGCACCGTTGGGGGCTTGAGAATCTAGAGAACACCAGTGGAGAAAAATAGTCCATGTTCTCAGGAATCTCATGACCCTTGGTCCCCACGAACCATCTCCCCTACACCTCCGGCGATTGAAATCTCAACACCAGGGAAATCTGGGAGGAATCCACCACCACCCTCTCCTCCCCCTTGATGGCTTCAGCCTAGGGGAGCGATGCTACAACCCCTCCTCTCCCTCTGGGGTCTACCCCCTCCTCCAAGGGGTTCTTGTTCTTGTTCGTGGTTGACTCCCGCTCAGGAAGTTCAGTTCTCCCCCTTACCCTGCACTTCCTTTGCACCTCGCTTAGGTTGTGCACAGTCGGCATTCTGGCCTCGTCGCTCACGGTCGGCGCTGAGCTTTCCAAGCCCCGGGCGAAGTACCTTTCGGTCTCGGTTATGTGGTTCTGTCAGGGAACACGTTGGTTAGTAAGTTCAGCACCTCGTCATCGTTTCGCATTGGGAAAATCATCAGCCGCAGTTGCTCTAGTCGGTCGTCTCAAGTATTTGGAAGTCCTTCCTCCTCCCATCTCCCTTCCTCTACCTTCTTGGTTTCGTCTCATTGCTCGGTTACCGCTACTCCCATCCCCCTTCTTCCCACCACCTCAGCTGGGACCTTACTGCTCCCCCCCGCGGACGATCTTCGGTCGCTATACAAAAACCCGCATCGGTTACGCCAGTCCTCCTGGCCGTCGCTAATGCCGCTTTGGCACACTCTCCGGCGACCCCTCACGAGGGTCGCCTCCATACACCATCCTCTCCTGCCATCGGGCACCGCTTCGTCGCCCAGCACCGCTCCACTGTGCAGGTCCATACTCTCACTTCCTAGCTCAGGCTGATACACGTGATTTATCAGACATAAATTTCCTTTGTCAGGGGTTCATTCATCTCTTATGTTTTTATACTTTTTGTAGTAGATGTCGCTAATGGTTCTCCTCTCCTTCATGCTGGCTTCTTTCCTTTCTACTTCCTTCGGGTGTACGTGTATGTTCGTAGGATTTGGTTGAGCGATAGGCGAGATGTGCGGTTGATCTCATACCAGCGGGACTTGGGGGTTTGGATGTTTCCCGGGGTGAGGAGGGTATGGTTTTTGTTGGCCATAGCGTTAAAGCTGAATTCTGTCTTTGTACCTTTTTTTATTTTTTTTTTATTTCTTTTTTTATTTTTTTTTGAATCATATGATTATTGTTTATGGGTACAAAATCCTACATGCAGCTTACCCTATGGCATAGAAAAAACCCCCAACTACCACTGGGAAAAAGCCAACCCCCCAAGTCCCTCTGGTATAGAACCAACCGCACATCTCGCCCCCAACAAGAAACCCTTGACTAGCTAAGAAGATAGACGAAAGGAATCAAATCAAAGAACAAGGAGGAAGAGTCAGGAAAACCCATGGCACGATTATCCGAACAAAAGAAAAACAAAAAGCAAACAAAGCGGAGACCACTTGAAAAAATCTGCACACTCAGCGCGGGAGGGGTCAGGCACGGCATGATCGATGTCCTGGGGAGGCTCGGATGCCATCTGTTTTGGCAATACCCCGAAAAAGAAGAAGGAGATAGTGCAATACCATCTTCCCAGAGGCAAGCCGTGAGGGACCGTGGTCAT